>Ga0114977_10001529_pt1 | contig 15184 bp, 15 predicted proteins | sample S_130805_MF_Meta_FD_87026 | JGI IMG/M metagenome (GOLD analysis project Ga0114977, IMG submission 87026) | Freshwater microbial communities from Lake Simoncouche, Canada to study carbon cycling - S_130805_MF_MetaG | ecosystem: Environmental > Aquatic > Freshwater > Lake | place: Lake...
AAGAAGGGGAATGACATTCACTACGGCTCAAAACATTTCATTCACACCTCCAGCATGTCCATCAGCAGGAACAATCCTAGAGGAAGCAAACACATCTTCAATCATTATTCCAATTTATGGACAACAAATTCAAGTTGGAACAACTGTTTACAATCTTGTAGCAGACGGAGCATGCGACTCATATGAAGTCACAACAAGCGTTGGATATGTTCCGAACGGAACACTTGTCGCAAGCGATGAGACAAATAACTACTTTTCTAACGGAGAGGGTGGTTACTACTTGGAGGCGAAGCCTCCATCTCCACCGACAATTGTTGGATACCAAGGAGACGAAGACCATCTGATAACTGCATTATTTAATGTTGTTAATAGAACAAGAACAAGAGCACAGTATAGCGATGGTTCATATGGAGAATGGTCAGAATGGAACTACACGGCATACGGAACTTACTACGGCAATGATGACTTCAATAATTATTACTCAGACGGTGCTGGAAGTTTTTACTCGGAAGCAAAACCTGTTTGCGAAGACTCTGGCCTCCACGAGAATGGCGTAAACGGATGGACATACGATGGTTGCCATTGGTCTTACGACAGCAGGTGGAATTGCGACCCCTCTGACTTGCACATCAACGAGGCTGGCTGGACATATGACGGCTGTTTATGGAGTTACACAAATCCATGCGATGACGCTAACGCACATACCAACGGACAAGAAGGCTGGACATACGATGGTTGCCATTGGTCTTACGATGACCGATGGAATTGCGAAGATGTTGGACTTCATACGGGCGAGGCGGGCTGGACATACGATGGTTGCCATTGGAGTTATGTAGAGCCATGTCCTTCTAGCGGAACCACTTTAAGCAACGATAGCGGATACAACTATGTTGATGTTGGTTGCGGCAATTTTGCGACTGGCACTTGGGGTACTACGACATACGCTGATGGTAACTGTGGAAGTTACACATCTGGCGGAGGAAGTTACTATGGTAGCGGAACATTTATCGGAAACTGCAACAACTATAACTATCGCTCTGATGGAAACGGTGGATACTACCAAGACGAATACACTGGTCCTCAATGCGAAGATGCTACCGCACACATCAGTGGTGAAGGCGGCTGGACATACGATGGTTGCCATTGGAGTTATGTAGAACCGCCACCGCCCTGTACGGAGGCTAATACATTACTCAGCGAAAGCAACATGTCGTCTTTTGTTAATGTTGGATGTGGCGACTTTACGATTGGGAACAATTATGACCGTGTTTTTGCAGACGGAGCATGTGGAACATATAATGTGACTGGAACCGATTGGGTTGGATTTGAAGTCGTTATTGGATACTGCGATGACCACACTTACTACTCTGATGGTAATGGCGGGTATTTATCTTCTTAACAAAGCGGGGGCGTAAGCCCCCTTATCTTTCTTCTTGCAAACGATGGGTAAACCTGCATATACGGTCTTGCACAACCAATAATATGAGCGAATACGAAAACGAAAACGAGTCACTCCACGACCTCGCCTTCTCCAACATCTGCACCGTTAAAAGCGGGAAGTTCACGGGAAAGACGGTTTTGGTCATCAAGGCTGGAATCCAAACTAAGTTTGGCATCAAGGCAATCACGGTAGAATACCGTGGCGAACACGAAACAGGCGAAAAGGTCTGGGTTTCCCCCGACCAACTTGTTTACAATGGTGCGGATGACAGCATTACCGCAGAAGCCATTAAGGAAGCCGACTATCAAGAATGGAAAGCCAAGAAAAACGCTGACGGTGGCTCTCCTTCTTATCCACAAAAGAAAACTTATCAAGCGAGAAAGGAGTCATCCGAAGATGACCGCCCCTTTTGAGCATCATTCGGACCGTGACCCTGTTGAACAGGAACGCAATCCGCACGGGTGGGATTTGTTTCACCTTGATGAAGAAGGACTTAAGGTTCTTCGTGGACAGCATGAGGACTCTGGCGACATTTATGAATCCAGAATTACAACTGACTTTACCGAAGACACGGTAAAGGTCGTTATTGTATTTAAGAACATTCAAACCAATGAAGTTAATGTTTGGGTCGGAGTCTACAAGTGGGTCGATAAGCAGTCTGTTGATGATGCCTTATTCTATAAGGAAAAGTCTGACAGCATTGGCTTTTGGGGAATAAGATATAATATCCCAATGGAGTTTACAAAGTCTGCATGGCGATGGTCGAGAGACCTTTTTAATGATGCTGTTTCTGACTCATCAGTTTATGCATGCAAGGTGAAGAGAGAGCAAGAGCGTAAGGCAAAAGAAGATAAGCGGGATTTATTCCTGTAAGGTTTCTGTCTTGACATAGAGTAGTGGTTGGGCATCATGTGGCAACACCACAAAAATGCCACCACTCTCACCTTATGAGCGAGCAAGTCGATATGCTTCCGCTATGCCCCCCGCCATTGCTGGCTCGGGCGGTCACTCTCAAACATTTGCATTGGCCGTTGCGTTAGCACACGGCTTCAATCTTGCCGAAGCAGAAACATCGGCATTGATGACGGCTTACAACTTGAAGTGCTCCCCTCCGTGGAATGAGCGTGAGTTGAAGCATAAGATTAAAGACGCATACAACACCCCTCACTCCAAGCCTCGTGGCTGGATGTTGGATGATAATGCAAATCTGGAGCCACGCAGGATGCTCCCGAGCCAGACTGTTACGCAGTCGGGCAAGTTTAAAGTCAATCTGGCAAACGCTCGGCATGTGCCCGAGGCCGAAACCTTCTCTACTGAACAATTGCTACGCAATTGCTTCAAGCCAGAGGAGATTATTTGCGTTACAAACGAAGCGGGTCAAGACGAAGACGGTCGCTGGTTTCCAGCAAGCAAAGGAACATTCCAAACCGTCCAATGGTGGATTGACCGTTACTTTGGCTCGAACCCAAGTGACAGCGAACTTTATAAGAACAAGCCACAGGGTGCATACATTCGCATCAATCCAATCCTTGAGGGCGACTACTCTGGCCGAGATGACTCCGTCTCAATCCATCGCTATGTCCTTGTAGAGTTTGACACTCGGCCAAAGGAGGAACAGTTTGCAATCTTCAAGCAGTCCAACCTTCCCATTGGTGCAATCATTGACTCGGGAGGCAAGTCGCTTCATGCATGGGTGCGTGTAGACGCCAGAGACCCAAATGAATGGAGACTCCGCCGACAGGCGGTGTTCGACTATCTCTCTGACTATGAGCCAGACGAGATGACCAAGAACCCCTCTCGCTGGTCTCGCCTCGGTGGCGTGTATCGTGGAGAGAAGGAACAGAGGATTGTGGCTCTCAATGTCGGTGCTGACTCATGGGACAATTGGGTTTCTTATCTGGAGTCCAGCGAAGTCCCAGATGAGATTACAGTAGATGACTTGGAGAACTACAATACGGACAATGACCCAACAACCGTATTGGGAAACCGTTGGCTATGCCAAGGGGGCTCGCTATCCATCATCGGGCAGTCGGGCATCGGCAAGTCGTCCTTCTTGATGCAAATGGCAATCATGTTGGCAATCGGTCGCCCCTTCTTCTCGATTGAGGTCACTCGCCCGTTCAAGTGCATCGTGATGCAAGCGGAGAACGACACGGGAGACTTATCTGAAGCGTTCAAGGGCATCGTTGGCTCCATGGATTTGACTGACGAAGAGAAGACCCTGCTACGCTCAAACATAAAGTTCTATCGTGAGTCGGTCAAGGTTGGGGAAGCGTTTGTGAAGCAAGCCCGTAAACTTATCGTCCATAACAACGCAGACTTCTTCTTCGCAGACCCCCTCCTCTCCTTCGCAGGTGGAGATGTGTCCAACCAAGCGTATGCATCCCAATTCCTCCGCAACTGGATTCAGCCCGTCCTTCTCGAAACCAAGGTTGTCTGGATTTGGCTACACCATACGGGTAAACCAAAGGCAAAGGAGGACGCATCAGCGGCCTCCATCTCTGACCTCGCATATAGCGGGCTCGGGAGTTCTGAGTTAGTAAACTGGAGTCGAGAGGTCGCCGTTTTGAGACGCACCGACAAGATGAAGCCCTTCTTTGAATTGGTGCTTACCAAGCGTGGCAAGCGGGCTGGACTCAAGGACAAGGACGGGAAGTCCACGGTCATGCTCAATCTTCGACATGCCGAGGGTCGTATCCTTTGGGAACTCAATGACGAGAACACTATGGCTAACTTCTCTCTGGCAGACTTACAGAAGATGATAGACATAGAGCCCACCCAGCACCTCGCTGACCCTGCCCAGAGCCCCTTGGTGGCTGTTACGATGGAGAGGATGAGGGTTGGTATGGCTACCGCCTCAGATGTGGTCGCACACCTCATCCGACTGTCCTCATCCAACCCAATCATCATCTGGGACAATCGCTCTCAATGTTGGGTCGGGGTGAAGCATAAACGCTAATCCAATTCAATCCTAGAGCAAGCAAACAGAAATGTTTACAACATTTGATTATATTTCAAAAGTTTTGCAAAGATTTGAAACTCAAAGAGAAAGGAAGCCGTAAGGCTTCATTCTTGCTTGACTTCCGTATTATATATACTAATATGCTTGCGTATACAAGCCTGTCAAGCACTAAAAAATGAGCAGACCTCCAAAAAACACCAAGCACTTGAAGGCCAACGCTATGCAAAAAATTGATTCTTCGGTCGCTCAAAAAACTCACTACGGTGAAACGGGAGACGATGTTTACAATAAATGGTATAAATCGCTCCCCAAAGAACAAAAAAATGGCCTCCCAGAACCCATGTCCCCACAAGGCACTTTGGATTCTAACTACATTTTCGAGGTTCAGCCAAATCACAACGCTTTTGCGTTTTCTGAAAACAACGCTTTTGACGACCCCCCTTCCAAGCCCCAGAGGATGTTCTCTCAAGACGACCTCGAAACCGTCATCCGCAGGGTCGTTATGGCGATGCAACTATCCGAGTCCCCAGAGGTGCTGTTCCAAGCCCGCTGTATCCTCATAGCCTTTGGCCTTGGCGACCCTCCCACAGAGACAGAACTCTCACGCATCAAGGGCTGTAGCAGACAGTTCGTATCCAAGAAGGTCAAGCGTATACAGCAACTGTTCAACCTCACCCCATCCCAATACATGAGGTCAGAGGAGGCTTGCAAGGCATACGCTAAAGCATGGAGAAAGGTCAATGCAGATAGCGTTTCAGATGACAATGAAGGTGAGGATGTTAAGCCAACACACCCCCTCCCCCCACGCCCCCGTGGTCGGCCTCGCAAGTGACCCCCACCCCGCCCCCCTCTCCTGTCTTGACTTTGCTATTACATTCCATTACACAATGACTACCATCACTTACATCGATACAATACATATTGTAGATGGCATAATGCCCACGCAAATGCCCCAAGGGGGCATGTTGCACTCCGAACTGACCGTTCTGTCAGGCGAATACACAACACGCCCACAGGCCCAATTCCATTACACAAACACCGTGCCTCATACCTCGTTCTCCGTGTGGATTAATGCCATGCCACCCACCCCACCCCCCCTTAAAGGAATCTATTACTCAGAACCCGCCCCCGCTGGGTTATATAAAGGGGCGACCTGCCAAAACTCGGTAATACTGGGTTAAAATCACTTATAACGCAACATTATGTCATTAACTCACGAAGATTTGGGTAAGGAGTTGGGAATATCGAGGGTACGGGTTACACAATTGGCTCAACAGGGGATGCCAGTTGATAGCGTTGAGGGAGCGAAAGCGTGGCGGGAGAAGAGGAAGACGGATAACGAAGCGGCTGGGCATATATCAGTTCCTGTTCAGCCATTGAATTTGGCGAGGCTGGACGAGATACTTGCGAGTGTAAGTAATACGACTGGTGACAGTGAGATGGATACGAGAATCAACCAGCAGATGGCGTTGGTTGAGATGACAAGAAGCACCTTTGAGCAAGCGGTAGCGAGTGGCGACCCGAGCCAAAGTAAACTTTACGGGAACTATGACCGAGCGATAGCCACCTTGCTCCGTTTGGAGCGGGAGCGTCATATTCGTTTGCAGGAGCAGGGGAGGCTGGTGGATGCGGACGAGGCTGGGCAACGGTTTGGGAAGATTTTGGGAGAGTTGCGGGCGTTGATTGAGCGAGCGGAGTTGACGGTTGCCCCACAGGCGAATCCCGACAATCCGCCGAAGGCGTTGAAGGCGTTCCGTGAGTTTCGGGATGATTTATTCCGCAAGATTTCTGAGTATAATCCGAAGGTTGAATTGAGCGACATTGCGGTGAAGTCGTTGCCAGAGGTTGAGATGCCAGAGATACCAGAATCAGAGCGTAATGCGGCTGTTGCTTTGGGTGATGGAGATGCGGAAGTGGTTGAGCACATTGAAGTCAGAAACGAGGAAGTTACAAATGAGTAATTTTATAAAGTTAAATATGTTTATTCCGAAGGAGGAATCTGGACAGCCCACAAACATGATTCTTGAGACTTGGGTTGATAAGGACAGGATTTCGATTATGCAGGATACGAGTAAGGTTGAGCAGGAATATAAATCTTTTTTAATTATAAACGGGATTGACGAGGGCATGCGTTTTGCCGAAACGGTTGAGGACATAATGTCACGCTAATGAAAGTTAAAACAGACATTAGTTTAATTGATAATCTAGAAGCCCGTATGAGACGGGTGTTCAAGCCAGATGAGGGTGGCGACATTGTGTCGTGGCTGGAAAACAACATTCGGTCTATTCCGTTCTCCCCGATGCCCGCTGGCTTTCGCATCAAGGAGACTCCGTGGCTCGCAGAGCCACTCCGTGCCTTTGCAGACCCCGAGAAGCGTCTGATACAGGTCATTGCCCCAATTCAGTCTGGCAAGTCCTTGGCGGCTGAAATGTTAAGTTGCTATATTTTAGCCAGACAGCCAGCCCCGACCCTTTATCTGAATGACACGGATGCAAATGCGGCTGACTGGATGAAAACCCGCCTTCGGGTTCTTTGGGAGAATGTCCCGCAGGTAATGAGCAAACTGAGCAAGGGCGAGGAGAAATCTAAATCAAACACAGTTCAGACGAATGACATGACGCTGTGGTGTCTTGGGGCGTTCAATGAAAAGAATCTTCAGAGACGCTCTATCAGATGGCTGGTGGCTGACGAAACTTGGCTTTACCCGAAGGGGCACTTGGCGGAATGTACCGCCCGTGTTACTTCATTCGGTTGGCTGGGTAAGCGTATCTTCATGTCGCAGGGCGGACACCAAGGAGACGAGACCGAGGAGGTCTGGAATACGACCGACAAACGGGTGTGGTCATTTAAGTGCCCCCGTTGTGGATGTGGTCAAGAATGGAAGTGGGAGCAACTACGCCTACCCGTGGATGCTATGGTGTTTGAGGGGGAGTACGATTTTAACAAAATCAGAAGTGACACTACTTACGAGTGTTCTGGATGTAAGCACCAATTCAAGGATAGCAGGGCTAACCGTGACGAAATGAATCAGCAGGGATATTATGCTGTTTCAAATCCCAATGCGGTTGACTATAACGCTGGCTACACTTGGAACTGCCTTGCGGCTCGTTCTTGGGGTGGTGCGGCTGAATCCTTTGTGAGAGCCAAGTTAATTCTTGATTTAAACGGGGACTCTGGACCCATGCGTATTTTTAAGCAAAAGCAACTTGCTGAATTTTGGTCAGATGCCCCAGATGCCTTTGACACGCTTCAGTCCATTGGGGACTACAAGCAAGGCGATGAGTGGGAACTTGAGGCTTTTATCAATCCAGCCACAAAGAAAGTTAATTCTGACAAGGAAATAAAAGACCAGATTCCGACAAGATTTATGACGGTCGATGTGCAGAGAACTGGATTCTATTGTTTGATTCGTTCTTGGGCAGAGGGTGGTACAAGCCGCCAGAGGCGTTGGAAGTTCCAGTCCACTTGGAATGATGTTGATGATTATGCCAAGTCAAATGGAGTTCACAAGGCTCTCGTTTATGTTGACTGCGGAGACCAGTTTGATGATGTTATTCGTAACTGCGGAATCTTTGGATTCACTGCCCTTCGAGGCGACCAGCGTAGTGAGTTTGCGTGGAAGGTTCAGACCGCTGGCGGCATGAGAACTATCAATAAGACATATGCACCTGCCCGCCTTGTTAATGCTGGAACTGGCGTGGTGCGTGTGCACCACTTCTCTAACTTGGCGTTGAAGGACCAACTCAGTCGTCTCAGAAAGACGGGTCGTCATACTTGCCCTTCAGATTGTGGTCAAGATTACATTGAACAGATGGAATCCGAGGCCCGAGTTATGAACTCAAGCGGGAAGCCAGAGTGGAAGCGTATTGGCAACAGACATAATCACTTGTGGGACTGCGAAGTTATGCAACTCGTCCCAGCGGCGGCATTTGGCCTTCTAAGCGTTCCCAAGGAACTTGCAACAACAACAGAACAACTTACTCCAGATGAAAATAAGCAGGAGAAAATTGACGACACAATTGCAACGGATGGCAACTAAGGTTTCCGCTTGCATTGCTCCGCAATGCATGCATGATGTTCTATGTGATGGTTCGGTGGTAATTGTGCATGGCAACGGCACAAGAGGTTTCTCAGCAGAAATGCTGAAGGGTGTTCTACTGATTCCCCGTATTTCCTCGATTGACTCCACCAACCATTGCTTTACTTTAGATGGCCGAAGATACTTGAAGCAGAAATGCTCATACCCAGCGGTGGGTCATACAATCTGAACGGCATCTATTCACTTTAAAAAAACAAACAACAAATGGCTGGACGCTCATACAGAATAGAAAACGGAACGAAGACCCTTCTTCCGACCGAAAGGCAACTTGCCAGAATGGAAGAAATAAAACAAAGAACATTTGTTGATATAAGGGGATATAATGAAAATTCTCTCTTTTCAGATAAGGCACAGCGTGAACATTTGCTTGACTGGGCGAAAGCACAAGACCCAGCATATTTGGCTAAGTTAATAAGAGAAGGAAAAATAACCGAAGACTACATTAAAGCAATGTGGCTTAGAAACTATCTTGATAGAAAAAAGGGATTTATGCCAAATGACCTGTTAAACCCAGACAGCAGATGGAATCTAAAGTCTTTAGAAGACATTTTTCATGTTCAAGCCGTTGAGCATGGTGCTCTTTGGGATAAATTTGGAACATTTATTGGATACACAACAGGAACTTCCAGCGAAGTTACACTTGGATTTGGAGAAGGCATGCTTACGGGCGGAACTATATTACACAATCATCCAACACAAAAAATGGATGCTCTTGGTGGTGGATTTAGCGTATACCAAGAAACAGATAAGAAGGGAAAATTTGCTGGAGATTTTATTACATTTAAAAACAGTGGTGCGGGCAGAATGATTGCCGCTGGCATTGAGGGCAGTTATGAGTTGACCGCACCAAGAAGCCCAACATATTCAATGAAAGACTTAAAAATCCTTCAATCTGAAGCAGAAGAAATAAGAAGAAAAACTTGGGATAAGTACAAAAGCGTCAGAGGTGCTTTTTCAACTGGTCTATACGCAAGGGCTAACGCAATTTCTCACTTTGAGGCTTTAAAAGATTTTGCCAGAAGACATGGGTGTAGTTATACATTTAGACCCAATAAAGGGTATGAAGACCTTCTAGAACCTTCCGCATTGACAAAGCCATTAATTCGTAATAAATAAACACATGACACAAAAAAGCAAAAAGCCAAACACTGGAATTAAAATTAAAATAATTGACGGAAAGCAGAATTATTCTCCTTTTGAATTGTCTTCCAAGAAAAAGCAGGAAATAAAAGACAAGGTTGATAATCTTTACAATAAGTTTGTAAAGAAAAACGACAAAAATTAAGATTTTGTTGACATTGGGCCACTAATATGGCCCAATCTGCAATTGGAATCTTTGTCGGTCTACCCCGTGCTACAATTGAACAATTGCGGGATAAGGCAGTTGCATTAATACTCGAAGGCAAAACCATAATGTCTTACGGAGATGGCGTCACAAACGCCAGCAAGCAGTTTGCCCTTCCCCCTGCTGACATGCTAAATGAGGCAAAATATGCCCTTTTACTGCTAGACGGGGGTCGAGTCAGAGGATTGAGAACCAATTACAACCGACAAGTTGATAGATGAGCAATACACCAAAACCAACAAGTTTATTTGACAGAGCCAGACTGGCTATCTCTAACGCACTACGCCCAAAGGCGTATATGGGTGCGTGGGAATCTGCCCGTCAGTCTGTTCACAGAACAAGAGTCGATGCTCCCGCACCGACCGATTTCCGCTTAGAGTTAACTGACTCAGTCAGAAGGGAAATGGTTCGTCTTTCACGCTGGCTTGAGAAGAATAACGGACTTTTTCGTCAAATAATCTCAGATACCGCCATTTATACTATTGGTGACGGCATAATGATGCAAGCAAACGGCGGAGACTTTGATTGGCAATCGCTTGTGGAGGCAGAATGGGACCAAGAATCCGAAAGCCCAGAAGTGACGGGAAGGTTTTCACTGTTAGAATCGCTTTATATAATTTGTGAAGCCCTTGATAGAGATGGTGAAATTTTTATAATTAAGGCAAAAAGAAACGGAATTCCAAAATTTCAGTTGGTAGAAACGCATCGTGTTGAAACACCCTTCGACATGACATCGGACCCAAGCATCAATGACGGCATTAAGTATAATAAGTTTGGTGTTCCAACGGTTTACTATGTAAAGCAGTCAGATGGAAACTTTACGCCAGTTCCAGCCTCGGCAATGATGCATGTCTATAATCCGACACATGCATCCGCATCAAGAGCCTACCCCCCTCATCAGCATGCTATTACCAATTTGCGTGATGAAATGGACCTGCTGTCCATGGAAAAGGTGGCGGCTAAAGATAATGCAAGAATCAGCCGTATTCTGAAGACAAATGACCTTGGTCCAGATAATGGAGATATTGGTCTTGGCGTTCCAAATACAAGCGGAACACCAACTAATACGACTGAAATGAATCGCATCCTTGGTGGCGTTACGGCAGTCCTTCAGCCAAATGAAGAACTTATTTCGCACCAATCTGCTCGTCCAACTACTGCATTTACGGGCTTTATTGAGCACCTTCGCAGAGACTCTTGCCTCGGCTCACTCCCGTTTGAGTTTTTGGCAGACCCAACAAAGGCTGGCGGAGCATCGGTCCGCCTTGTCGTAGCCAAGGCTGGAAGATATTTCTCGCACAGACAGAATATCATCATCAAGCGATTCCTCAATCCGTACTTCCAGTATTGGCTTGGAACTAAGATTAACCGTGGAGACCTGCCATCTGCCAGAAATTGGTGGAAGGTGGAATGGATGACTCCACGCTCCGTTACTGTTGACGCTGGTCGTGATGCCGTTTCGGACCGAGCCGACCTTGAAATGGGAAGAACTACCATTGAGGATGACTTTGCGGCTAGAGGTTATCAATACGAAAAGACGATGCGTAAGAGAGCCAAGAACTTCCTATTCCTTGAGAAGTTAGCCAAGGATACTGGACTTAGTCGTGACGACCTCTTCAGATTCTCTCCACAAGGGGGAATGGAGGGTGCGGCTGGCAACAAGCCAGCACTTGATAAGGATGGCAACCCCCTTCCAGATGAAAGCGGAAAGAACCCCCTCATTGAGGAAGGTCTTGAGTATGAAGACATTAAGGATACGGTTGGCGAACTTGAGCCAGAAACCGAAGCCCCAGATGTTTCTAGCGGTGTCACTCCGATTGAACGGAATGAAAGACCAATAGAAGCCCTTCCAAAACAGAATCAAGGTCGCTCAAAGCCGATTGACAATTCTTACAACGGATAACAAACTTATGATTAGAAACGACTTATGTTACGCAATCACCGCTGGGCGTCCAATGCTCATCGACCCACTAAAGGCACAAGCCTTTCTGGATAATGCAAATATAATCTTATCTAATCCAGACATTGCTTATCATATGTCTGCTTGGACTGATAAATATATAAACAAGTCCGAGAAGAAGAGTCGCAGGTCTAGAGCGGCATCGCCTTGGGGCGATGACGAAGATGGCCCATCTAACAATGAGTTAGAGAACTTCTTTCACGAACTCCTTGAGCCCAAGGTTGAAGATAACATTGGGTATATTGATGTCAAGGGCGTGATTGGCAAGGGCTTGACAAAGGTTGAGCGAATGCTTGGATGCACTGACCTTTGCGACATTGCATGCACACTTGATGCTTGGGAAAAGCGTGAAGATGTCAAGGATGTTGTCTTTAGATTTGATTCTGGCGGCGGCTCAACTACTGGGCTTGAGGAACTTGCCAAGAAGATTAGAAACTACCCAAAGGCAACAACTGCTTATTGCGAAGGCGATTGCGGTTCCGCCGCATACTGGCTTGCTTCTCAATGTGACCGCTTTATGGTTACTCCATCATCGAATATTGGTGCTGTTGGTATATACCTGACACTCAAGGACTTAAGCGATAAGTATGAAAAAGAAGGCGTTAAGATTACCGTTATTAAGTCTGGCGATTATAAGGCCGCTGGCGTTGAACATATGCCACTCACATCCCTTCAGTTCCAAAGGCTCCAAGACGAGGTTGTTGAACTTCATAGACGCTTTATTAGAGATGTCAAGTTTGTCCGTGCTTTCGTGGACGAAGAAAACTTACAGGGCCAATGTTTCTACGGTGACGAAGCCGTTCGGATTGGCATGGCTACCTCCCTTGTGGATGAATGGAAGCAAGCAAGGGATATAATTAAGGCCAATCGAGCAATGGCCGTCTCGCCTGTTACATCTAAATTAATGGCAAGAAACGGCCTCTAATTAATACGCAACCGAACATTTTTCGGTTGACAATAACTAAATAATAAGCACACTTATAAAACATGAGCAAATCCATTGAAAACATCCTTAAGCAACTCCTTGAATCACAGGAATCTCAAGTTAAGGCTTTTGACGAAAAGTTCGCCACATTTGCTGGCGAAAACAACACATACACCGAGCGTATGAAGAAGATGGAAGAAAGCCTCACCGAGGCCATGAAGAAGGTTCTTGAAATGGACAACAACATCAAGGAATACCACAAGCACACTGGTGCGAAGGTTGAGGCCATGGAAGCACAGTATGCTAAGATGTTTGAAAAGACAGAGAACGAAGGCACTAAGGAAGACGAAAAGAAGCATGAAAAGTCTGAGCCAGAATCAATCAAGAAGCAAGAAGAGGAAATGGAAGACGATGAAGAAAAGAAGAATAAGCAAGTCAAGAAGGACAAGAAAGAACACCTCAAGGAAGACGAAGATGAAATGAAGGATGAGAAGAAGTTAATGGCTAAGGAAGACTGTGAAGACGAAGACGAAAAGAAGGCATCCAAGATGCCTTCCGACAAGAAGTTAATCGTTCAAGGTCCACCCGCAGACGCTCCCGTTGCAGAAGACGAAGCCGAAGCATCAAATGACCTTGGTGGTATCAACAAGAACCAGACCGTCCTTGCCAAGCCAAACCAAAAGCGTCACAAGGAAAACCCACTTGGAAAGCCAAAGAATGCCGAAGAAACACTCCCAGAAACACAAGCGTCCGCAGAGACGGTTGAAACCCTTGCTTCTTCTGAATCTCCTGCGTCAGTTTCTGCCGCAGTTGCTGAAGTTGCTGAAGACAGCATTGATGCCAAGATTGAAGCGATTGCTAAAAAGTTTGCTTCCTTAACCGCACTGAAGCCTGTTGCCCTCGAAGAAGAACTCAACTCCACGAAAGCCACTATGGCTGTCGAAGTCAAGGCAAAGGAAGAAGCGGTTTCCAAGTACAAGGCTCTTGAAGAAAAGTTTGAAATGCTGATGAGCAAGGTTAACACAATTGAGAAGTCTGCAAAGACCATTGAAGAAAAGGCCGCTCAAATCGTCTCCAATCACGGAACAGAGGCGGTCGCCATTTCGGTTGACCAAGTCCCTGTTGCCGAAACGGATTTAGATATTTACAAGAAGTTTGAAGCCCTTGCTGGCGTCGAACAGCGTAAGTTCTATCTCGCTAACAAGCAGATTATCGAGCGTCACGCCTCTTCAGTCCTTCGCTCAAAGCGTTCTTAATTACTGCTTGACAGGGGTGTGCAAACCTGCACACTCTTGTCAATAACCCCAATAATAACCAAATACTAACATGGCAGGAAGAACATTCTATAAAGCGGCTGACGGCTCAATGACCCCAGCGGGCAAAGCCCGTGCTTATAACGCAGAACTCAGACGCAAGGCTAAGGCTGGAGGTCTTTACACTGGTGAGTCTAATTTCGGAACAGCAGGTAAGGATACTGGCGAAATCGCATATGGAGACGCTGACTCAGAAGTTCAGAATGGCGACATTATTGCCGTTAAGAACGAAGACGGCTCTGTTACCAGAACCAAGGTTACGGCAGAAAACAGAGATGAACTTTTAAATACCCGCAAGGGAACTATTAAGCCATCGGTTAAAGATTTCTCCGATTACGGTCCTTATCAAGAAGGTCAAAAACTTAAGGGTGGAACAAGTCGCAGATACGACAACGACAAGAAGCCAACCTCTGGTGGAGGCAGAGCGGGCGGTAGAGCAATTGTTATTCCTGCTTCGTTTAATGAACCCTCTAAGGGTGGTGCTAAGGGTGCAAGAACGGCCAATCGTAATAAGCAAAAAATCTTGCAAGGCAAGCCGCTTGTTAGCAAGAAGCAGAAGGCCAACGCAAAGCGTAGAGCAGACTCCAAGATTAAGACTGCAAGCACAAATAAGAAACTTAAGAAGTCCAGAGATAAGGCAAGAGCCGCAACTCGTGCCACAAACGCTCGTCTTCGTCAGCGAAAGGCTGATGGAATCAAGAAGAGAAGAGAAAAGCGAGAAACAAAGAAGTTTAACAAGGAACAGCGTAAGGACGCACAGAGGGCAAAAAATAAGGCTACGCCAAAGAAGGCTACGCCAAAGGCTCGCCGTAGCACAACTGACGCAACGGCCACAAAGGTCAAGAAGAAGGTCGAAAAGAAGGCTCCAAAGAACACGCCAAAGGGCAAACCAAAGAAGAGTTATGAGTCAGAGAGTGCAAGAATCTTCAGAGAGAGAAATGAATTTGAAAGTATGAGTCCAGAAGAAAGAGAGAAGTTCAGAAAAAATGGCGGTTAAAATTCTCAAATAATGACAAAAACAGAGCCCCCAAAAGGGGCTCTTTTGTTTGGCACGGTTGACAGCCCCCAAAAAGGAACCTTAATATATAACTTATAAACAATGTCCACATTTGGCTCTAACACTATTGGGGGTATTAAC
>Ga0114977_10001530_pt1 | contig 15175 bp, 13 predicted proteins | sample S_130805_MF_Meta_FD_87026 | JGI IMG/M metagenome (GOLD analysis project Ga0114977, IMG submission 87026) | Freshwater microbial communities from Lake Simoncouche, Canada to study carbon cycling - S_130805_MF_MetaG | ecosystem: Environmental > Aquatic > Freshwater > Lake | place: Lake...
AAATCGACAAAAATAAAAAATCTATTTGAATACTGTTGTCATATAAATTATCAAAAGACCCCTTGGACGCAGATCAAAACCATCATTGCCAGCGTTTAAAATCCACCATGCGAGATGTCGACACAGAGTCCACAGTCCGCCCACATGTTGTTCAGTAAAAATCTATCCAAGTTGTTAATATGTTGTGCATAACTTTCCTGTTGCAGGCTTGCAACGTGCACCAATGCCCATCGTGGGGCCTTTGCGGTCGGGACATTTTCCCTACAATGAAGTCCCAACTATCGCAGTTGCCATAGATTGTTGGTTCAGGGCGCGTCAGCACTTGACGCGCCCTTTTTTATGGTTTTGCGCCTTTGTATTCAGTCACTTAACGGCATCCATTGATGAAGAACATCAGAAATTTTTCGATCATCGCGCACATCGATCATGGCAAATCCACCCTCGCAGACCGACTGATTCAACGTTGTGGCGGCTTGAGCGACAGAGAGATGCAAGCGCAGGTGCTCGACTCGATGGACATCGAAAAAGAGCGTGGGATAACTATCAAGGCGCAGACCGCCTCCTTGCAATACAAAGCGAAAAATGGCCAGGTCTACAACCTCAATTTGATTGACACGCCGGGGCATGTGGATTTTTCCTACGAGGTGTCTCGATCACTGTCGGCCTGTGAGGGCGCGCTGCTGGTCGTCGATGCCAGCCAAGGCGTTGAGGCCCAGACCGTGGCCAACTGCTACACCGCCACCGAATTGGGCGTGGAAGTGCTGCCCGTGCTCAACAAAATGGATTTGCCCCAGGCCGACCCAGAAAACGCCAAAGCCGAAATCGAAGATGTGATCGGCATTGACGCCACCGACGCGATTCCCTGCTCAGCCAAGACCGGCATGGGGGTGGACGAGATTTTGGAGGCCATCGTGGCCAAGATCCCGCCGCCCAAGGGCAACCCCGATGGCCCCTTGCGCGCCATGATCGTCGACAGTTGGTTTGACACCTATGTGGGCGTGGTCATGCTCGTTCGCGTGGTCGATGGCCGTTTGGCCAAAGGTGAGCGCATCAAAATGATGGCCACGGGCACCACCTACAACGCCGATAATTTGGGGGTGTTTACCCCTGCCAACCAACCGCGAGAGTCATTGGAGGCGGGCGAGGTGGGCTACATCATCGCGGGCATCAAGGAGTTGCAAGCGGCCAAGGTGGGCGACACCATCACCCTGATCAAAACCGGGACCGGGGGCGCGGCTTTCACGGCTACCGAGGCTTTGCCTGGTTTCAAAGAGATCAAGCCACAGGTTTTTGCGGGCTTGTACCCCACCGAAGCCAACCAATACGACGCCTTGCGCGACAGCTTGGAAAAACTCAAGCTCAACGACTCCTCATTGCACTACGAGCCCGAGGTGTCGCAAGCCCTGGGATTTGGCTTTCGGTGCGGGTTTTTGGGCTTGTTGCACATGGAAATCGTGCAAGAGCGGCTCGAGCGCGAGTTTGACCAAGACTTGATCACCACCGCGCCCAGCGTGGTGTACCAAGTCGTGCGCGCCGATGGTGAGGTGGTGATGGTGGACAACCCCTCCAAGATGCCGGACCAAGGCCGCATGTTGGAAATCCGTGAGCCCATCGTCACAGTGCACTTATATATGCCGCAAGATTACGTGGGCGCGGTCATGACCTTGGCCAACCAAAAGCGTGGGGTGCAACTCAACATGGCTTACCACGGCCGACAGGTCATGCTGACTTACGAGCTGCCCCTGGGTGAAATCGTGCTCGACTTCTTCGACAAACTCAAATCGGTCTCGCGCGGCTATGCCTCGATGGATTACGACTTCAAAGAGTACCGCGCCGCGGATGTGGTGAAGGTGGACATATTGCTCAACGCCGAAAAAGTCGACGCCTTGTCCATCATCGTGCACCGCAGCCAGTCGCAGTACCGGGGTCGCGCTGTGGTGTCCAAAATGCGCGAAATCATTTCGCGCCAAATGTTTGACGTGGCCATCCAAGCCGCCATTGGCGCCAACATCATTGCACGCGAAACCGTCAAAGCCTTGCGCAAAAATGTGCTGGCAAAATGCTATGGTGGTGACATCAGTCGCAAACGCAAACTATTGGAAAAACAAAAGGCGGGCAAGAAGCGCATGAAACAAATTGGATCGGTGGAAGTCCCACAAGAGGCGTTCTTGGCCATTTTGCAGGTGGAAGACTGATGGCCGCTTTTACAGCGTTTGTACTGGCCGCATTTGTCAGTTACGCCGGGGCCTGGTACATGGGCATGTACGAAGGCAATTTCGCCTTGCTGCTGTTCACCGCCACCTTGGTCACGGGCCTTTATTGGTTGGCCGAGCACTTTTATTTTTTGCCCCAGCGCTTGGCGCAGGCCGATGCTTTGGCCAGCCAAGCCCAAGAGCGGCGGCAAGAACGTGACAAATTAGGCATTGCCCAAACTGGCGATGAAGATGTCGCCGCTGCGCGCGAACGCTTGATCATGCAGCCTTGGTGGCTGGATTGGACGGCCGGCCTGTTCCCGGTGATCGCCGTGGTGTTTGTGCTGCGCTCTTTTTTGTTTGAGCCGTTCAAAATACCGTCTGGCTCGATGATCCCCACCTTGTGGGTGGGCGACCTGATCTTGGTCAATAAGTTTCATTACGGCGTGCGCTTGCCGGTGATCAACACCAAAGTCACCGCGGGTGAACCGGTGCGCAGGGGCGACGTCATGGTCTTTCGCTATCCACCCAAACCATCGTTGGATTACATCAAGCGGGTGGTCGGCGTGCCTGGCGACGAGGTGTCGTATTTGAACAAGCAACTGAGCATCAACGGCCAACCCGTGCCCAAGGCCAGCTTGCCCGACTTCTTTGAAGAAGACAGCCTGAGCTACATCAAGCAATTTCAAGAGACATTCCCGGTGGGGGCCGCCTCCACCGAGATGACCCCCACCAAAGCGGTGCGCTTGCTCAACAACACAGAGCGGCCTGCATTTGTCTCGGGAACCGATGACTTTGCCTTCAAAGACCAGTGCCAATACAGTGTGGAAGGCGTGGTGTGCAAAGTGCCGCCGGGCCACTATTTCATGATGGGCGACAACCGCGACAACTCCCTGGACTCGCGTTACTGGGGATTTGTGCCCGAGGCCAACATCGTGGGCAAGGCCATCATGGTGTGGATGAACTTCAGCAACCTCAAACGCATTGGGGCCATCGACTGAACATGTCCGAACCACCCGCCACCCGTCCAGACTTGGTGGCGCTGCAACAGCGATTGCAGCACACGTTCAACAACCCGGCCTTGTTGCAACAGGCCTTGACGCATCGCAGCCACTCATCGGAGCACAACGAGCGCTTGGAGTTTTTGGGTGACGCGGTGCTCAACCTGGCAGTGGCCCATTTGTTGTACCAACGCATGAGCCATGTTCCCGAGGGTGAGCTCTCCCGCATGCGCTCCAATTTGGTTCGACAAGAAAGCCTGCATGAGCTAGCTTTGAAGCTGGGTTTGCCCGGACTCATTCACCTTGGCGAAGGAGAGCTGCGTTCGGGCGGTACCAAAAGGCCGTCTATCTTGGCCGATGCGCTGGAGGCTTTGATTGGCGCGGTTTATTTGGACGCTGGCTATGAGCCCGCGCAGCGCTTGGTCCAGCGCATGTTTGACAACATCGAGATACACCCGCAGATGCAGGCCGTGGCCAAAGACGCCAAGACCGAGCTGCAAGAATGGTTGCAAGGGCGCAAGTTCAAGCTGCCGATTTACCGGGTGGTGGGCACCTCTGGTGCGGCCCACCAACAAATATTCGACGTCGAATGTGAAATCCCTGAACTGGGGCGGCACGAAAGAGGCATTGGCAGTTCCCGCCGTGCCGCCGAGCAAGCGGCTGCAGCCGTGGTGTTGCAGTCCTTCAAAGAAAGCCCCCCATGAGCCAGCCCCTTCCCCCATCCCCTGTGCCTGAGTCCGATGCAGGGCAGCCAACGCCGCTGGCGCAGCAGGCCCCGGCAGGTGGGGCCCCTGTGGGTGCGCCAGCGGGTTTGCCCGGCCAGCGCTGTGGTTTGGTGGCCATCGTGGGCAAGCCCAATGTGGGCAAGTCAACGCTGCTCAATGCTTTGGTGGGCCAAAAAATCAGCATCACCTCACGCAAAGCGCAAACCACCCGACACCGCATCACGGGCATCCGCAGCGAAGGATTGGCGCAATTTATTTTTGTCGATACACCTGGCTTTCAGACCCGCCACAACAACGCCTTGAACCGATCGCTCAACAAAACTGTGCTGGGTGCGGTTGGCGACGTGGATCTGGTGCTGTTTGTGGTCGAAGCGGGCAGCTTTGCGCCGGCCGATGCCAAGGTGCTGGCCTTGCTGCGTCCAGGCAGCCAGGTGTTGTTGATTGCCAATAAGCTCGATAAAGTGCACCGCCGTGGCGAGTTGGCACCGTGGCTCAAATCCATGCAAGAGCGCTATCCCTTCACAGAGTTCGTCCCCTTGAGCGCTAAAAACCCCAAGGATGTGGCGCATTTGATGGAAATTTGCAGCCGCTACTTGCCCGAGCAATCCTGGTGGTATGGCGCCGATGAACTCACAGATCGCAGCGAAAAATTCCTCGCCAGCGAAATCGTGCGCGAAAAACTGTTTCGCCTCACGGGCGATGAACTGCCCTACACCTCTACGGTGGTGATCGATAAATTCGAAGAAGAGCCGGCCCACAAAGGCGGGCGCATGGTGCGCATCAGTGCCACCATCGTCGTCGAGCGCGATGGCCACAAGGCCATGGTCATTGGGCAAGGTGGCGAGCGCCTCAAGCGCATGGGCACCGAGGCACGCACCGAACTAGAGACCTTGCTCGACGCCAAGGTGTTCATCGAGTTGTGGGTCAAGGTGCGCTCTGGGTGGGCCGATGACGAGGCGCGGGTGCGCAGCTTTGGCTACGAGTAGAACCAGTGCCCCGCGCACCAGCGATGAGCCAGCTTTTGTGCTGCACCGCTATGACTGGAGCGAGACCAGCCTCATCTTAGAGGCCTTCACCCGCCACCAAGGGCGGGTGGCCTTGGTGGCCAAAGGGGCCAAGCGACCGAGTTCGGGCTTTCGCCCGGTGTTGTTGCCACTGCAACGCTTGACCATTGCATATGGTGGCTCGGGCGAGGTGCGCACCCTCAAGTCGGCCGAATGGGTGGGTGGCCACCCCATGCCCAGTGGGGATGCATTGCTTTCGGGCTACTACCTCAATGAGTTGCTGATGCGTTTGCTCGCCCGAGACGACGCCCACCCGCGCTTGTTTGACCTGTATGCCCAGGTGGTGCAGGTATTGGCCACGGCACCGGCGAACACCACGGCAGCAGCGCTGCGGGCGTTTGAGCTGCTGTTGCTGCGCGATGTGGGCTTTTTGCCAGACTTGGCGCAACAAACGCTCACCATGGCACCCATTGAAGCCTTGGCACCGTACAGCTTGGTGCCCGAAGGGGGCTTGCGCAGTGCAGGATCACAAGAGGCGGCCACCCTGCCCGGTGCGCTTTGGCTGGCCTTGCGCGAAGGCCTCGACAGCGAATGGCCCCTGCCAAGCCTGCTGCGCGAATGCGCCCAATGGCCTGCCCACCAACGCCAGTCATTGCAAACCCAATTGCGCCAATTGCTGCACTACCATTGCGGTGTCCAGACCCTGCGCACGCGCCAAGTCATGCTCGATGTGCAAGCCTATTGAATCCCGCCGACCATGAACACTGCGCTGTCCGTCAACCTCAATAAAGTCGCCTTGGTGCGCAATACCCGTCACCTGGGCATACCCAGCGTGGTGCGGGCCGCCGAACTGTGTTTGCAAGCGGGCGCCCATGGCATCACCGTCCACCCCCGCCCTGACGCACGGCACATCCGTGCCAGTGACGTGGCCGATTTGGCCGATTTGATGCGTGACTGGCCTGATCGCGAGTTCAATATCGAGGGCAACCCGTTTCACAATTTGATGGATTTTGTGCGCAGTGCACGCCCGCAGCAGGTCACCTTTGTGCCCGATGGCGAGGGGCAGTTCACCAGCGACCATGGTTGGTCATTTCCGGCCGATGCCCCAGGCCTGCGCCCGTACGTGCAAGCCGCCCAAGATGGCGGCGCGCGGGTGAGTTTGTTCATGGATGCCGAGCCTGAAGCCATGGCCGGTGCGAAAGCGGTTGGGGCAGATCGCGTGGAGCTGTACACCGAACCCTATGCCCAAGCGCACGGCAGCGCCGAGGTTGCAGCCGTGCTGACGCGATTTGCCCAAGCAGCCGCGGCTGCCCAAGCCTTGGGCTTGGGGGTCAATGCAGGTCACGACTTGAACCTGCACAACTTGCGCGACTTTGTCCAAACGGTCAAAAGCGTGCAAGAGGTCTCAATTGGACATGCCCTGATTGCAGATGCCTTGGAGATGGGCTATGGGGCCACCATCGCGGCTTACTTGGCCTGCTTGCGCTGAAAGCCAAGCCCATGGTTTACGGCATTGGCACCGACATTTGCGATGTGCGTCGCATCCGTCAGTCTTTGGACCGACATGGCGAGCGCTTTGCCGCCAAAATTTTGTCAGACGCTGAAATGCAAACCTGGCGCATCCGATCAGCACGCTGGCCCGAACGGGGGGTGCGTTATTTGGCCACCCGTTTTTCGGCCAAAGAGGCTTTCAGCAAAGCGATTGGCCTGGGCATGCGCATGCCCATGACCTGGCGCTTGTGCGAAATTGCCAAGCACCCCAGCGGTGAGCCCCACGTGGTGCTGCACGGCGTGTTGAAAGACTGGTGCGCTGCGCGCCGCTTGGTGGCGCGGGTCAGCGTCAGTGATGAAACCGATTACGCGGTCAGTTTTGTGGTCATCGAACAAACGGAAGCCTGAGCCTTGAATACCTTGCACGCCCCATTGATTTTGGACATTGCCGGCACCCAACTGAGCCCCACCGATCGACGCCGCTTGGCCCACCCGCTGACCGGTGGGCTGATTTTGTTTGGGCGCAATTGGGTCAATCGCGCGCAACTGACTGCACTGTGCGAAGAAATCAAAGCCGTGCGACCCGACGCTTTGATTTGTGTTGACCACGAGGGTGGGCGTGTGCAGCGTTTTCGCACCGATGGCTTCACCCATTTGCCACCCATGCGCCAGCTGGGCCAGCTGTGGATGCAGCCTGTGTTGAGCACGGTGCCTGCCGCCACGGCTGCTTTGCTGGCGTGCAAAGCGGCCACCGCTTGCGGCTTTGTGTTGGGCGCAGAGTTGCGCGCCTGTGGTGTGGACCTGAGCTTCACACCCGTGCTTGATTTGGACCACGGTGAGAGCGGTGTGATCGGGGACCGGGCGTTTCACCGCGATCCCCAAATCGCCACGGCCTTGGCGCAAAACCTGATGCATGGCCTGTTGCAATCGGGCATGGCCAATTGCGGCAAGCATTTTCCAGGGCATGGCTTTGTGCGTGCCGACTCGCACACCGAGGTGCCGGTTGATGACCGCAGCCTCAAAAGCATTTTGGACGACGACGCCAAGCCCTATGAATGGCTGCCCTTGAGTTTGACCAGCATCATGCCCGCGCATGTGATTTACCCCAAAGTTGACGCCTTGCCCGCTGGCTTTTCGGCGCGTTGGTTGCAAGACATTTTGCGCCGCCAACTTGGGTTTCAAGGCGCGATATTCAGTGACGATTTGTCGATGGAAGGCGCGCGCCACATTGGCGGCAAAACGGTGTCGTACACCGAAGCCGCTTTGGTGGCCTTGAAAGCCGGCTGCGACATGGTGTTGCTGTGCAACCAAAGCACCCCCAGCAGCGCAGGCGGCGGGCAAGCGGTGGACGATTTGCTCGATGGTTTGTGGCTGGCCCAGCAGCAGCAGCGCTGGCAGCCCAGCGACGCCAGCGAATGGCGCAGACGGCGTTTGTTGCCCAGTGCACCGGCCCCTGACTGGACCGAACTGATGACCGATCCGCGTTACATGGCCGCGTTGGACGCCTTGCCCTGATCCTGGGCCAGGCGAGCGCCGACTCAGGTTTGGGCGTTCTCAATCAAGGTGGCCATGCCCATGCCCGAGCCCAGGCACATGCTGATGATGGCGTAGCGTCCACCGGTGTCGGCCAGGTGGTGCATGGCGGTCATGGTCATGCGCAACCCAGTGGCGCCGGGCGGGTGGCCCAGGCTGATACCACCGCCATACAAATTGGTGCGATCGCGCGGGATGCCCAACTCGCGCTCTGCATGCAGGTTGACCACCGCAAAGGCCTCATTGATTTCAAAGTAGTCGATGTCAGACACTTTGAGTTGGCGTTGCGCCAACAAGCGTTGGATGGCGGGCACCGGGCCGGAGCCCATGATCTCGGCGGGCACGCCTACCACGGCCCAGTCCACCAAACGCGCTTGCACTGGGATGCCCAAGCGTTGGGCCGCTGACAAGCTGGCCACCACCAAGGCGGCGGCGCCATCGGTCACGCCACTGGAGTTGCCCGCTGTCACACTGCCTTTGCCGTCTATGCGAAAGGCCGGTTTGAGTGAGGCCAGTTTTTCCAATGTGACCTCAGGGCGGGGAAACTCGTCTTGCGAAAACAAGTGTTTGCTGCCCTTGGGTCCGGCCAATTCAATGGGTGCGATCTGACGCGCCAAAAACCCATTGCGCATGGCTGCGCCCGCGCGCTGTTGGCTCATGTGCCCCCACTCGTCCATGGCTTGGCGCGTGTAGCCAAAGCGAGCCACCATGTTCTCTGCCGTGTCGCCCATCAACTCGCGGGTGAATGGACAGCGGTAGATATAGTCCAGGCCATCGATAAATTCGAAAGGCCCGCGCTGCGCCCCCCAACGCACTTTGTGGGCCAAATAGGGCACGCGTGAATAGTTCTCGCCCCCAGCGGCCATGGCCACTTGGCTGTGGCCAGAAGCAATTTGTTGGGCAGCAGTGACGATGGCTTGTGAGCCTGTGCCACAGGCGCGGGTCACACCCATGGCCGAGCTTTCAATCGGCATGCCGGCATCGATGGCAATTTTGCGGCTGGCAAACAAGCCATCGTGATCGACCGGCGCGGTGTTGCCATACACCAGGTGGTCCACATCTTTGGCTGTGATGCCCGCCCGCTGCAGGCTTGCACCTACCGCATGCACGGCCAAGGTGGTCAAGGGCGTGTCGCGCAGTGATTTGCCAAAGTCGCCCAGCGGGGTGCGCGCGCCGGCGCTCAGGATGATGTCTTGAAATCCACTCATGTGTTGTCTCCTTTTTGAAGGCTTATCGGGTTTTCCTCAATGGTCAATCCAGGCCATTAGAAAAACAATCGTTTGGCATTCTAAGCACAACCAAGAGACTGAATTCAACATGAACCTCACATTTCACCGCCGCACGGACTTGACAACGTGGGGGCCTCAGCCATGACCGATGTCTATGTGATTGGCACAGGATGCACACCGTTTGGCAAACACGCCGATCGGTCGTTTGCCGATCTGGCGCAATGGGCATACACCGACGCGATGCAAGACACAGGCCTTGCAATCACCGATGCCAGCCTGATAGAGCAAGCCTGGTTTGGCAACTGCGGCATGGGGCAGTGGGGGCAAGGCGGCATCCGCGGCCAGGTGTGTTTCACGCCCATGGTGCAATCGGGTTTGTTCCCAGAGCGTGTGCCCATGGTCAACGTCGAGGGCGGTTGTGCCACCGCTTCGCTGGCATTTCATGGGGCTTGGAAAGACATCTTGTCGGGCCAGTGCCAAGTCAGTTTGGCGATGGGGGTAGAAAAACTCATCAGCCCTGACCGGCCCGAGCGAATCCCTGAAATATTTGGCACGGCGATTGACCAACTCGAACCTCAGCGCTGGCAAGACTATTACCGGCGCGCCGGTGAGGCGGCCGGCAAGCCCTTTGAAATGGCGCCCGGCAGAACCGTTTACATGGACACCTATGCCATGCAAGCGGCTTGGCACATGAAGACCCATGGCACCACGCAGCGGCAAATAGCGGTGGGTGCGGCCAAAAACCACCACCACGGCAGCCTCAACCCCAAAGCCCAATACCGCTTTGAACTCACGGTAGAAGAGGTGTTGGCCGATCGCGAAATCAGTTGGCCATTGACGCGCGCCATGTGCTCGCCCTTGGGTGATGGCGCGGCCGCCGCCATTTTGTGCTCTGAGGCAGCGCTGGCCCACTTTTCGCCAGCGGCGCGAGCGCGCGCGGTCAAGGTGCGCGCCAGCGAGCTGTCCGGGGGCAAATACCGCTCCTTGGACGAGCCTGGCCTGTCGCGCATTGCAGCCGACAAAGCCTATGCGCGCACTGGCTTGAAGCCACAAGACATTGACCTGATCGAGTTGCACGACGCCACCTCTTTTTGTGAGATCTACCAGTTGGAGATGTTGCGCCAATGCCCGGACGGGCAAGGCGGGCGTTTGGTCGAGTCAGGTGAAACCGCCTTGGGCGGGCGACTGCCAGTCAACGTGTCGGGTGGATTGGTGTCTAAAGGCCACCCGGTGGGGGCCACCGGTTTGTCCATGGTCCATGAGGTGTGCTTGCAGTTGCGCGGCGAAGCCGGTGCGCGCCAAGTCAAGGGCGCGACCTTGGGGCTGATTGAAAACGGTGGCGGTGTGATGGGCTTTGACGAAGCCGCATGCGCAGTCACCATATTGGAAAAAAACAAATGAGCACTGTCATTGATTGGCACCCAGAAGACCCGGCCACCCTGGCCAACCCCTATCCAATTTTTGAGCGCATGCGCGATGAAGACCCATGCCATTGGAGTCCGCGTTTGCGCAGTTGGGTACTGACCCGTTACGACGACATCAAAGCCGTCTGTCTGGAAAAAGACCGTTTATCGTCAGACCGATTGCGTCCATTTTTCGAAACCCTGCCCGGGCCAGAGGCTCAGCGCATTGGCAGCATCATGCGCTATTTGTCTTTGTGGATGGTGTTCAAAGACCCCCCTGAACACACCCGCTTGCGCCGCCTGACCAGCAAGGTGTTCCATGCCAAGTCCATGCAAGCCATGCGCCCCCAAGTGGAAGACATTGCAGACTGGTTGCTCAACCGGTTTCGCGACAAAGATGAATTTGACTTCATCACCGAGTTTGCTGGCCCCTTGCCATGTTTGGTCATCATGGCCTTGCTGGGTGTGGCGCGTGAGGATTTGGCCAAGGTCAAGCGCATGTCTGATGACATGGCTTTGTTCATTGGCTCGTCGCGCACATCGGCTGAAAAGTACGATACCGCAGAGCAAGCCACCCAAGAAATGGCCGCTTTTTTCCGCGACCTGATTGCCAAGCGGCGCGCCCATCCCGTAAAAGATTTGATCACTGAATTGGTTGAGTTGCGCGACGGTGAAGACTGCTTGAGCGAAGACGAGCTCGTGGCCACTTGCATTTTGTTGTTGTTCGCTGGCCATGAAACCACCACAAACCATATTGCCAATGGCTTGCTGTCGCTGATGCGCTTTCCCGATCAAATGCGCAAACTGCGCCAAAACCCAGATTTGAGTGCGGCAGCGGTGGAGGAGTTGCTGCGCTACGACGGACCGTCAGGCGCACAGGTGCGCTTGGTCTCTCAGCCCTACGAGTTGCATGGCAAAACATTGCAACCCGGTGAGCGCATGTTTGTGATGCTCAATTCAGCCAACCGCGATCCCAGGGCCTATGCCAATGCCGATCAACTTGACTTGGAGCGCGATGGTGTGGCCCACCTCACCTTTGGCTATGGTGCGCACATTTGCCTGGGCTTTCCTTTGGCCCGCACCGAGGGACAGGTGGCCTTTCCCAAAGTGCTCAAGGCCTTTTCCCAGATTGAACCGGTGGGCGAACAGACGTGGATCAACTCATTGGTGTTTCGTGGGATGCATGGCTTGCCGGTGCAGGTCAAGCGGGCATGATGTTTGAGGTGATGGCTGAAATATTCATAAAGGAGACAAAGCATGAGTGGAAACAATAAAGCATGGCGTCGGCGTGAATGGATCGGAGCCGGCATGGTGGGGCTGGGGGCTGCCGCTGGGTTTGGTGTGCATGCGCAAGCCAAATGGCCAGACAAGCCCATCAAATTGGTGGTGGGTTTTCCGCCAGGTGGCGCGACCGATGTGGTGGCCCGCATCGTCTCTCAGCCGCTGGCTGATGCACTGGGAGCATCGGTGTTGATAGATAACCGTCCAGGCGCGGCCAGCAATGTGGCCATGGCTGAGGTGGCCAGAGCGCCTGCCGATGGGTACACCATTTTGGTGGCACCCACAACGATTGAGTCGGCCAATCCGTTTCTATACAAGGCCAGTGCCAATCCGGCAACCGATCTCATGGCGGTCGCTGGCCTGTGCAGATTTCAATTGCACATGGTGGTGCGAAACGGTTTTCCGGCCAAAGATGTGGGCGAGTTGGTGGCATTCGCCAAGAAAAACCCGGGCAAGATGACCTATTCATCCGCAGGTGCAGGTACCACGCCGCATTTGATTGGCGAGTTGTTTTTGCAGCAAGCAGGCATTCAAGTGGTGCATGTGCCGTACAAAGGCTCGGCACCTGCGCTGCAAGCCGTACTCACAGGCGAGGTTGATTTCGTCATGGATCCAGGCATTTCGTTTCAGCATGTGCGTGCTGGCAAAGCAAACATGTTTGCAGTGGCCAGCCCGTCGCGATCTAAGCAATTTCCAGACATTGGCACATTGGGCGAAAAAGGTGTTTCAGGCATTGACTATGACACCTGGGCAGGTATCTGGGTGCCAGCGGGCACGCCAGAAGATGTGCGCGCTCGGCTGTCCAAGGCGGTGGCCCAGGTCATGGCATTGCCTGAGGTTCAGCAAAAAATGCAAGCGTTGAGTGGGGAAGCCATGTACATGGACACACCACAGTATCGGCAAATGTTGAGCAAAGAGACCGCGGCTTTCTCTGGCGTCATCAAGAATCGAAAAATTTTGGTCGAGTAATGGATTGAAATGACCCGGTCTGCCTTGACGCTTCACGATCTTTTTGAGCATTCGCGCAAAGCGGTGCCAGACAAACCATGCTTGGCCCAATCCGCACTGAGCGGAGGCCAAGTATGGTCGTATGCACAAGTGGGACATGAAGTAGATCAATTGGTTGCCTGCTATGGGCAGCGGGGCTGGGGCGCAGGTCATCGGGTTGCATTGGGGGTGGGCAACCATCCCCGACACTTCTTTCATTTTTTGGCGCTCAACCGATTGGGTGTATCGATTGTGCCCCTCAACCCCGATTACCGAGTGGGTGAAATTCGCTATGCACTGCAGTTGACCCAAGCGGATTTGGTGGTTTGCCACCCGCTGCGGCATTCGATGCTGATGCAGGCCATCAGCGAGGACGAAGGCCTAAAAGACACGCCTTTGGTTTCACTGGACGGATTTGATGCTCAGTTGCTCGGTCCGTGCAGATCAGCCCAAACCAATGCTGATCCGTTGCTCGCTGAGGTGGCCATTTTGTTCACCTCGGGCACCTCTGGAAGGCCCAAAGGGTGTGTACTGACCAATGAATACATTCTGGGCGCTGCAGCTTGGTACCGTGATATGGGCGGACTGTTGGCATGGAAATTAGGCGCTGACAAACTGCTCAATCCGTTGCCAGTTTTTCACATGAACTGCAGCATGGTGTCATTCCCCGCCATGTGCCTCACGCAAAATTGCTTGGTCCTGCCAGACCGATTTCATGCCAGCCAATGGTGGGAAGATTGTGTCAAGTCTGGGGCCACTGCCATTCATTACTTGGGTGTGATGCCCCCTGCGTTGTTCAAGCAACCTGTCTCTGATTGGGAGTCTCAACATCAAATTCGATTTGGCTTGGGTGCGGGTTGCGATCCTACACTGCACGGCCCCTTTGAGGATCGCTTCAAACTGCCTTTGATTGAAGTTTGGGGCATGACGGAGACCGGGCGCTTTTTGGGCAATCACCACGACCCGCGCCAAACCCACACCCGGGCTTTTGGGCGCTCGCAAGCGCCATTGGAAGTCATGGTGGTTGACGATGCAGATGCACCAGTGGTGGTCGGCTCCCCAGGTGAATTGTTGGTGCGTGCACAAGGAGACAACCCACGCAAGGGGTTCTTCAGTGGCTACTTGCAAGACTTGGAAGCCACCGAAAAATCATGGCGTGGAGGTTGGTTTCATACAGGCGACGTGGTAAGACAAGACAGCACAGGCATGCTTTATTTTGTCGATCGAAAAAAAGACATGGTCCGCCGTTCCGGGGAGAACATCTCTTCGGCTGAGGTTGAAGCGGTTCTGGCCATACACCCTTTGGTGATGCGGGTTGCCATTGTTCCCGTCAAGGACGAATGGCGCGACGAAGAGGTGATGGCGGTGGTGATTGCTGTGCCTGGGACACCAGTCAATCAAGCCACGGCGGTTGAATTGGTGAGCTATTGCTTGCAAGAGTTGGCTTATTACAAAGCACCGGGATGGGTGGTGTTTCGAGAAAATTTACCCACGACGCCGACCAATAAGATTCAAAAGAACTTGATTTTCGAGGCGCATCAAAATCCATTCGATGGTGCATGGGATTGCCGCGACATGAAGAAACGTTCATGACCCATCGCTTTGACGCTTGCCCCCATCATGTTGGGGTTTGCCATGTCTCTCAAATGACAAATTCTGGTCAAAATGCATAAAACTTGAAATCACTTGACCGAGCCGATGAACCCTTCCCCTTTGTTGTCTGTTGAAGATGTACACCTGCGCTTTGGCGGTATCAAAGCGCTCAGTGGTGTGTCTTTGCAAGTCAAAGCGGGTGAGATCACCGCCGTGATTGGTCCCAATGGGGCAGGTAAAACCAGTTTGTTCAATACCATTTCTGGTTTTTACAAACCCCAGCAAGGGTCCATGGTGTTGGAGGGGCAAGATATCTCCACCACCAAACCCAATGTGCGAGCCGCCATGGGCTTGGCGCGCACATTTCAAAACGTGGCCTTGTTTCGGGGCATGACCGTGCTTGACAACATCAAGCTCGGCGGACACAACCGAATGGCCGCCAATACCTTGCAGGCCATGGCCTATTGGGGCAAGAGCCAGCAAGAAGAGTTGGCCTTGCGCGAAGAAATCGAACGCGATGTGATTGATTTTCTGGAGATCGACCATGTGCGCCACCAAAGCGTGGCCTCTTTGTCGTATGGTTTGCAAAAGCGGGTGGAGTTGGCGCGGGCCTTGGCCATGCGGCCCAAAATTTTGATGCTCGACGAACCCGTGGCTGGGATGAACCGCGAAGAGACCGAGGACATGGCCCGCTTTATTTTGGATTTGCAAGAAGAGCGCGGCATGACCATCTTGC
>Ga0114977_10001531_pt1 | contig 15175 bp, 11 predicted proteins | sample S_130805_MF_Meta_FD_87026 | JGI IMG/M metagenome (GOLD analysis project Ga0114977, IMG submission 87026) | Freshwater microbial communities from Lake Simoncouche, Canada to study carbon cycling - S_130805_MF_MetaG | ecosystem: Environmental > Aquatic > Freshwater > Lake | place: Lake...
GAACGTGTAGAGACTGCGGCGGTAGAGGTCGGGCCCGGAGCTGGCTGGGTAGGTGAAGTCGCGTTCTTTGGTGATGGCGAGGGTTTCCCAGACATCCGGGGGTTGATAGGGATAGACTGGTTTTCCGCCGATCTGGCGGTTGAGGAGGGAGGCGGCGGCGAGGGCGTGGTCGCGGAGGATGAGACTGGGCATGCGGATTCTGGAGGCGCGGGCCATGAGACGGTTTTCGGGGTCGCGGGCGAGGAGGTCGGGGCGCATGCGGCTGGACTGGCGGTAGGTGCTGCTGGTGACGATGAGGCGGACCATGTGTTTGAGGCTCCAGCCGGATTCGCGGAATTCGACGGCGAGCCAGTCGAGGAGGTCTTTGTGGAGGGGCATTTCGCTTTGGACGCCGAGGTCTTCGGAGGTTTTGACGAGGCCGGTGCCGAAGAAGAACTGCCAGAGCCGGTTGACCTGGACGCGGGCGGTTAGGGGGTGATCCGGCTGGAAGAGCCATTGGGCGAAGCCGAGACGGTTGCGCGGGCCGTCGGGGGGGAGGGGAGGGAGGAAGGCTGGGGTGTTAGCGGAGACGGGGTCAGTGGGAGTGAGGTAGCTGCCGCGGTCGAGGATCTTGGTCTGGCGCGGTTGTTTATCGCTCATGACCATGACGCGGGGGAGATTCTGGCGGAGGTCGTTGAGTGCTTTTTCGGCGGCCTTGGTTTTGCTGCGGGCGCTGGTGAGGGCGGCGGGGGCGAGATTGCGGGAGACGTAGTCGCGGAGTTTAGCGGCTTCTTCCTTGGAGCGATTGGGATTGCGGACGAGGGCGGCGATGTCGTCGGGGAGGGCGGTGCGGGAGGCTGGTTGCGGGGAGGAAGTGGAGGAGAGGCGGAAGCGGCCGAGGTTGTGTTGTTTGTTAGCGGAGAGGAATTCGAGAGTGACTTCGAGCGAGGCGTCAGCGGGGAGCGTGACTGGGTCGGCGCACTGGAGCGTGACGGAGTAGGGTTTGGAGGTTTCCGGGAAGAAGGCCCATGAGGTGGCTGGGTTGTCGTCGATGATGCCCTCCGGGGAGAATCCCTGCTGGGAGTAGGTGGCGGTGGCGGTGCTGAAGGGGATGGTGGTGTTGCCTGACTTGAGGATGAGCCTGGTGAGGACGGCGTTGCCGCTGTCGCTGCGGCCGGCGCCTTTGGAGGGGAGACGGCGGTCGGGGATGGTTTCGAGGCGGAGACCTGTGAGGGAAGTGGTGCCTGCGGGAAGTGTCAGGGTGTAGGTGGCGTTGTCCGGGTTGGGGCCTTCGGCGTAGATGGAGGAGTCGTCGAGGACGGAGAGCTTGACGCCGCCGGTGGCGGCGAGGGTGGCGGGTTTGAGGATGGCCCAGTCGACAGGGGTGTTGGCGGTGAGGGCGGCTTCGGTGGATGCGAAGGCGTCCTTGGTGGCGGTGGACTGGGCGGTTTCCTGTTCGGATTTGCGAGTGGCGGCGAGGGAGGCTTCGAGGGATTTGAGGGTGGCCTTGTCAGAGTCGGTGCCGACGGCGATCCATGGGTCGGCGATGCGGTACTGGCCGCCGCCTGGGGGGACGCCGGATTCGGGGACGTTATTGAAGAGCGCGAACATGGAGTAGTAGTCGCGCATGGTGACGGGGTCGTATTTGTGGTCGTGGCACTGGGAGCAGGCGACGGTGAGGCCTAGCCATGTGGTGGCGGTGGTGTCGACGCGGTCGAAGAGGATAACGTTGCGTTGTTCTTCGGCGATGGCACCGCCTTCGCCGTTGAGGAGGTGGTTGCGGTTGAAGGCGGTGGCGACGAGTTGGTCTTCTGAGGGGTTAGGGAGGAGGTCGCCGGCGAGTTGTTCGATGGAGAAGCGGTCGAACGGCATGTCGCTGTTGAGGGCGCGGACGACCCAGTCGCGCCAGATGTACTGGTGGGTATCGCCGTCCTGCTGGAAGCCGTTGCTGTCGGCGTAGCGGGCGGCGTCGAGCCATGGGAGGGCCATGCGTTCGCCGTAGTGTGGCGAGGCGATGATCTGGTCGGTGAGGAGATCGGCGGCGTTGGGAGCGGGGTTGCTGGTGAAGGCGTCGACGGCGGCGGGTTCGGGTGGGAGGCCGGTGAGGTCGGCGTGGAGGCGGCGGATGAGGGTGGTGCGGTCGGTTTCCGGGGATGGGGAGAGATCGGCGGCGTCGAGGGAGGCGAGGACGAAGCGGTCGATGGGATTGCGGGCCCATGCGGCGTTGCGGACGGCTGGGAGGGGAGGGCGGACGGGCGGGACGAAGGCCCAGTGTGGTTCGTAGGGGGCACCGGAGGCGATCCAGTTGCGGAGGAGGGCGCGCTGGGAGTCGGAGAGAGAGCGGTGGGAGTCGGGAGGCGGCATGATTTCGTCCGGGTCAGAGGAGACGAGGCGTTTGACGAGTTCGCTTTCGTCGGGGTTGCCGGGGATGAAGGCGTTTTTGGCGAGGGCGGCGTCGCGGACGTCGAGGCGGAGGTCGGCTTTGCGTTTATTGGCGTCCTGGCCGTGGCAGTAGAAGCAGTTTTCGCTGAGGATGGGGCGGATGTCGCGGTTGAAGGAGATCTCTGCGGCTGGGGCGGCGATCGGGAGGGAGGCGAGGAGGGAGCGCAGGAGGGGGCGGAGCATGACGGGAGTAGTTACGGTGGTGAGAGGGGGAGATTGTCGGGGAGGGAGGCTGGGGCACTCCGGGGGTTGCAGGAGGAGGGAAACAGGCGGAGGGAGACGGCTATGAGAAGTCACGAGTGGCACAGGCAGGATGATGAAGCGGGCGAGCGCCGGTATTTCCGGGCGGCGAAGTTCGGGACGCGGTGGAGTGTGCAGACGACCTTGAAGTCTGCGCCTGACTGGGATCGGCTGGATCCGATCCCGATGGCGATTCTGGAGGAATTGCGGACGCAGTTGCTGAACAAGTACCAGCGGCGGCGGGTGCCGTACGAGTATGTGGTGACGATTGACCGGATGGTGGTGGAGGCCGGGGGGACGACGGTGCTTGATGAAGTGGCTCCATGAAGCCGGGAGATGAGGAGTGGATGGGATTGGCGCTGGAGGAGGCGCGGCGAGGGATCGGGCTGACGAGTCCGAATCCGAATGTGGGGGCGGTGGTGGTGAAGGATGGTGTATTGTTAGGAAAGGGCTGGCATCGAAGGGCGGGCGGGCCGCATGCGGAGGTGGAGGCGTTGCGGGCGGCGGAGGCGGCGCATGGTGCGGCGGCGGTGCGTGGGGCGACGGTGTATGTGACTTTGGAGCCGTGTTCGACGAGCGGGCGGACGCCGGCTTGCACTGGGGGATTGATTGGGGCTGGGGTGGGGCGGGTGGTGTGGGGGGCGGACGATCCGAATCCGCGGCATGCGGGTCGGGCCGGGGAGGTGCTGGGAGCGGAGGGGATTGAGGTGACGAGGGGGGTGCTGGCGGAGGCGTGCGGGGAGGTGATTGCGGCGTTTGCGAAGTTCATCACGACGGGGCTGCCGTGGGTGGTGGCGAAGGCGGGGATCAGCCTTGATGGGAAGCTGACGCGGCCGAGTGGTGAGGGGCAGTGGCTGACGTCGGAGGAGTCGCGGGCGGATGCGATGCAGTTGCGGGTGAGGGCGGATGCGATTGTGGTGGGAGCGGAGACTGTCAGGGTGGATGATCCGGCATTGACGGTGCGGGGTGGTGGGGTGCCTGAGGGGAAAGAGCAGCCGTGGCGGGTGGTCCTGACAAATTCCGGGAGACTGCCTGAGGGGGCGAGGATTTTCACGGATGAGTGGCGGGAGCGGACGCTGGTGAGGCGCGGGGAGACGATGGAAGCTGTGCTGCGGGAGTTGGCGGGGCGTGGGGTGGTGACGGTGCTGGTGGAGGGAGGCGGGGTGGTGCACGCGCAGCTGTTTGCGGCGGGATTGGTGGATGAGGCGTGGATTTATGTGGCACCGCTGCTGTGCGGTGCGGGGAGGCCGCTGATTGCGCTGGAGGCGTTCGGGGCTGGTTCGTGCCGGCTGGTGACGCGGGACGCGGTGCTGACGGGTGGAGATGTGAGGATTAGGCTAGGGCGGCCCGGGTGACAAAATCGTGACGCGCGGTTATTAGCGGAAGCCTCGGAAATGAGGTAGGCCTGTGGCGTTACAACCATAAAAACGAAAGGAATCATTATGAATCCCACGACACAGCCGGAAGGTCCGGTCACGAGCGACAGCCTTCAGCCCCTCCGCGAGGTGGGGTCCATGGATAAGACCCAGTTCTGGGACATGGATGAAGTGATGGAAGCGCTGCGGGTTGCGAATCGCCGCGGGCTTTCCTTGAAGGATCTGCGGAGAGGGACGACGTCCCCGGCGGAGCCGATGCGCCGGGCCTGCTGATCTTGGGTGATCGGGTGGTCAGTCCGTGGTTCGCGGAGCGCGCAGGGTTCGGGCGACATGGACCATGAAGGCGCAGCCGATGACTGGAGCGGCGAGGTTGAGGATGGGGATGGTGCCGAGGAGGGTGATGGCGGTACCGGCGATCCAGAGCGTGGTGCGATTGGCTTTGGCCCAACGTTTTACTTCGTGGCGCGGCATGCGTCTAAGGGCGACTTGTGTGTAGTATTCGCGGCCGCAGAGGAAGCCATTGACGGCGTAGAAGAGGATCATGCCTGCGCCGAGGAGGAGCGAACCGACGATGTAGATGGGGAGCATGATGAGATTGACGGCGACCATGAGGACGAGGATTTTGATGGCGACGATGAGGCCGTCACGGATGGCGGTGCCGCGAGATGGGCCGATTTCCGGGTAGTGGCGGTTTTCGATGCGGTCGGCGACGCCGTCGAGGAAGACGGATTGGAGGACGCCGAAGACTGAGGGGAAGAGGAGGAGGGAGAGGACGAAGCCGGCGAGGCCGCCGAGGACGTGGAGGGTGCGGTCGAGCCAGATGGAATCGGCCCAGCGGCTGTGGGCGAGGAGCCACCATGAGAGGGCCCAGACGGCGGCGTAGCCGAGGAGGCTGAGGGAAACGGCCTTGATGAGCGTCCATGTGAGGCGCGGATCGAAGAGGTCGGAGAGGGTGCGGCGGAGCGCGGCGATCATGGGGAGACGGTGCATGCAGGTGTGGCGAGGCGCAATGTGGAGGGCGGTTGCCTTTTTGGCGGGGTGCCTACAGGATTGGGGAGTGCGAGGGATGAGCCGGCATGGCGAAATGGTAAACGCAGCGGACTTAAAATCCGCTGGCCCGCGAGGGTCTTGCGGGTTCGAGTCCCGCTGCCGGTACTTACTGGGGAGGTCTGGACTGGCATTGAAAAGGCAGGAAGGCCAGTTCCATGATCTCCGGGCTTCCAGATGGAGACTTTGGCACTGAGGTCACAGGCAAGATGCCTGTGCCACTTTGCATGCAGGGATTTCTCGAATACGGCCTAGTCAGTTGGGAGGTTGGCGAGGTTGGCGGAGGTGGGACCAGAGGACGAGGGTGAGGAGTGCGGCGGCGAGGGACCATGCTGGTGGGGAGGCGAGGGGGAGGGAGTGGAGGAGGACGCCGGAGGCGACGGCGAGGCCCTTGCCGCCGTGGAAGCGGAGTTGGAGGGGCCAGAGGTGGCCGGCGGTGACGGCGAGGCCAGCGGCGGTGAGCCACCAGTTGGTTAGGCCTGCGTGGTGGGCGAGGGACATGGCGAGGAAGCCGCGGAGGGTGTCGAGGAGGGCGACGGTGGTGAAGCCGGCTGGGCCGAGGATGCGGCTGGCGTTGCGGGCGCCGGTGGTGCCGGAGTGGAGTTGGCGGAGGTCGGATCCGGTGCGCCAGCGGACGAGGTACCATGCGGAGACGAGGCAGCCGATGAGGTAGCAGGCGGCGAGGGTGAGGAGTGGCATGGGGTGTGGGACGGTGGTGTGGGGCGGGGAGGGCGTCGAGTTGGGAAATGGGGTTGGCGTGGGTGCGGGTGGCGATTGCCATGGTGGGCGGGAGCGGGTAGGGTGAGGGTTGCATGAACGGACGACTGACATTTCGGAGTGGTGGCTGGCGGCGCTGGCTGGCTGGGCTGCTGGTGTTGAGCTGGCTGGTGGGTGCGGGGGTGGCGCAGACCCTGACGGTGAATGACGATGTGCAGACGGTGGCGGTGCTGACGAACACGGCGGTGACCTTGAGCGGGCGTGGCGAGCTGGTGGTGACGGGGGCGGGGGATCCGCTGCCGGGGAGCACGGTGAATTTTGTGTCGGCGGATGCGTGGTTGAGGTTCACGTCGGTGGTGCCGTCGGAGGTGCGGAACAATCTGCTGGGTCGGTTCCGGGTGAACGGGGTGGCGGCGGTGCTGGACGGGAATGTGAGGATCGTGCAGTACGAGCGCGGGGCGGTGGTGATTGCGCAGCCGCCGGATTTTCCGGCGATGGAGGTTTTTGATGCGCGGTATTTTGCGGGTCGGGGGAAGCGGCTGTATCAGTATGTGGCGTACAATGATGTGAGGCTGGGGGCGATGCGGTCGGCGGTGCGGTCGTTGCGGCTGAAGCGCGGGTACATGGCGACGCTGGCGGCGAACGAGGACGGGACGGGGGTGAGCCGGGTGTATGTGGCGCAGGATGGGGATCTGGAGGTGGGGAGACTGCCTGACGGGCTGGAGGGCGCGGTGGGGTTTGTGAGGATTTTTCCGTGGCGGTGGGTGAGCAAGAAGGGATTTGCGGGGACGATCGGGGGACAGGTTAGACCTGCGTGGTTCTACAATTGGAATCTGGATCAGGCGTCGTCGCTGGACCGTGAGTATGTGGGGATCCGGCAGAACCGGTGGTGGCCTGGGCTGGATCAGGACTGGAAGGCGCGGGGGGTCCATCATTTGCTAGGGTACAACGAGCCGGATCATGCGCAGCAGGCGAACATGACGGTGGCGGAGGCGATCGCGGGGTGGCCGGATCTGCTGGCGACGGGATTGCGGGTGGGAGCGCCGGCGATAACGGATGGAGGGAAGGCGTGGCTGACGAGTTTCATGGGTCAGGCGGCGGCGGCTGGGTTGCGGGTGGATTTTGTGCCGGTGCATTATTACCGGAGTTACTCGTCGGCGTCGGATCCGGCTGGGGCGGCGGCGCAGTTCTATAACTTTCTGAAGGACATTTACGATGCGGTGGACCGGCCGTTGTGGGTGACGGAGTTCAACAACGGGGCGAACTGGACGAGCGGCCCTGATCCGACGGCGGCGCAGCAGGCGGCGACGATGGGGAAGATGATAGAGATGCTGGACAGCACGCCGTTTGTGGAGCGGTATGCGGTGTACAACTGGGTGGAGGATGTGAGGCGGGTGGTGTGGGATGACGGGTGGCCGACGGCGGCGGGGGTGGTGTACCGGGACAAGGAGTCGCCGCTGTCGTGGCTTCAGGAGATGGCGGATGCGGGGACGGGGAGTTCGGCGCGTTATGATTTTGATGGGAATGTGAGGGACACGTGGGGGAACGGACAGGATGCGATGATGGTGGGGGCGCCGGTGTTTGCGGCAGGGAGGTGGGGTCAGAGTGTGGTGCTGGACGGTGAGGATTACCTGCAGTTGTCGCCGCGGATCGGGGACACGAGCGGGTTTACGTTTGCGGCGTGGGTGTGGTGGAATGGGGGGAGCAACTGGCAGCGGATTTTTGATTTCGGGGCGGACACGTCGAATTATCTGGCGATGACGCCGAAGGCTGGTGCGACGGGGGGATTGCGGTTCATGATGCGGAATGGGGGGGCGGAGCAGGTGCTGAATGCGGCGGCGCTGACGGCGAATGTGTGGACGCACGTGGCGGTGACGGTGGGTGGCGGGACGGGGAAGTTGTTTGTGAACGGAGTGCTGGTGAACACGAACAATGCGATGAGCATTCAGCCGGTGTCGGTGGGGACGAAGTTCAACTATCTGGGGCGGAGTCAGTTTCCGGCGGATCCGTTGTTCAATGGGCGGCTGGATGATGTGAGGATTGTGAGCAGTGCGGTGAGCGATGCGGCGGTTGCGGCGATGGTGGCGACGGGGCCGCCTCAGTTCAGCGCCACGGTGCTGACGAAGGGGGGAGCGGTGCGGCGGCAGGTGTTTACGGGGACCGTGGCGGGGGATGCGAGCGGGGGGAGCGGGGTCAGGACGTTCAGCAAGATGAGTGGTCCGGCGTGGCTGGCGGTGGCGCGGGACGGGCGGCTGACGGGAGTGCCGGGGTATGGGGACGTGGGGATGAATCGGTTTTCGGTGCGGGTGACGGATGGTGCGGGGGCGCTGCACACGGCGGAGCTGCGGGTGCCGGTGGGGGATGCGGAGGGGACGTGGTGGCGGTTTGGATTTGATGGGAATGTGAATGCGGCGTGCGGGCCGCTGAGTGGGGTGGCGAGCGGGAATCCTGCGTATGCTAGTGGTCGGAGCGGGCTGGCGATTGATCTGGACGGAGTGGATGATTTTGTGACCCTGCCTGGGGGGATAGCGGATGCGGCGGAGCTGACCCTAGCGGTGTGGATGCAGTGGGATGGGGGCGCTGCGTGGCAACGGGTGATTGATTTCGGGAACAGTGGGAGTGAGAGCCTGTTTCTGACGCCGAGGTCCGGGGCGAACACGATGCAGTTCACGGTGCGGAACCGTGAGGACGGAGGGACGCTGGAAGCGCCGATGCCGGTGACGGGGCAGTGGACGCATGTGGCGGTGACGATGGGTGGGGGGACGGGTCGGTTGTATGTGAATGGGGTGCTGGCGGACAGCGGGGCGATGCCGGTGGATCCGCTGAGTTTCGGGCCGGCGACGAATTATGTGGGGAAGAGCCAGTATGCGGATCCGAATTTCAACGGGCGGCTGGATGATCTGGTGATGCTAGGGTATGCGATGAGTGCGGCGCAGGTGAGTGGGCTGATGAACGGGAGGGCTCCGGGGTTTGTGTCGGACCCGTTCACGCGGCCGACGGCGGTGCCTGGGGTGGCGTACAATCAATCGCTGGCGGGGAGTGCGTTTGATCCGAATCCGGGGACGGTGCTGAGGTTTACGAAGGTGAGCGGGCCGGCGTGGCTGACGGTGGGGGCGGATGGGAGGATATCGGGGATGCCGGGGGCGGCGGATGCGGGGGTGAACCGGTTTGTGGTGCGGGCGACGGATGGGACGCTGATGGCGGACGATGCGGTGCTGAACATCGGGGTGCAGCGGCCTGAGGAGTTAGTGGCGCACTATGGGTTTGACGGGACGGGGGCGAATCATGCGGGCGGGAGTGCGGCGGTGCTGGCGGGCGGGCCGGTGTTTGGAGAGGGGATCTTTGACAGGGCGCTGGAGTTTGATGGGGTCGATGACCGGGTGACGCTGGCGGCGGGTGCGGCGGCGGGGTTGAGTGATGCGACGTTTGCGGTGCGGTTGCGGTGGGATGGTGGGGGAGCGTGGCAGCGGGTGTTTGATTTCGGGTCTGGGCCTGGGGATTATCTGATGCTGAGTCCTGCGTCGGATGGTGGGACGCCGCAGTTTGCGATCCGGAGTGCGGGTGGAACGGCGCAGAGGATCAGTGGGCCGATGGCGCTGACGACTGGGGAGTGGGCGCATCTGGCGGTGACTTTGATAGGAAATACGGGGACGCTTTATGTGAACGGGGCGGCGGTGGCGACGGCGGCGATCACGCTGGATCCGGGGGTGGTGACGCAGAGCCAGTGCTGGCTGGGGGCGTCGCAGACGGCGGGGGATCCGCTGCTGGCCGGAGCGATTGATGATTTTCGGATTTACCGGCGGGGGTTGAGTGCGGACGAGGTGGCGGCGCTGGCGATTCCGGTGCCTGCGGTGGCGGTGCCATTGGATTATGCGGGATGGGTGACCGGGTATGGGTTCGGGGTGGGGCAGGGCGGAGCGGGAGCGGATCCAGATGGGGACGGGGTGGCGAATGTGTTTGAGTATCTGGTGGGAACGGATCCGCTGAGTGCGGGGAACGGGTTGGTGGTGGAGGGGATGCTGCGGACTGGTGCGGAGTTGGGGATGAGTGGGGCGGCGGCGGGGCAGCGGTATTTGTGCTGTCGGGCGCGGGTGAGGCGGGATCGGCCGGGATTGGTGCTGACGGCGGAGGGGAGCGATGGGCTGGGTGGGTTCAGTGGGGCGAGTGCCGCGGTGGCGGGCGGGGCGGTGGCGGACGGGGAGTATGAAGTGCTGACGTGGTATCACCGGACGGCGGCGGGGGCGGGGTCGCGGGGGCAGTTGCGGCTGCGGGTGGTGGGGCCGTGATGAGGAAGGGGGGGGCGGAGGCGCGGGTTTATTCCACCTTGCCGGGTGATGATTCGGCGGTATGCAATGCGGCCTTCGCGGCACCCCTGACCGCTACCATTTTTTATCCATGAGTTCCCGTATTGATGCAGCATTCACGCGCCTGAGGGCCAGCGGATCGAAGGCTTTTGTGGCTTACATCTGTGCTGGCGATCCTGATCTTGAGCGCAGCCTGGAGATTGTGAAGACGCTGGAGACGTGCGGGGTGGACATCATTGAGCTGGGGCTGCCGTTTTCCGATCCGCTGGCGGACGGGATTGTGAATCAGATGGCGGCGGGGCGAGCGCTGGCGGCGGGGGCGACGACGGCTGGGGTGATTGAGCTGGTGAGGCGGATTCGGGAGGTGTCGGAGATTCCGCTAGTGCTCTTCACGTATCTGAATCCGGTGTATGCGTACGGGTTCAGCCGGTTTCATGCGGATGCGGCGGCGGCTGGGGCGGACGGGGTGCTGCTGCTGGATCTGCCGCCGGACGAGGCGACTTTGAACGAGGAGTTGTGCGAGACGGGATCGACGCTGCAGCACATCCGGCTGATTGCGCCGACGACGCCGCCGGAGCGGATGCAGCGGATTGCGGCGTCTGGGGACGGTTTCATTTATTACATCAGTCGGGAGGGAGTGACTGGGGCGCAGACGACGCTGGCTGACAACATTGCGTCGCAGGTGGCGGTGATCAAGGGTGGTGGGTCGGCGACGCCGGTGTGTGTTGGTTTTGGGATTTCGACGCCGGAGCAATCGAGGGCGGTGGCGGCTGCGGCGGACGGGGTGGTGGTGGGGAGTGCGATTGTGAAGGTGATTGCGGAGCATGGGAACGGGCCTGAGCTTGCGGAGGCGCTGCGGGCGTTTGTGGAACCGCTAGTGAGGGCTGCGAAGGAGTGAGTGGTGCGAGGCGGGCTGGAGACGGTTCGGGTGAAACGATGCGACCGACGATTGTCCGGCATAAGGTGAACGTGATGCTGCTGCTGCTGGCGGCGATCACGTACATGGACCGGGTGTGTATTTCGCAGATGGCGGGGCCGATTCGGGCGGATCTGGGATTGGATGTGAGGGGGATGGGGCTGGTGTTCAGTGCGTTCAGTGTGGCGTATGCGTTGTTTGAGGTGCCGAGCGGGTGGCTGATTGACCGGTACGGGCCGCGGTGGATGCTGGCGCGGATTGTGTTCTGGTGGTCGCTGCTGACGGCGGCGACGGGATTGGCGGGCGGGTTGGCGTCGCTGATGATGATCCGGTTTCTGTTTGGGATTGGGGAGGCGGGGGCGTTTCCGGGGGTGGCGCGGGTTTATGATCGGTGGTTGCCGGGGATGGCGCACGGGCGTGGTTTCGGGATTGTGCTGATGGCGGGGACGTGGTCGGGATTTCTGACGCAGCCTGTGGTGAGCGGGCTGATGGGGCATTTTTCGTGGCGCTGGGTGTTTGCGGCGTGTGCGTTGCCGGGGTTGGTTTGGGCGGCGGTGTGGCTGTGGTGGTTCCGGGATGATCCGGGGCAGCATAAGGGGGTGAACGAGGCGGAGCGGCGGATGCTGGAGGTGCCTGCGGACCGGCGGGAGCGGAGGGCGGTGCCGTGGAAGAGGTTGTTAGGGTCGCCGAATGTGTGGCTGGTGTGGGTGATGTATTTCGGGATTATCTACGGGTGGTATTTTTATCTGCAGTGGTTGCGGCAGTTCATTGATGCGGCGCGGATCGGGGAGGAATGGCAGCGGTCGTGGTTGTCTGGGGTGCCGATGCTGGGGTTGGGGGCTGGGGTGTTGTGCGGGGGAGTGCTGACGGATGCGCTGGTGCCGCGGCGTGGGTTGAAGTGGGGGAGGCGGTTGCCGGGGCTGGTGGGGTTGCCGGTGGCGGCGCTGTGTCTGTTTCTGGCGTGGAGTGGGGGAGCTGGGATTGGGGCGGTGTGGCTGATGACGGCGGCGGCATTTTTTTCGGCATTGGGGGCGGCACCGGCGTGGGCGGTTTGTCTGGACATCGGGCGGGAGCATGCGGGGACGGTGAGCGGGTCGATGAACATGTTTGGGAATCTTGGTGGGGCATTGATTCCGATTGTGACTGGGTACACGCGTGCGGGGACTGGGTCGTGGACGCCGGCATTGATGTCGATGGCTGGGTGTTATCTGCTGGCGGCGGTGGCGTGGGGGTTCATTGATGCGACGCGGCGGATTGAGGCGGTTGTTGAGGGATGAGGGAGGTGAGGCTGGTGGAGGGCACTTGAATGGGAGGATGATTTTCCGGTAGGTTTAGCGGGGGGAATGTGTTTTCATGGGGGGTGAAATTTTATTGTCGCATTGCGTGGATTTTGCTGATGCTGGTTCAGGTGGCGGTGTCCGGGGAGACGTCGATCCGGCAGAGTGAGCATGGGAGGGAGGTGGAGGTGCGGTTGAGTGGGCGGCGGGTGAGGGAGGCTAGGGCGACGGGGACGCGGGAGGCGGCGGAGGTGTTCGTGAGGGATGGGGATGGGCGGGAGACGCGGCGGTGGGTGCGCGGGCGGTTCATGGTGCGTGGGGCGTGGGATGCGGCGGCGGCGCGGCGTGCGGGGTATGGGGTTGAGGAGCGGTTGCCGGGAGGGTGGACGGTGCTGCGGGCGGCGACGGCGGAGGGGGCGTTGACGGGGCGGGATGAGGCGGCGGGGTGGGTTGGGGTGGTGGAGGCGCGGGTGCTGACGGGGAAGCAGCAGGTGAAGCGGGTGATTCCTAACGATCCATTGTTCGGGAGCCAGTGGCATCTCAACAGCGGCGGTGCGTTTAATCAGATCAATGTGACTGGAGCGTGGGACAGCGTGCGTGGGACGGGGGTGAGGATCGGGATTGTGGATGACGGGATGCAGACGGGGCATCCGGATCTGCAGCCGAATGCGGACACGGCGATTGACCATGACTGGAACGACGGGACGCCGGACACGCCGGAGCCGAACACGGCGTTTGATTTTCATGGGACGGCGTGTGCGGGGGTAGCGGCGGCGCGCGGTGGGAACGGGATTGGGGTGAGCGGGTCTGCGCCGGGAGCGACGCTGGTGGGGTTGCGGCTGATTGCGGGGTTTACGGATGATGCGGACGAGGCGGCGGCGATGAGCTGGCGGAACGATGTGATAGGTGTGTACAGCAATTCGTGGGGGCCTGACGATGACGGGCAGACGCTGGAGGGGCCGGGGCCGGCGACGGCGGCGGCGTTGCGCAACGGGGCGCTGACGGGGCGGCTGGGGAAGGGCTGTGTGTATGTGTGGGCGGCGGGGAACGGGGGCGGGGTGAATGACAATGCGAACAAGGACGGGTATGCGAATTCGATTTATGCGATCGCGGTGGGGGCGAGCACGAGTGGGGGATCTGCGGCTGGTTACAGCGAGGCTGGGAGCAATGTGGCGGTGTGTGCGCCGTCGAGCGGGGGGTTAGGGATTGTGACGACGGATCTGACGGGGGCGGCGGGGTACAACAGCAGTGATCCGGGGAGCAATGAGCCGGCGGACCTTGCGTATACGGGGAGTTTCGGGGGGACATCGTCGGCGACGCCGCTGGTGGCGGGGGTGGTGGCGCTGATGCTGGAGGCGAATCCGCAGTTAGGGTGGCGTGATGTGAAGGAGATTCTGATGCGGAGTGCGCGGCAGCTGGAACCGGCGAGCGGGTGGACGACGAATGGCGGGGGGATTCATTTTCACGACAAGTTCGGGGCTGGGCAGGTGGATGCGGGTGCGGCGGTGGCGATGGCGCGCGGGTGGAACAACCGGCCGGTGATGCTGACAGAGAGTTTACCGGTGAGCGGGATCAACCTGACGATTCCGAACAACGCGACGAGCGGGGTGGTGCAGACCTTCACGCGGACGGGAGCGCCGTTGGTGTTGGAGCATGTGCAGCTGACCCTGACGGCGACGCATGTGGCGCGCGGGGAGCTGGAGGTGACGCTGACATCGCCGACGGGGATGGTGAGCCGGTTGATGACGGCGCACGGGGATACAGGGTCGGGGTATGCCGGGTGGACCTTTTCGTCGGTGCGGCACTGGGGTGAGCTGGCGACGGGGACGTGGACGTTGCGGGTGGCGGACCGGTCGGCGGCGACGACGAGTTTGGGGACGCTGACGGGAGCGACGCTGACGCTGCATGGGATTCCGGGGAATCTGCCGCCGGAGGTGACGGGGGCGGTGCTGAGTGGGCCGGATGCGGCTGGGCATTCGTATAGCGACCGGCCGCTGACGGTTAGTGGGGTGACGACGAGGGATGCGGAGGGGAATGCGGTGACGGTGGCGTGCCAGTGGCAGGTGTCCGGGGACCGGTTCAGCTGGGCGGATGCGGGAGGGGCGACGGGATTGACGTGGACGCCGGGTCTGGGGATGAGCGGGAAGTGGGTGAGGGCGGCGGTGACGGCGTCGGATGCGGGAGGGGCAGGGGTGCCGTGGTTGAGTGAGGCGCGGCCGGTGAATCGGCGGCCGCGTCAGGATGCGGTACGGAATGTTCCGTGGGGTTATGATTCCGATCTGCTGACGGAGGCGCTGCCTGCGGCGTTTGTGCGTGCAGCGGTGATCAATGAGATCAGTCAGGGTCAGTCGGGGGTCCGGGAGTGGGTGGAGCTGCTAGTGACGCGGACGTCGGATTTGCGTGGGTGGACGCTGACGGACCGGACGGGGACGTACACGACGTTCGGGGCGGTGGCGGTGTGGGCGGCGGTGCCTGCGGGGACGCTGATTGTGATTCACAACGGTGGGGACCGGGATCCGTCGCTGCCTGCGGCGGACAGTGATCCGGCCGGGGGGAGCATGGTGTGTGCGCACAACAACGGGTCGTTGTTTGCGGCGGGCACGTGGGGTGGTTTGAGCAACAGCAATGCGGACAACGTGCAGGTGCGTGATGCGGGCGGAGTTCTGGTGGACGGGGTTTCTTTCAACAGCGATGCGGGGCATGCGCCGGCATTCGGGGCATTTGGGGTGAACCGTGCGTTGCGGTTCAACGGGGGGATGGAAGCGGCGGCGGATGTGGTGGGATCGTGGACGATGACGGCGACGGCGACGGCGGCGGATGTGACGCCGGGGTTGGCGAATGGCGGGGATAATGCGGTGCTGGTGACGGGGTTGCGGA
>Ga0114977_10001533_pt1 | contig 15156 bp, 21 predicted proteins | sample S_130805_MF_Meta_FD_87026 | JGI IMG/M metagenome (GOLD analysis project Ga0114977, IMG submission 87026) | Freshwater microbial communities from Lake Simoncouche, Canada to study carbon cycling - S_130805_MF_MetaG | ecosystem: Environmental > Aquatic > Freshwater > Lake | place: Lake...
AAACCAACCGGATTCGGAAATTCGATGCCCATCACCGTGCGTGGATCGGCCAGCGGACGTTTCACCATCAACGACAACAATCCCGCGCAATGCGCCGATTTGATGGCATCTAAGGTGGCATGGTGTGCAGTTTCAGAATCCAGCGCAAACAGCGCCGGACGGAGCAAGGAATACATCATTATTTTTTAACCACCACAGGAATTGGAAAAGGTTTTGTCTGGCGACTCGGCACGCCTAGTTTGCCGCGCCACAACTCAGCGATCACGTCGCTTACTTGTAAACAGGTCAAACCGAACGCCAACAGCAACATAAAATTAAGCGAAAAAACCAACTGTCCGCCGGCCAAAACGTAGCCAACAAACCCAACGCCACCGACGATGAGACCGGCCACCGCCGCCAATACCGGCCGACTCCAATCGCCTTGCACCATGCCGCTAAAAATCGTGCTTTCGTGCCACGCCAATTGCAAAGCGGCCAGCAATAACAGCGGCGACAACCACAGCAAAACCAATAATTTATCCGGCCAAATCACGCCGCCAATTAAACCGATTAAGGCCGTGGCAGCCAACAGCGCCACCCGCGTCGGCAAGGCAATTTCTGGTAAATAAAATCGGCGACTGAGCCATTTCACCAAAAAAGTAGCCAGCGCCAATCGCGTAATCAACACCGCCGGCATAAAGATCAAGCCGATCAAAGCAGCGATCACCGCCATCGACAACCAAGCAGCGGCTGGCGTTTCCCACGAATCCGCCATCACATTCAAATACGCTAATAAAATTGCCAAACCAGCACCGGCGACTGCGCTAGCCAGCAGAAAATTGCGCTGACTGAGCCACAAACTGGTTCGCTGATTCAGCGCCATCACTTTATCCAAAATGGCAGCAAAAATGGCGATCGCCACGCCACCCAGCAACACCGGCAAACCGTTGTCGGCGCGACCACTCACTATCGGCAAAGCTTGCTCGGCCAATAGGATTGCCAAGATTGGCAGCAATAACAGCGTGAATACAAAAATGCCTAAACGGGTTTTCAATGGGGATTCCTTATTTTAATAATTGCCAACTGTCGTGTTGCAAACCTTGCAGTGGCTGATAGTTAGTCTTGTAAGACATTTTTTGACTATCTGCAATCCAATAACCCAAATACAAAAAAGGTAAACCGAGTTTACGGCACAACTCAATTTGCCACAGCACGTTAAAAACACCAAAGCTAGTTTGCGCCAAATTCGGCTCAAAAAAAGTGTAAACCGCCGACAAACCATCATCGAGCCGATCAATCACACTCACCATCCGCAGCACGTTTTGTTCGTGAAATTCGACCAGCATACTGTCGACGTTACTGTGCAACAAAAAATTGCGAAACTGTTCAAAACCATCTTGATCCATTCCGCCCTCGGCGTGGCGCTGAGCTTGATAGCGCTGATACAACTCAAAATGACCTTCACGTTCCGCCAAGGGATAGAAACTTGCCGTCAACGCTTGATGGCGTTTCCAAGTGCGCCGCTGCGAGCGATCGGCGACAAAGTTTTTCACCTCAACGCGCACCGCCACACATTGTTGGCAACCATCGCAACGCGGTCGATAAATATGGCCGCCACTACGCCGAAATCCAAATTTAACCAACTCTGAATAATTGCGCGCAGTGATCAAACCACTGGGCGTCGCGACCTGCGACCGTGCCTCTTGCGCCGGCAAATAGCTGCAGGGATAAGTCTCGGTCAAATAAAATTGCAAGGCCGATAAAGGAATATCACGCAAAAAGCTCAAGATCAAATTTCCAAGGTAAGGCGACGGGTGCGCAGTTTACCAATTCTAAGAGGCTTTGTTGAAATTCAACGCGCGGGATTGCTCGCGCACCCAGCGAGGCCAAATGTGGCGTGTGCATTTGGCAATCAATCAGACCAAATCCCCAATGTTTAAGTTGCTGACACAAGCGCGCCAACGCAATTTTTGAAGCATTGCTGCGGCGACTAAACATGGATTCACCGAAGAACATTTTTCCGATGCACATGCCATATAAACCGCCGATCAATTCGCCATCGCACCACGTTTCCACCGAATGCGCGTAACCTAAACGGTGTAATTCTGTATAAGCATCAATCATTTCTGAATGAATCCACGTGCCCGCTTGACCGCCTCTGGGTGCCGCACAGGCTGTCATCACCTCGGCAAACGCGCTATCAAAACGCACGTCAAATTGCCCCGAACGCAATAACTTTTTAAGCGAATGCGACACGATAAATTCTGACGGCACCAGCACCATGCGCGGATCGGGACTCCACCACAAAATCGGATCGTCCTCGTTAAACCATGGAAAAATGCCGTGACGATACGCCAGTAAAATTCGTTCAGGCGACAAATCGCCCCCCACCGCCAACAAGCCATTCGGTTGTCGCAAGGCTTTTTCTAACGGCGGAAAAATTAACGCTGAGCCAAGTTCAGTCAACATCACAAGTTCAATCATTTAACTAATAGAAAGCAAACAGGCCAGCATTTAGCTGGCCTGTTTAAGCGATTAAACTGCAATTATCTAGCAAGAATCCACTGCACCATATCTTTAATATCAGCATCGCTAACGCTTGCTGGTACTGGTGGCATCGGCATAGTGCCCCAATTGCCAGCACCGCCCTTACGCACTTTAGCGGCTAATTTATCAGCTGCGCCCGCATCGGCTTTATATTTAGCAGCGATGTCTTTCAACGCTGGACCAACCGTTTTTTTATCCGCTTGATGGCAAGCGGTGCAACTGCTTTTCTTGAAAGTTGCCGCGCCATCACCCGCCAACGCATTGCCCGCCAACATCAAACCAGCAGAAACCATCAAAACGTGAGAAATCTTCATGCTATGCCCTCCTTAAGTTAACAAACGATGAGGAATTATAACCCATGCCTGCAAAACTGTTTCTAGCAAACACGCGCGAGCGGTATTTCACCCTACGCCTTAGGATGTTACTATCCGCGCCGTTTTACTTTGTCATTATTTCACCTCGAAATTCGCAACAACATCACGGAGAGCAAGATGGCTGGTCATAGCAAATGGGCAAATATTCAACATCGCAAAGGCAAACAAGACGCTAAACGCGGCAAAATCTTCACGCGCCTGATTAAAGAAATTACCGTGGCAGCCCGTCTCGGTGGCAGCGACTCAGGCTGCAATCCGCGCCTGCGCTTGGCGATGGAAAAAGCCTACGAACAAAATATGCCGAAAGATAACGTCGAACGCGCCATTAAACGCGGCAGCGGCGAATTGGACGGCGTCGATTACCAAGAATTGCGCTACGAAGGTTACGGCATCAACGGCGCAGCGGTAATGGTGGATTGCATGACCGACAATAAAACGCGCACCGTCGCCGATGTTCGCCACGCTTTCACCAAATATGGCGGCAATTTGGGCACCGACGGCTCGGTCGCTTTTCTGTTCAAACATTGCGGTCAAATGATTTTTGCGCCCGGCACCAATGAAGATGCGCTGATGGAAGTGGCGCTCGACGCCGGCGCCGACGATATTCAAACGCACGACGATGGCAGCATCGAAGTGATTACCGGCCCGCATGATTTTATGGAAGTGAAACAACGCCTGGAAGCCGCTGGCTTCAAACCAGAAATGGGTGAAGTCACCATGAAGGCCGAAGCGGACGTGCTGTTTACCGGTGACGATGCGATAAAAATGCAAAAATTATTAGACGCGCTGGAAGATTGCGACGACGTGCAAGAAGTGTTTACCACCGCTATTTTTGAAGACAATGCTGATTAATTTCAATTGATAACGCCACCCATTTCGCCGGCGCCGATTCGCATTTTAGGCATTGATCCCGGCCTGCGGATTACCGGTTTTGGCGTGATCGACAAAATCGGCCAGCAATTATTTTACGTCGCCAGCGGCTGCATCAAAACGCCGGATGACGAATTGCCGGCGCGCTTGAAAGTGATCGTCGATTCTTTGGCGGCGGTGATCGCGCAACATCGACCCAGCCATTCGGCGGTGGAAAAAGTGTTCGTCAACGTCAATCCACAATCCACTTTATTATTAGGACAAGCGCGCGGCGCGGCAATTTGTGCGGCGGTAATAGCCGATTTGCCGGTGGCGGAATACACCGCGCTGCAAGTTAAACAAGCGGTGGTCGGCAACGGTCACGCCGACAAAACCCAAGTGCAAGCGATGGTGCAACGCTTATTAAAGTTGTCTGGCACGCCTAGCCCCGATGCGGCCGATGCCTTGGCCTGCGCCATTTGTCACGCCCACGGCGGACTAGGTTTGGGCGCACTCGCCACCCAAGGTTTTCGCGTCCGTGGTGGACGATTAATTTAAAGGAAATCGATGATAGGGGCCGTGGGTTTTAAATAGGGTCAGACTCGATTTAATCCACAACTTCCCGTTTCGGCCTGCCACGCGGCAGAGGCGTTGCCCGCCTTTCAGTCAGCGCCTCCACCTTCGCGCTGAAACGACTATCCCCCAACGCCCATCCCTTATTTGTCGCATCGCGGATAGCATCCACATCCGCATTGGCAAGCTGAGCGCGGAACAACTGCCGATAAGCAGACTGACGCTCCTCATCCGTCCGTCCAAGGCGTTGATATAACTCATGCGGAGCAATCAAAATATCCGCATTTCCTTGCGCAGTCGCACGATAACTCGACCAAGGATAGTCACTCGGATGCGCCACCATAGCCGCCCGCACGGGATTCATCTCGATGTAACGCATACACGTCAGCAAATACCGCTCACTATCAATCAGCGTACTTTTATACCGCCCCTCCCACAGCGTCCCCGTGCGCTGATAGGTGAAATTAAAATACTGCACATAACGCCGTCCAATCGACTGCAACGTTTTAGACAGACTCAATTCCGTTTCCGGCGTAACCAGCAAATGCACATGATTCGTCATCAGCACATACGCGTGCACCGTCAGCGAATGCAACTCAGCCGCCTCCTGAAAGCAACGCAGATAAAAATGGTAATCCGCATCCGCAGCGAAAATCGGCTCGCGATTATTGCCGCGCTGGATAACGTGTAAAGGTTGACCGGGAAGATAAAAGCGAGGAAGGCGAGCCATCATTCAACTCCTTGGTGGGGCGATGGAGGAAGAATATCAGATTAAATCGAGTCTGACCCTATTTATTTTTCCTTCCATCGGCAATGCGAGTAGCAACGACAAGCCTACGCTGCTGAAGCCAGCGCTTGATGGGGTTCTTATCTTTAAACGTGATGTCTGAGTAGGTCATAAATGAAAGCTAACGTTGAGGTGAGGGGCTGCGCGAGGGTGTATTCGCGCAGTCCCGCTCGACCGTAAGGTTAGGCGATTTCATTGATGTATCTCGGCGGTTGTAAAAGCGCACGTTTGACAACATCTGAAACTGACTGCGGAGTGATATTTTTGTTTTTGCAGTATGCCGAATTAATCCAATCGACCAATAATCTCGCACCTTTACTGGCGTTACAAGAGATACAACATAGAGCTATATTTTCTCTTGTGATGATTCTTTCATCGTTGGTTATGTGCTCCCACGATGCTTTCGATTTTCTAGTGCCACACGAGCCAAATTCAATCCCGCAATAAATACAACGCGTATCTCGTGAAACAACCTCACTCTCCAACCAGTCGGGTATGTTCCATTTATTCATATGCAATCGCCAACAGCGCCTAACGTAGAAGTCACCGGCGCTGCGCGGCTTTATCGCGCAGCGTCCGTGTGGACTGCCGGGTTGGGCATCACTGAGGCAAGCCCGCGCGGCGACAGTCTTCGCTTTGTATCTTCTTCCACTGCTGATAATTGGGTTCATCTTTGACCTGAAGATATGCTGCGGAGACGAAACCTGCCTGAACACAGATCTGAATGGGGTCTCCTTGACGTTTAGCAATTTGGTATTGATTGACGGCGTCGGTTGCCACTTGATCCCCGATTTTCTGCATGTCCTTTGCGACTTGCTTATCCAATCCCCCTCCCGCAAAAAACCAAAGCAACCCGCCAGCAAGCGCAAGAGACCAAAGTACTTGCCCGCCAGATAAGTGCTTTGCTTTTTCATTCGGGTGCCCGCACTTAGGGCAAGTTGTGGCTTTTGGTGAAATTTCGGTGCCACAGCTACTGCACTTGACCATGCTCATGAGTTTCTCCTTGTGGTGATGCCCAACGTGGAGCTAAGGGGCTGCGCGCTTTTGCGCAGTCCCTCTTGAGCGTAGGGTTAGGAGTCGCTATTCGCACTTGTCTCGGTATTTGTCGTTCCATTTGTCTTGGAGTCTCGACTTGGAAAGCCCGTAGTCTTCGATGTATATGTAGCCAGAAACATCTGTACCGCTTGTGTTGAATATTTTTGTTGAACCATAGGTGTTGAAGTCCCCGATCACTGTGTCCCCCTTGTTTGCAGAGACCCAGCCGTCAACGATGACATATCCGCTATTGGTATTGATGATGAAGCACTTCCTCGTCATGAGAACGATTACTCCAGCATCGGCATTGGCAGACAGTGGAAGGGTGGCGGCAAATAGAGCAATCAGTGACGCAACAACCGAGCGCGCAATGTTTTTTTGAAACATATGAACTCCTAACGTTTGACATAAGGGGCACGCTTTAGCGTGTCCCGCTTGATGGATGGGTTAGGTTGCATTTTTCGATAGCTCATAAAAATCTTCATCAGTGATTGGATTAAATATAGCCTTTGATGTTTGGTTCACAATTATTTGAAAACTCTCAATAGAGCCAAATTGCTTTGCTGTGGCAGTAAAATATTCGAGTTGTTTTTCCTGATAGTACCGATTTATTTTGATGATTTGCCGAACCTGCGAAAGCGAAAAAGACAAGTGGTTGTATAAACCATGAGTTTTGCATAACTTTAGGCATGAAGTCAGGTTGTGACCAAACTTGTGTTTTTTCAATTCTTTTTCTTCAATGCCTTTTGAAATAAGGAATGCTTTGAAGTGAAGTTCAAGTGAATGCGCTAAAAGATATAGGGCAGGAATAAATACCTGAGATGTTGGATTTTGAAGTAAGAGATTAGCCGCAACTGAATAACTGTTTGCCAAAGCCCAAAAACACTGGGCGGTTGAAGATTTTGACTGTAATAAGTTATTTGTTTTTTTCATGCCACTCTTTCAGGGCAATGGCTGTTGCTTCTGGCTCGGTTTTACCCTCGTTCATTAATTCTTGAGTTCTTTCCAATATTGGTGCAAGTTCATTAGTAATAGCTGCTTCACCTTGAGCTAGTTGATAGGCTGTTTGTCGTTTAATTATTTCTTGTTCAATTTGTTTGATATATTCAGTTTTCTCAGCATACATTTTTTTCAATGAGTCACTTTGTTGATTTTCATAAGGCAACCTCAGATAGCGGTTCATCCAGGCATTTTCGGTTTGAAGGCGGCCGACTAAGGCTGCATCGGACATTGATGAAGGGCTTGGTGCGCCTTTAATATTGCCAATAACAATTAAAATGACAAATACGATAACAATTCCAACGACAATTTCCATTCAAAATCTCCTTAATGCAACCTAACGTAAAATAGACACCCTAAAAAATACCGTGAAAGGCACCTTCGAGGTGTATAATCTGGCATCCAACTCGCAATGCCTTGTTTTTAATAGCGGTGAAATTATGGCACCCCCTAATTCTTCCGAGAAATACACCACGCTTAAACCTCCCAGATTGCTTGATCAAGTTCGCGATAAGTTGCGGGTGAAACATTATGCCATTCGTACCGAAGCAACTTACGTGGACTGGATTAAACGCTTTATTTTCTTTCATGACAAGCGTCATCCAAAAGATATGGGTGCGCTTGAGGTTGAGGCTTTTCTCACCCATTTGGCGGTAGCGGGTAAAGTCTCTGCGTCAACTCAGAATCAGGCCAAGTCGGCCTTGCTATTTCTTTACCGCGAAGTAATGGAAACTCAATTGCCGTGGCTGGATAACATCACGCAGGCTAAAGCGCCTAAGCGCTTGCCGGTGGTGTTGACCGTGGCTGAAGTGCAGGCGGTATTGTCACGCTTGAGTGGCTCGCATTTGTTGATTGCTTCGTTGTTGTATGGCGGCGGAATGCGTTTGATGGAAGCGGTGCGCTTGCGAGTGAAGGATGTGGAGTTTTCACGGCGAGAAATTATTGTGCGCGAAGGCAAAGGCTTTAAGGATAGGGTGACGATGCTGCCGGAGGCGGTGATCTCGGCACTTCAGGCGCATTTGCTCAAGGTTAAAACTTTGCACACGGAAGATTTGGCGCAGGGTTTCGGTGAGGTGTATTTACCTTTTGCGCTGGATAAAAAATATCCGAATGCGGGGCACGAATGGGGCTGGCAGTATATTTTCCCCTCGAAAAATCTGTCAATTGATCCGCGTTCTGGCAAGACGCGTCGTCATCATTTAGATGAGAAGGGTGTGCAGCGCGCAGTGAAGCAGGCAGTGCGCGCTGCCGATCTTACTAAACCCGCCACACCACACACCCTGCGCCATTCTTTCGCCACGCATTTGTTGCAATCCGGCTACGATATTCGCACCGTGCAGGAACTCCTCGGCCATTCGGATGTTTCCACTACGATGATTTACACTCACGTTCTGAATAAAGGCGGCCGCGGAGTGGTGAGTCCGCTGGATAGATAAAAAGGAATGGCATGATAGGTCGCTTAACTGGCATTTTGCTAGAAAAAAATCCACCGCAAATTTTGCTCGACGTGCAAGGTGTCGGCTACGAAATTGATGTGCCAATGAGCACGTTTTACAACTTGCCCGCGTTGCACGAAAAGCTCGTGTTGCACACGCAATTTGTGGTGCGCGAAGATGCGCAATTACTGTACGGATTCGCCACGCTAGAAGAACGCGCCGCCTTCCGTCAATTACTCAAAATTAGCGGCGTCGGCCCAAAATTAGCGTTATCCGTTTTATCGGGTTTAAGCATTGCCGACCTGAGCGCGGCTGTGGTGAATAAAGACGCTGGCCGCCTAGTGAAAATTCCTGGCGTCGGCAAAAAAACCGCCGAACGTTTATTGCTCGAATTAGAAGGAAAATTTGAATCCACTGGCGTCAATTTGAACATCGGAATCGCCGCCACCGCCAACCACGACGACATTGTTAACGCCTTGATCGCTTTGGGCTATAACGCCAAAGAGGCCGATTGGGCCGAAAAACAACTGCCCAAAGATAGCGGCGTTTCAGACGGCATTCGGCAAGCACTTAAGTTATTATCTAAAGCATGATCCATCACGACAATCTTTCCGCTGAACCGCGCGTCATTTCCGCCGCGCCCGCTTCGTCCCAAGAAGAGGCGCTGGAACGCGCGTTGCGCCCGAAACAATTAGACGAATATGTCGGCCAGGAAAAGATTCGCGGCCAATTGGAAATTTTTATTCAAGCGGCAAAAAATCGCAAAGAACCACTCGATCATGTGCTGTTATTCGGGCCACCGGGTTTGGGCAAAACCACGTTGGCGCAAATTATCGCGCGCGAAATGGGCGTGAATATCCGCCACACCTCGGGGCCTGTGCTGGAACGTGCGGGGGATTTGGCCGCGCTACTCACCAATCTTGAGCCGAACGATGTGTTGTTTATTGACGAAATTCACCGTTTATCACCGGTGGTGGAAGAGATTTTATATCCCGCGCTGGAAGATTATCAGATCGACATTATGATCGGCGAAGGACCGGCGGCGCGTTCGGTGAAGTTGGATTTGCCGCCGTTCACGCTGGTTGGCGCCACCACCCGCGCCGGAATGCTGACCAATCCGCTACGCGATCGTTTCGGCATTGTGGCGCGATTGGAATTTTATTCGGCGGAAGAGTTACAGCGCATTGTGACGCGCTCGTCGGGCTTGTTGGAATTACCGATTTCGCCTGATGGCGCCTTTGAAATCGCTAAACGTTCACGCGGCACACCGCGCATTGCCAACCGTTTATTGCGCCGAGTGCGCGATTTTGCTGAAGTTAAAGCGCAAGGTCACGCCACCCGCGAAGTAGCCGATGCGGCGCTGGTGATGCTCGACGTCGATTCGCAAGGGCTGGATGTGATGGATCGAAAGCTCTTGCTGACGGTGATCGAAAAATTTATGGGCGGCCCCGTTGGTGTCGATAATTTGGCAGCGGCGATTGGCGAAGAACGCGACACCATCGAAGATGTGCTGGAACCGTATTTAATTCAGCAAGGATATTTGCAGCGCACGCCGCGCGGCCGCATCGCCACCGCTAATGCTTATTTGCATTTTGGTTTAGCGCAACCGCGCAATGCCAACACACCGGAGCTTTGGAACGATGAGTAAAAGCAAAATTTTCAGCTGGCCAGTTCGCGTTTATTTTCAGGACACTGACGCTGGCGGCGTGGTTTATCACGCCAGTTATGTGAACTTTATGGAGCGCTCGCGGACTGAGTGGCTGCGCAGTTTTGGCTACAGCAATGCGGGGCTGATGAAAGAGTTGGGTGTGATGTTTGTGGTGCGTAAGTTAGAATTAAATTATTTAAAGCCGGCACAATTGGACGATATGCTGGCGGTCACCACGCAAATTAAAGAGATTGGTCGTAGCCGGGTAAATGTGTTGCAAACTGTGCAGCGCGAGGGTGAAATTTTAAGTGAAGCGGAAGTGCATTTAGTCTGCGTCTCAGCGGCAGCATTTAAACCGGTGAGCGTGCCGGAAATTTTGCGCAAACAATGGAAATAATTGAAGGAAAAGTAGATGAATATTAGTCAAGATTTATCGTTTATCAGCTTGATCGGCAACGCCAGTGTGCTGGTGCAAATGGTATTGGTGCTGTTGTTATTGGTGTCGCTACTTTCTTGGTGGTACATTTTTCAAAAAATGTTTGTGGTGCGCCGCGCGCTTCAACGCAGCGCCGAATTTGAAGAATCTTTTTGGGCAACGTCTGATTTAAATCGCTTATACACCGAAGTAAATAGTGCGGGCGCAAACACCGGCAATATGGAACGCATTTTTCTATCGGGCCTGAATGAATTTGTGAAACTCAAAAAGAAACCGGGAATGGACATGAGCGCGGTGATGGACGGCACGCGGCGAGCGATGCGCGCCACTTACCAACGCGAATTAGATAGTTTGGAATCACATATGTCATTTTTGGCGACGGTCGGCTCAGTCAGTCCTTACGTCGGTTTGTTCGGTACAGTCTGGGGAATTATGAATGCGTTCCGTGGCTTATCAAATGTCGGTCAAGCCACGCTGGCGCACGTTGCCCCAGGCATTGCTGAAGCGTTGGTAGCAACCGCGATGGGGCTGTTCGCGGCGATTCCAGCGGTGGTGGCCTACAACCGTTATTCGCACGACATTGGTCGTTTGTCGTCGCGTTTCGAAAGTTTTATGGAAGAATTTTCTAACGTCTTGCAACGGCAGCCATGAGCATCAGTCGTCGCGAAAAATTTAAGCCGGTCGCCCAAATTAACGTAGTGCCTTACATCGACGTGATGTTGGTGCTTTTGGTTATTTTTATGGTGACGGCGCCGATGATGAATCCGAGTCAAATTGACTTACCTAGTGTCGGCAAATCTTCCACACCGGCCGCGGCACCGTTGGAAGTCATTATTCACAAAGATAGTTCGATTGCCTTGCGTGATCACGCCAAGAGCGAGCAAGAAATTTCAGTCACTCGCGAGCAACTGAGCCGCCTGATTCAGCAACGCCAAAGCAATGCAGAACAAGCGGTGGTGATCGCCGCCGATAAAAATGTGCGCTACGAAGAAGTGATGACTGTGATGGATATGCTACAAAAAGCGCATATCAAAAAAGTAGGTTTGTTGACGAAAGCGCAATGACAGCCAGGCTCGCCAACCATCAGGATGATATTCCAGCTGGCATTTTGGCCTTGCTGGTGCACGCTATTTTTTTCGCGTTATTATATTTTGGTGTTAGCTGGCAATCGCACCGCCCCGCGATGATGGTTGTCGAAATGTGGGAAGAATTGCCCGAGTCGCCCAAAATTGTAAAACCGTTAGAAGTGGTTGCGCCACCGCCGCCACCGAAAGCAATCGAGCCAAAACCCGTGTTACCTAATCGTGCCGACATCGCCTTAGAAAACAAGAAAAAGAAACTGCTGGCAGAACAAGAAAAAAAAGCCGAGCAAGATAAACAAGACGCATTAGAAAAGAAACGCAAAGTTGAAGCCTTGATCGCGCGCGAACACAAAGCCACCGAACAATTAGATCAAGACAAAAAAATACAAGCTGAAAGACAGCGCCAGCAAGAAGCACGGATTAAATCGGAACAAGATCGCGTGCGACAAGAAGCCGATGCCGCCACGCGCTCTGAAATCGATCGTTACAAAGAAAAAATTCAGTCAAAAATTCGACGTAATATCATCATGCCACCGGATGTGCCGGCCGCTGTTGAAGCAAAGTTTTTTGTGCGCGTGTTACCAGGTGGTGATGTGATTGAGGTGAGACTGGAAAAAAGCAGTGGCAATGCGGCTTACGATAGCGCAGCCGAGCGGGCGATTTACAAGTCACGACCGCTACCGCTACCGCCCAATCCAGAGCTAGAAAGAATGTTTCGTGAATTGCGTTTATCGCTAAAACCTTGAGGTAAATGAAATGAAATGGTTGTTAAGTGTAGCTTTGTTGATGTGCATCAATCTCGCTCAAGCAGCGCTAGAGATTGAAATTAGTGGTGCCGGTGAAAATCAAATTCCGGTGTCGATTGTCCCGTTCGATGGCGATCCAACACTCAGTCAAAATCTAGTAAAAGTCATCACTGACGATTTGCTGCGCAGTGGTTTATTTAAAGTAATGGATACCGTTGGACGTGAACCGCACGAACCCAAGCAAATTAATTTTGCCGACTGGCAAGGCGTCGACGCGATTTCGATCGGCAAAGTGACTCAAGCGGATGGCAAAATTGAAGTTCGCTTTCGCTTAATCGACACGTTGAAGAAAAATGAGATGCTGGGGCAAATTATTTCCGGCCCCGCTGATCAATCGCGCAAAGTGGCACATCGTATTGCCGACATTATTTTTGCGCGTTTAACCGGTAGCGCGGGCGTGTTTAGCACGCGCATTGCCTACATTAATCGCCAAGGCCAACAGAATCGACTGGTAGTCGCCGATAGCGATGGTTATGGCGAACAAACGATTGTGTCGTCGAACGAGCCCCTGATGTCACCATCCTGGTCCCCTGATGGCAGTCGCATCGCATACGTCAGCTTTGAGCAAGGCCGAGCGATGATCTTTGTGCAATCATTACTCACCCAAAACCGTCGCTTAATTGCCTCATTTCCGGGTTCAAATAGTGCGCCAGCGTGGTCACCTGATGGCCAACAGCTGGCTGTGGTATTGACCCACGAGGGTAGTTCGCAAATTTATTTAATCCGCGCCGATGGGAGTAATGTGCGACGTATTACGAATAGTGGCGTGATTGATACTGAGCCCTGCTTTTCACCTGACGGTCGTTCGATCATTTTTACCTCCGATCGCGGCGGCAACCCGCAAATTTATCGGATGCAGTTAGATGGCAGCCAAGTTCAACGATTAACCTTCGAAGGTCGCAATAATTTTTCGCCACGGTTTAGTCCAGACGGCAAAAGCTTCGTCTTCTCACAATTCAATAAGGGATCATTTTTTATTGCCACGCAAGATTTTGAAACAGCGCAATTACAACAACTTACTAGTGGCAACTGGGACAAGAAACCGAGCTTCGCCCCTAATGGGAAGTTAATCCTATTTGCCTCTGAGGCGTCAGGTCGTGGTATATTAGCAAGTGTCTCCAGCGATGGTCGGGTCAAGCAAAAGATGTTTTCTCAACAAGGAGACATCCACGAACCCATGTGGAGCCCATATAACCAACCTTAATTTAACTAGGAAAATACAATGAATAAGATTCTAACAGCAGTATTAGTAGCTGGCTTATTAGCCGGTTGCGCAAGCAATAAACCAGCAGGCCAAGGTGCTTTAGCCGATGGCAATGCAGATAGCAAAACAAGCGCCAGCAATGGTGCAACGACAGGTGCCGCCTCAGCTGATCAATTGGCTGCTGATGCATTGGCAAAGAAACAAGCTGCAGACGCAGCTGCTGTAGCTGCAAGCCGTAGCGTATTTTTCCCGTTTGACGTAGATGCCTTGCAAGACAAAGATAAAGCCGTAGTGCAAGCTAACGGTGAATACTTGGCTGCTCACAAGACAGCTAAAGCACGCGTTGAAGGCAATGCTGACGAACGTGGTAGCAGTGAATACAACTTGGCACTTGGCCAACGTCGTGCAGAAAACACCAAACGTGGCTTGGTAGCAAGTGGCGCGACTGCAGCTCAAATTGAAACCGTTAGCTTCGGCGAAGAAAAGCCAGCTGATGCAGGTCACAATGAAGCTGCTTGGGCGAAAAACCGTCGCGCAGATATCGTTGCCAAATAAATGATCTCTAAGTTTCATCGATACACCTTTCTGGTCGCCCTGCTCTGCATTTCATCGCAGGCGGGCGCTGGGATTTTTAGCGATGACGAAGCACGTGCACAGATTCAACAAATAGAAACACGCCTCACGCAAGTTGATGAATTACTCGCCAAGCACGATCTGAACGAGAAAAAACAAGCTCGCACACTTCTTGATCTTCAATCTCTCATTGAAGCGCAAAACGCCGAGATTAGAACCCTTCGTGGCTTAAACGAAGAGCTCGCACACAATTTACAAGGCATTGAAAAGCGTCAACGCGATATCAATGTCGATTTGGATGCGCGTCTGCGCAAACAAGAAGCAATCGAACATAATGCCACCGACAAAACTAACGGTACGGCAAGCAGTGATGCGGCAAGCGCTGAAACTCGAGCTTTCGAGACGGCTTACGGTTTTTATAAAACCGAACACTATCAAAATGCTGCGACAGCATTCCAAGAATTCCTGCGTAATTTTCCGCAAACCACCCACGCCGCTGATGTGTATTACTGGCTCGGTTTTTCGCAATATGTGCTGAAAGACTACAAAGGCAGCTTGCTTAGCTATAAAAAACTGTCAGCGCAGCCTGACACTCATCCCAAACTTGCCGATGCCTTGCTGAATATGGCTGATTGCCAACTGGAATTAAAAGATAAAGCCGGTGCAAAATCGACATTGCAACTCATCGTCAGTAAATTCCCCACTAGCGACGCCGCTAAAGATGCCAAGAAGCAACTGGCTAAACTGAAATAGACTCCGCAACATGACGATCACTCCAGCGAACGAAACGTTACGCATTAGCGAGATATTTTTCTCATTGCAAGGCGA
>Ga0114977_10001534_pt1 | contig 15147 bp, 13 predicted proteins | sample S_130805_MF_Meta_FD_87026 | JGI IMG/M metagenome (GOLD analysis project Ga0114977, IMG submission 87026) | Freshwater microbial communities from Lake Simoncouche, Canada to study carbon cycling - S_130805_MF_MetaG | ecosystem: Environmental > Aquatic > Freshwater > Lake | place: Lake...
GTGAGTCCATATCCTTCGTACGTATTAATACCTGCAGCCCAGAGTATATTTAAAGATTCAGGCCGTAATGCTGCTCCGCCGCAGAGCATAACTTTTATGTTTCCGCCCAGGAAGTTGCGCAACCCTTCAAAAGCCCTGGAGTAAACCATGTTTTTTATGGAAAACCGATTTCTGCCTGGACCCGCTTTTTTATTTGCAGCCCATCGTAATGCCATAACTGCCATCCGGCCTTTTATTCCTTCGGTTTTCAGAATTTCGTTTTTTACAGTCTCAATTATTCTTTCAAGAACAAGAGGGACTGCCAGCATTACATCCGGCTTATTTTGTTTCAGTATGCCTGCAAGCGTTGCTATTCCTTCGTTATAGGTTACCCTGATGCCCAGGTTTTGAAAACTGTAATTCACTGTGCGTTCGAAACTGTGTGCCAGGGGCAGGAAACTGATGCTATGACTGCATCCTTCGAAATGATGTAATTTGCAGTAATTCAGCAGATTGAAAACATGCGCGGTATGTGTGAGCACCACTCCTTTCAAAGGTGTATTGGACCCTGAGAGGTAAATTATAGATGCAGGATCATCAGGCTGAACGGCAACCTTTCGGGAAAGAAGCGCTTTGGTGCTATCAGTCCCTTTGCTTTCGTCCGCTGTTAGTAAAAAATCTTCATAGGTAACAGCACCTTCGGTTGTGTCGAAACTTACAATAAGTTGTAGGGTGCAGGATGGAATCTGCCTGATTTTCCTGAGCACCGATCTGTTTGAGATAAAGGCAACACGGGCACCTGTTTCGGCAATAATCCTTTCAAGTTTACCTACATCTACAGCCGGGTACAAAGGCACATGCAGTGCCCCGGTCTGTAAAATACCCATGTCCACAAAATTGAATTCAGCCCTGTTGTGTGTTATGCTCAGTACCGGTTCGCCTTTAGTAATACCATACCTGAGAAGCGCATGGCTTGTCAGGTCAGCGTACCGAAGGTAATCAGCAGCAGTATAATCCTGCCATTGCCCGTTTCTTGCCGACGAAAACATAATTTGCTCATCGGGTCTTGCTGAAACCACTTCAAGGAGGTCAAATATGCGGGTGATACTAGGACTCATGGGCATACCTGCTTATTTTTTCGCTTGTGCCTTTTCATAAAGCTGGTGGTAGCGGTTCGCTTTCGCTTTATCCCCTTTACGGGAAAAATACCTGGCCAGTACTCCTGTCACTTTCATATTGTCAGGTTTAACTACAGCAGCTTTTTCGAGCCAGGTTATGGCATTGGCGGAGTCCTTTACCGAAAGATAATAAGCAGCATTGTTGATATAGGGTAGAATTACTTCCGGTTTCTGTTTGATAATCTGTGAATTTGTGATGACAGCTGAATCAATCTGCCCTGTTTTATGATAGCATGCTGCCAGGTTCGACAGGGTTTTAAGGTCGGCAGTGTCGATGTGTGATGCTCTGCGGAAGTTCGTCAGCGCTTCGGAGAAATCTCCTTTCTGAAAATAAATATAACCCAGGTTATACCATCCAGCTGCATAGCCTGGTTTTTCCTTAACGGCGCGGTTGAAGTATTCCAGGGCTTTTTCATTATCATTTTTCATCATGGTATACATCTCACCCAGACTGTTCCATGCTTCGAAATAGCCAGGGTAAACTTTTACCGTTTGCTCCAGAAGCCCTATAATTTTATCAACCTGCTGTTCGGAGAAGCCCTGGTTGCCTTCGTTTTTAAGCTTTTCAATCAACACTGTCTTAAGCGTGGTAGCATAAATGAAATTTGCTTTTGCCGAATGGTTAAGGTATGCAATATCATGCGAAAAGAGGCTTATCTGTGAATTCCAGTCCCTGTTGCGGACCACGGTCCGGGCTGTAAAAGGTATGAGAATGACCATTAAAACCAGAATTGCTTTCATCACCTGGCTGCTTCCAAGGGTTTTGTCAGCCTGAATTTTCAGCAGCCTGAATATCAGATAGATTACAGCAATGCTGAATCCAAGGGAGGCAATATACAGGAACCTTTCGGCCAATATTCCGGCAGGAGGTTTTACTATATTTGAATACATCGAAATGACAATCAGGTAGAAAAAGATTGCATAGGAAAGCAGGTGCTTTTGGCGCAACTTAAGCACAGCATACACAAATAATCCTGTATGCAAGGCCAAAGACAGTATTACCCATATGTTTAAAAACCCTACAACAGGAATGGTGTTATAACCGTAATAAAACAGTAGCGGATGAGGGTACACCAGAAGTTTGAGATACATAAGCAAAGCATACATCCCCGTTGAGATATGAAGGAAAAAGCTTTTTTCATAAGCTAATGGATTTTCCGAAAACAACATTGGCCTGTTTCCCTGGGGAAGAAAGAATTTCACAAAAAGCACTGCTGCAACCAGCACCATCAGCATGGCGAGAGTGGTAATGGCAATCTTTTTAAAATCAGCCCGGGTGAAAAAATATAAAGTTAAAGGGATGGCTGCCAGTAAAGGGAGCGTCGAGGATTTTGAAAAAATACTGAGCAAAAACAATAAGGCTCCAACTAACAGGGATAGCCAGGAATTCCTTACGGCAAAGGTGATAAAGCTCTGCAAGGCCAGTAGGGCAAAAAGGAAGCTGATTAGTTCCTCCCTGTTTTTCAGGCTGGCAACTACCTCGGTATGAACCGGGTGGGCAGCCCAAAGCATAGTTATCAGGAAGGGGAACCATATGGAATAATCTGGCAACAGGCGGCGCAGAATCGAAAACAGGATAAGCAGGGTAAAAGCATAAAGGAGGATATTGATAAGATGGCTTGTAGCCGGATCCTCTCCAAACAGCTGATGTTCGACAGCAAACATTACTTTTGTAAGAGGCCGGTAGCCAAAATTCATGGTTCCGCCGGCTTCTGCATTCAGGTTAATATAGCGTGTGCTGAGTATCTGTGGAATAGCTTTTATTCCTTTATTTACAACAGGGTTGTTGTAGGTAACGTAAAGGTCGTCGAGCGAATATCCATTCTTCATGGTATTGCCGTAAAGGATAAATGCGAAAATAAAGAGTACAGCTTTAAGCCACAATGCTGTGCCCGAATACCAGGGTTTCCTGGCAAGCGGCTGATCAACGGCCTTTATAGTTTTAACCTGCTTTGCAGTAACTGTTTTCGGTGTAGAGCTTTTCTTCATAAAAGTTAAATAGAGTTTATTCTATCTGAGTAGGAGCAGGGTAAGAATATAATTTCACTCGATTAAAAGTGCATGCAAAAACCCGAGGGCATCATTTGTCAGGCATTATTATTTGAACCCTGAAGTTCCGAAATCTCCCTGCAGGTATCGCTGAATGACCTTATACCGCTGGATCTTGCCGCTGGATGTCTTGGGGATTTCATTCGATTTGATCACAATCAGCTCGTCAATAGGGATGCCAAGTTCTTTTCGCATCAATGCCCGCAGTTGTTCGAGAATTTCGGGTGCCCTGGCATCAGAAATAGCCGCAACAAATACCAGCACTTTTTCCTTCCCTGTTTTAAAATCGGTTACCCCGCCTATGATGATCTTTCCGTAGCTTATTGTTTCAAGACTACAGGCCAAAGTCTCAAGGTCGTTGGCAAAATAATTCTTCCCGTTAACAAATATAATGTCTTTGTAACGGCCACTGATGTAGAGAATTCCTTCGTAAATAAAACCCATGTCGCCTGTGCGAAGCCATTCCCCGCAAAATAAATCAAGATTTTTTTCGGGTTTCATGTAATATCCCTGGGTGACTGCATTTCCTTTAACCTGGATATGGCCGACGCAACTCTCCTCCAGGGGTTCATCGTTGTTGTCGGTAATGCGGATTTCGACAGATTGTAACGCTATGCCGACACCGGTTATGGTTCTTCCATGTTTACCGGCATGGGTTGACTTTATTTTTACAGCCTTTTGATTTTTATCCATTTCGGCGCTGTCGAAAGTAGTGACAACCGAGGGCTGCATTAATGGAGTAAAGGAGATGGCTAAAGTGGCTTCGGCCATGCCGTATACAGGCATCATGGCTTCTTCACGAAATCCGAATGGTTTTAGAACCCGGTTAAATTCGCTCATCACTTTTATTGAAATGGGTTCAGCTCCGTTAAGTATAGCTTTCATCGGCGACAAGTCCCAGGCATGTCCGTCAGGCCTGCGTTTCAGGTAGCGGATCAGTAGTTCCTGGCCGAAGTTCGGACATCCCGTAATGCTGATTTTGTACCTGCTCATCATTTCGGGCCATAAGGCAGGGTTTTTAATATAATCGATGGTATGGATATGATACTGACTTGCAGGGCAGCTCATCGGGGTTAAGTGGTAGCCGATCAGGCCCATATCGTGATAAAGTGGCATCCAGTTGCCAACAGGATCATATGACTGCAGGTCAAGTCCCTTCGAGATTGAATCCATATTGCATGCAATATTCCTGTGTGTAAGCATTATCCCTTTCGGGTCGCCGGTACTGCCACTCGAAAACTGAATAAAAGCCAGGTCGTCAGGAGCCGGTTCGAATGAAATTTCACCTTCGATCAGGGGGATGGATGCATAAGGAACAACCCTGGCAGCCATGGTTTCATGCTTTTCTGTTGCAGCCTGGCTTGTAAAAAAAAACGGGTTCTCTAACTGACTGAATATATTGAGCAGTTTAGTAGCTGAAGGATTGTGATCTGTAAATGAAACTGCCGGTTGAAGTATGGTTGGAATAATTCCTGCCAAGAAACATCCCCAAAGCAGGGTAATGGTTTCGCGATTGTTATCGGTTGCTATAATGGCTTTATCGCCAGCTTTCAGCCCCATGCTTAATAACCCGCAGGCCAGAGCGGTTGCTTGTTTCAGCAGTTCCGGGTAGGTCTGGGTTTGAATGGAACAGTCCTCCTGAACATAATGTATGCCTAGCAGGGGTTGTTCGGCTGCAGCCCGGCGCAATAAATCAGGAAGCGTAAGTTGAGGCATGCTTTGTAGTTAGTTTAGGCAAAAATACAACTTATGATGATAGATCGAAGGTTTTGTTCCAAAAGCCGGGACTTTAGGCATCGGCAATTAAGTAGAATCCAATCCGGTCTTTAGCTCCTGATGCAATCGATTAGGATATTTGCTCTTAAAAAATGCTTCTGGTGGTGCCAGGATCAGGAATTGCTGGCCGTCATCATTTCAGATAGCTATTTGCTTAAAAGTTAAGCCGGATTGGTGGTTGAAAGAATATCCTGGATAGCATTCGTAAGGCTGACAAATTGTTCAACACTCAGCTGTTCAGCACGTTTACCTGCAAATTCACCGTTGTAATCGCCCAAAGGTTTTAACGCATTATGAAGGGTTTTGCGGCGTTGATTAAAGGCGGTTTTTACTACCTGAAGCAGCAATTTCTCGCTGCATCCCAATTCAGTTCGTTGGTTCCTCTGTAAACGTATAACAGCCGATTGTACTTTTGGAGGAGGGACGAAAACCGAGGGATCGACGGTAAAAAGATATTCAATATCGTACCAGGCCTGAAGCAGGACACTGAGAATGCCATAATCTTTCTTGCCCGGAGGTGCTGCAATACGCACCGCTACCTCGCGCTGAAACATACCGACAGCCTCGTTAACCTGTTCGTGGTTTTCGAGTACCCTGAATAAAATCTGGCTCGAAATATTATAAGGGAAATTCCCAATTACTGAAAAATGTCCTTCAAAGAGTCCTGCGATATCCAACCTGAGCATATCGGCTTCTATTAATCCGTCGCCGAGTTGCGGATAGTTTGTACGCAGGAAAGCTGCCGATTCGCGGTCAATTTCAATAGCAACGAATTTTTCGAAATTCTGTTTCAGCAAATATTTGGTGAGTACACCGGTTCCGGGCCCTACTTCAAGTACCTGCTTTGTTGATGAGGAGAGGCTCCCGGCTATTTGCGCCGCTATATTTTCATCTTTCAGAAAATGCTGTCCAAGATGTTTTTTTGCTCTTACTTCGTACACAGGCAAGGGTTTGGGGATTAGGGTTTGGGGCATTGGGGGAGCGGGAGAGTGGGAGAGTGGGAGAGTGAGAGAGTGAGAGAGTGGGAGTTGAGGAGGCTACTGTTCGAAATGTTGTTATGACTTAGTTCACCGGATCATTTCTGAGCGACCGGAACCGTTTACGTGAATCAACTACATAAAGGCTGCCGGGGAATTGTGTCAGGATTTTTTCGTAAAGCTGCATGGCTTTGTTTTTATCGTTCAGATGATTCTCGTACAAGCCTGCCAGGTTATACATAGCATCATCAGCAAGCAGGTCATTCGGATATTTTTCGATTATTTCGGCATAATATGTTGCCGCCACATCAAACTTTCCGTTTTTTGCGCTGATCTCTGCTTTTTTAAATAGTACATTATCGGCAATGGAATGCATTGGATATAAAGTGGTTACCGAATCGAGCACTGCAAGAGCATCGTTGTCGCGGTTGCGGAATTCAAAAAGATCGGCTTTTGCATACATGGCAAGTGGAATGGTTACACTGTCCTCTTCAATGTTATCGCTTATAAGGAGCGAAAGTTCAAGTGCATCGTTGGCGATCAGTTTCGAGGTTGCAGCCTTCAGTATATCAAGTTGACCACGAGCCCAGTCGAATTCACCTATATAAAACGAAAGTTTTGCATTGCGGAACTTTGCTTCGTGACCCAGCGGTTCATTTTTAAAAGTCTTTTCTACCTGTGAATAAAGCAGGGTGGCTTCCCACTGTTCGTCCGAAAACAGGTATATGTCGGCCAGTTCGAGTTTGCAGGAAGCCTGATCCTGAAGCGGCACATTCGGGATGCCGATAGCCTGTAAAAGCAGATCAGCAGCTTCGCTGGTTTCGCCCAGGTAAAATGCCTGTAAATGAGCAAGGTTCAGGATAAGGGGTATGGTGAGTGAGGTCTTCCCCAGCTCATCAAGCAGTTTTCCGTAATCCTGCTTCATCAGCAGGAGTTGATTCTTATCCTGTGAAAATGAATTTTTATACTGCCTGAATTCGGTGTTAATCAATTCAACCCGGCTGCGTATAACCAGGTTTTTATCGGCATTTTTCTTAATGAGGTATTTGTAGCCATCAATAGCTGCCTGAAGACTTTCGTTGCTAACACACAACGCGGCAAGATCAAAGATCCTTTGACCGTTTTCGCCATACCTGCGGTCGAGTGCCTTTGCCTGCACAAGTGCAAACGTAAAATCTTTTTGCTGTATGGAGTGCCAGAGCAGCAGCTCGTTATAGCGTATCTCATCCGGATTTTCCTGGCTTTTTTTCAGGAGAACCGAACGGTAGGTATCGTTTTTTGTATTGTCGACATCGTCGCTGAGCCAGGCCTGCAAACGGTTCTGAACCATGTTCATTTGCTGGGGTGCGGAGGTAAGAAGGTTGAGATATTCGTCAATCATCAGTTCCGTATTTCCAAGTGATTCGTAGGTATAAGCCAGCTCAAAGGCAAAAGCTGAAGGATCCTTCAGTAGCTCGCGCCCCCTCAGGTAGGTGCGGACCATATAATCCGTCTCCCTGCGGTTGCTGAAAGCATAAGTAAGGTTGTATATCTGCATCTTATCGGGTTGCAGATCTTTGAGGCAGTTTTCGTATATCTTCCGGCCCCGCGAAATATCGCCCTGTAAAATATCCAGGTACCCCAGATCCACCTGGAAGCGGGGGTCGCCCGGATTGGCTTTCACTTGTTTTTTTATGACTTTTTCGGCTTTGTCAAACTCTTTCAGTTCAAAAAGCGTATTCACATAATACAGGTAATTGAACTGGCTTGGATTACGGCTATACAGCGTTTCGAATGTTGCTAGCGCTTTATCGAGTTCCCTGTTGTTATAGTATTGCATGCCAAGCTGTTCCTCCGTTTGCTGCGCCTTCAGTTCACCCGGGCAAATTGTCACCAGCAAGCCTGTCAATACAAACAGAAGGAGAACACTCAATTTCATCTTTGGCTACTATTAATACCACAATCCACAATCCGAAATCTGAAATCTGCAATTATTTAATCCACTCAAACCCCGTATAAGGAACAAGCGCTTTCGGTATTCTGATCCCCTCCGGTGTTTGATTGTTTTCGAGCAGAGCGGCAACAATGCGTGGTAATGCCAAAGCGCTGCCATTTAATGTATGGGCAAGGCGGGTTTTCCCTGTGCTGTCTTTAAAACGCAATTTCATGCGGTTAGCCTGAAACGATTCGAAGTTGGATACCGAACTTACTTCAAGCCAGCGTTTCTGGGCTGCCGAGAATACTTCGAAATCATAGGTCAAAGCGGAGGTAAAACTCATGTCGCCACCACAGAGCCTGAGCACGCGGAAAGGCAATTCGAGTTTCCTTACAAGGCCTGCAACATGCTCGCGCATAGTTTCCAGTGCTGCATAGCTATGGTCGGGATGTTGAATCTGAACGATTTCAACTTTATCGAACTGGTGCAGGCGGTTAAGTCCTCGTACGTCTTTTCCGTAAGAGCCGGCTTCGCGGCGGAAACACTGCGAATAGGCAACATTTTTTATAGGGAAATCTGTTTCTTTAAGGAGCAGATCCCGGTAAATATTAGTAACCGGTACCTCAGCGGTGGGTATCATATAAAAATTATCCAGGCCTACGTGGTACATCTGGCTGTCTTTATCGGGCAGCTGACCTGTAGCGTATGCTGAAGCTTCGTTTACCATAAGGGGTGGCTGTATCTCGAGGTAACCAGCGTCTACGCCTTCGTTTACGAAAAAGTTGATCAAAGCACGTTGCAATCTTGCACCTTGTCCTTTATAAACAGGGAATCCGGCACCGGTAAGTTTCACACCCAGTTCAAAATCAATAATATCGTATTTCGAAGTCAGTTCCCAATGAGGAACAGCATCCTCGCCCAGCACAGGAATTTCGCCTTCACTATAAATGGTAACATTATGTTCAGGCAGATGTCCCTTGGGTGTTTCAGGGTGGGGGAGGTTTGGCAGGGTGACCAGCAGGTTATGCTGCTCCTTTTGTAAAATATCGAGTTTCTCGGTCAGATCGCGGGCAGCCACTTTGAGTTCGGCCGAACGCGATTTAAGGTCATTCGCTTCCTGCTGACGACCTTCTTTGAAAAGATTGCCTACTTCACGGGCTATCTGGTTCGATTCGGCCAGATTATCATCCAGCAATTTCTGGGTTTCACGCCTGTTGAGGTCTGCTTCAAGAATTTTTTTAATGGTTTCGCGGGCATCAACCCGCTTGATAGCGAGACGTTCAATAACCAGTTCAACATTTTCGCGCAGAAAGGATAATTCGAGCATTGCTTTTATTTTTTAATGGTTCTGGGGGTAATCTAAAAATGTAATTCTATGATTTTTGTTCCGGTTTCCAAGTTCCAAGTTCCAAGTGCCAAGTGCATTGTGCATAGTGAATAGTGAATAGTGAATAGTGCCTGGTGCCAAGTTCCAGATTCCAGTCTCCAGATTCCACTTTCCACTTTCCGTTTTCCAGTTTCCCTGACTACTGCTATTTCGGACTACAAAAATAAAAAATCTCCTGACTTGAACGATCAGGAGACTTCATATAAGTGTGTTGAACAGCAGTAATGACTGCCAAAGCGCTTATTCGCCCTGAATAGGATGAACCGAAACGTATGATTTGTCGTTTGCGCGTTTCTTGAACTGAACCATTCCGTCGCAGAGGGCAAAAATGGTATGATCTTTTCCGAGTCCGACATTCAGTCCTGGATTGTGAACTGTGCCACGTTGCCTGATGATAATATTACCGGCCTGAGCGAATTGTCCGCCATAAATTTTCACACCAAGACGCTTGGAATGTGATTCGCGTCCGTTCTGTGAACTACCGGCACCTTTTTTGTGAGCCATATCGTTTGAATATTATGAGTTACACTTAAAATTATACATTAATCGCTTCAATTTTTACCTGGGTAAGGTCCTGGCGATGGCCACTTTCCTTCTGATACCCTTTACGGCGTTTTTTCTTGAAGATTTTTACCTTGTCACCACGCAGGTGAGCCAGTATGGTTGCTGAAACCTTTGCGCCTTCAACAAGCGGTGTGCCTATGGTTACAGTGCCTTCGTTATCCAAAAGCAATACTTCGCTGAATTCTACTATCGAACCAGCTTCACCTTTAAGACGATTCACATAAAACTTCTGATCTTTTGCAACTTTAAACTGTTGCCCGGCTATATCTACTATTGCAATCATTTTCAACAATTGTGTTTTAAATCCGTTAAAATGGAGCGCAAAATTACGAAAATAATGATACGAAAATGCATGTAGGTCAAAATTTTACAACTTTTTTTTATAAACATTATAATATCAGTAGAAAAATGGTGATTAGCAACTATTTGTGTGGATATTTTGGATTCTGAATGTGAAGAATAGAAAGAGGGGACTAATATTTTTTGTTCAATGGGGAAGTTGGGGGAATAATGAATAGTGAATAGCGAATAGTGCTTTGTGCATAGTGCTTTGTTCTGAGTGCGGAGGGATTGGTGACGGGCAATTCAGAGAATACAGCTTTGGCTCTTCAAAAACGGTTGGACAGAATAATAAAGGATAAAGGCTGAATCCCGGAACAAGGAACCCAGCACTGTTGTAAAAAGATTTTTACTCTTCTTTTTTTGCTTTCTTATTAAATCCTCTTATAATTATGACCTGTATCAACTTAAGCGCAATTTCGGCCAGCCGGTTGGAGCGGAAACGGGCAGGGAGAAAGCGAAGGAGAAAGTTGTTAACCACATCGAGCAGGGAATTAATCTCTGTATTTTTTTCAGGTGGGAACGGAAGAATCTCGTTGCTGACAATTTCAGGAAGATTTTTCTTTAACTCGGCAAACTTATAGGTAATCAGCTTTTCCTGGTAGGTGCAGAAAATCTGAAGCTCCCGCTTTTCCCGGATCAGTTGTTCCAGGTTGCTGATTGCTTTATGGGGTTTGGTCATCTTCATCCTCCTTCCGGCTTAGCACGGCTATAATTCGGTCGATAATAAATTTTTCAAGAAATTCCTTCTTCCTGAAAAGTACAAGTGCAAACAGTATAAGGTAAAACCCTGTGACAGCCAGGAAACCCAAGGCGTTGCTTTCAAAAACAATGCTCAGGTAAAAGCCGGCACTCAGGCTCAGGAAAAACAAAAGGAAAAAGGCAAGCAAAGCGACAACCAACGACGAAAAAAGTGCTGCAGTCACCCTGGCTGTTTTTTCGAAGGCCTCCAGCTTCAACAAGCTGAGCCTGGCATCGAAATATTCGGAAATAAGCTGTTTCAGCTCTGCAAAAACGGCCGGCTGTTCTTTCATAGTGTTAGTCTTGGGGTTGAACTTCAGGTTCGGGAACCTCTTTTTTTAATGAGTCGACAATATCCCGGGCTTTGCCCAGACTCTCATCGATTCCATCCTTCAGGTGAGTTGCCCCTTCTTTAAGGTCGGCCACCAATTCGTCCTTTTTATCGGAGTTGAGGAAATACCCTATGGCGGCTCCAACTGCTGCGCCTGCCAGAAATGCCATTAAAATTTTAGTATTATTGTTATCGCTCATAAAAGTGCGTTTTTAAATTATAGCAAACTTACATAATAATTGATGATTCATGTATATACGGTCACCTATAACTCTTATAACAAATGAACCCCGAAAATCGCTTTTATCTCTATGCGGTACTTTTCTGGTGAAATTTCCAATCTGTTAAATATAAAGATGAGAATCTATAGGTGCCGATAAATTTAAAATTTTGCCACCAAAGCACAAAAACACCAAATTTCACTAAGAAAATGTCTAAATTTTAAAATTGAAGTGATTTATCAAGTGATTTGCTCAATCTACTGTCAGGCTGAGAAGCCTGCCCTGAGCCTGCCGAAGGGGAGTCGAAGCCCACTAAATCGTCTCAATATTTCCGTTTCAGCGTTGAACGAGTGCATTTCGCTCAATGTGACAGAAATACAGGGTTTTGATGCTTGAAAGTAGTTTTTATCATTTTCAGACAGTTACTAAATGAATGTGATAGAAATATAAAAATCACTTGGCAAAATCAGGACTATACATTTTTTTGTGCCTTTTTTGTGCCTTTGTGTTTTTGTGGCATCTTTGATTTATAATTTTCAGAAAATTAAAAGGTATAGGAATAAGATATTTTAATCTTCTAACCACTTATTATTTCATTTTCAATTGTAAATTTATCGCATAAATATATCCACCATGTTTCCAGAGCCCGGTTTTAAGATTTATTGCGCAGGCAAATTCATTACCACTTCAAAACAACTTTTGGTTACCAACCCCTTCGATGGCAGCACAGTAGCCGGCACTTTCCTGGCCGGTGATGCCGAACTGGAACGTTCAATCAATGCTGCCGCTGAAGTTGCGGATGAACTTGCTGAAATACCCTCTTATAAAAGGTATGCTATACTAAAGCAGATAAGTGAAGAACTATTGGCCAGGCGCAGTGAGTTTGCCGGACTGATTACACTCGAATCGGGAAAGCCATTACGCTTTGCCCTGGCCGAGGTGGATCGCTCCATACAGACCTTTCATGTGGCTGCCGAAGAAAGCAGGCGGCTGCCATCGGAACATATGCGAATCGACTGGACAGCTGCCGGCGAAGGAAAGGAAGGCATTGTGAAATATTTCCCGGTGGGTATTGTAGCCGGCATTTCGCCTTTTAATTTCCCGCTTAACCTGGCGGTACATAAACTTGCACCCGCCATTGCCGCAGGTTGCCCTATTATTTTGAAGCCTTCGAGCCTTACCCCGCTTACCACTCTGCTGCTGGCCCAGATTCTGGATCATACGGCTTTGCCCAAAGGTTCAGTTTCCATACTGCCTATGGACAGGCAAACCGGCAATAAACTGGTTACCGACGAACGCATCAGTCTGCTTTCGTTCACAGGTTCACCCGAAGTAGGCTGGAAAATGAAACGCGATGCCGGGAAAAAGAAAGTAGTTCTCGAACTGGGTGGAAATGCTGGTGTGATTGTTTCGCATGGTGCTGAGCTCGAAGCATCCGTTGCCAAATGTGTGGCCGGCGGCTTTGCGTATGCCGGGCAGGTATGCATTCATACCCAGCGCATTTATGTGTTGTCAGAGTTGTTTGATGCATTTACAACGCGTTTTCTAGAAAAAGTGAGGTTACTCCGGGCAGGGAATCCATTGGATCCCGAAACTGACTTTGCTGAAATGATAGATATTGCCAATGCTGCAAGAATAGAAAACTGGATAAGTGAAGCTGTAAAAGGGGGTGCGAAAATCCTAACAGGCGGCAAAAGAAATAAAAGTTTTATGCAGCCAACAGTACTAACCGGAACAAAGGAAGATATGCAGGTATGCTCGGGTGAAGTTTTCGGCCCTGTTGTGGTAATTGAACCCGTTAACACGTTTGCTGAGGCTGTTAATCGTATAAATGCAGGTCGGTTCGGACTGCAGGCAGGCGTTTTTACCGACAGCATAACCGAAATGAATACCGCATTCAACAAATTGCATGTCGGAGGGGTTATTATTAATGATGTACCTACTTTCAGGGTCGATCATATGCCGTATGGCGGAGTGAAAGATTCGGGTTCAGGCAGGGAAGGTGTAAAATATACGATTCTCGATATGATGGAACCCAGACTTTTAGTGAAGAATTGTTGATTTTTTTCTAATTTTGCCATCTCAAAACCGGAATTTCCTTTTAAAAGGGAATATGTTAAGTTTGCTAACTGAACCGAATGGCCGATAAGGATGTGCTGTATTTAAAAGGACTGAAGGAAGGCGATCGCTTTGTTTTCGAACAGTTGTTCCGGGAATATTATCCTCAGCTATGCCTTTATGCACGCCGGTATACCTCCGATAAATCGGATGCAGAAGAAGTTGTGCAGGATTTTTTCTGCAAATTGTGGGATAAACACTTCGAAATTCAAATCAATACGTCCTTTGGCAGTTACCTGCGCAAATCGGTCCTCAACCATTGCCTGAATCATGCACGAAAAGCAGAAACAGACCGAAAATTCGTAAACTACAGCGAAAACCTTGAGGAAGTTCACGGAACCAACGATCATGATTCGAACAACGAACTCAGCGAACATATCGGCAGGGCTTTGCTCGAGCTGCCTGATAAACGCCGCGAGATTTTTGAACTGAGTCGTTTTGAGGGTCTTAAATACCACGAAATTGCCGAAAAACTCAATATAAGCGTGAAGACTGTTGAGACCCAAATGGCACGTTCACTGGAGTTTATGCGTAAATACCTGAAAGATTTCATAAGTATAATAGTATTGATAATCAGCACATTAATGAAATAATAAAAATATATTTTCAGAGCTTGTAGGGGTAAAATCGTTCCTGGGTGTCTTAATAGTGTAAAATTACGCATACAAATGTCGAAAAACCGTTCCATAGAATTAGAAATAACCACTTATCTGGCAGGCGAATGCAGCCCTTCAGATCAGCAGGTTATTGGCGGTTTGATACAAACGGATGCAGAATACCGTGATGCATACCTCGCACTGAAGCAGATTTGGGATAGTCCTGTATTACAACCTGATACGGATACTTATAATGTTGATGCTGCCTGGTCGAATGTAAACCGGCATATAAGTGCAACTCCTCTGAAAGTTGTACATTCCGGCCCATCGCAAAAGCAAATGGCTTTCCGGATTCTTAAATATGCAGCCGGAATTGCAGCAGTTATGCTGATTTTCTTCTCTGTTTTTCAGGTTTCGCAGAGTAATCACAAATTCATTATCAGCAGTGCCCTTAAAAATGGAGTTGCTGTCCCTGTAGCATTATCCGATGGTTCACATATAAGTCTGCATTCAGGTTCCGAAGTAAAATATCCTGAAAAATTTGGTAGTGACAGAAGAGAAGTTTACTTTTGGGGTGAAGCTTTTTTTGAAATTGCTTCAGATCCGACCAGGCCTTTTGTTATTGAAACCGGTGATGCACGCATAAAAGTACTGGGAACATCTTTCAACGTGAAAGCATATCCCGGAGCCGGAATAACTGAAGTTGTGGTGAACACGGGGACAGTTCTTTTCTATTATGTGGACGAAAGCAACAATATTTTGGGTCAGATAGTCCTGCACAAAGGAGATAAAGGTATATACAACCATACCAGTCATAAACTCTCCAGGATGCTGAACGACGACCTTAACTACATCAGTTGGGAAACAGGCATCCTGGTTTTCAACGAAACCTCACTCGATAAGGTTATGGATGTAGTAGGTAAAAAATATGGTGTGACATTCCGCATGTACGACTCCGAACTCTCCCGGTTAAAAC
>Ga0114977_10001536_pt1 | contig 15138 bp, 11 predicted proteins | sample S_130805_MF_Meta_FD_87026 | JGI IMG/M metagenome (GOLD analysis project Ga0114977, IMG submission 87026) | Freshwater microbial communities from Lake Simoncouche, Canada to study carbon cycling - S_130805_MF_MetaG | ecosystem: Environmental > Aquatic > Freshwater > Lake | place: Lake...
ATTCTCTCACCTTTACTTTTTTTACTTGCCGTCTCTTTTCATGGTCTGAGATTTTTTGGATATAAAAGTAAATGGTATCAGCGAGTCTTAGGCCTCAACCTCATTCTAAGTTGCTTCTCATTTTATTTTATGCTTAGACAGAATCAGAATAATTCAATCAGTAATTACTATTCAACTTTTTCTAGATTCTGGGAGTTTGGTTTAGGTTCATTATTTGCGGTGCTCGCGCACATTAGCTTATCCAAGAAAATTAGCAGCCAAGTAAAAATCTATTTAATTCAAGTATCTTCATTGACTATCATTTTTTCTTTCATTTTGTTTGAAAATCAGGGATTTGGGCCGTTAGTCCTAATACCACTCACTGCTACCTCAATTTTCGTGCTTTTAACTATTACTGGAGGGAGCAGAGATTTTCTCTCCAGAGTATTAAATTCAAGAGTATTGCAATTCTTTGGCGACATTGCCTTTCCTCTTTATCTGGTCCATTGGCCAGCAATGATTCTGCTTCGCAGCTTTCCTAATCAGTCGAGCCTACTTAATATTCTAATATATTTAACAGGAATTACTCTGCTTTCTTATCTTCTTCACAAATATATAGAAATGCCGATACTAAAAATTGACACATCACGTTTCCGCTTAAATTCTGTTCTAGCATCTGCAAAACATCATCCACGTTATGCACGTCGATCCAGGATAGTAGTAATTATCGCTATCTTCTCTTTAGTAACACCAATTGCGATCTTGAGTTATCCGAAAGAGAGTAAGCAAAGTTTTGACTCCCTTTATTCATTTTTACAAGAGCGGCGATATGGCACGCCTTCGGAGCAAAATCTGCCCGCTGAGAAAGAGTCAAATTTAAACACCAGTCCAATAATCCCTAAAACCACAGTCGGTCCCAAGCCTGACACCACCCCTACGCCAAATGAGAGTCCAATGGGATTGAATTCTCCTTTGGACTCAAAATCTTCCCCGACTCCGATCGCCAAAAAAGCTGAGCAATCAATAGATTCGCAATGGCTAGCCGCACTTGAAGTGGCCGTTAAAACTTCTCAGGCTAAGGGGAGTTATGTTGCTGCCCAAAGTGTATTGATGGAGGAACTGCGAAAGAGTTGGTTTTCTGGATGCTTGGATAGCAAATCAGCCGAGAGTGCATGTGTTGTGGGAAGCGGTGAAAAAGAGGTTGTGTTATTGGGGGATTCTTTCTCATTCGCTCTGAAGGAATCTCTAGTGAAATCTTTGCCAGTAGGGTGGAAGATTCGTATTCTAACAAAGGGTAGTTGCTTACCCTGGAACATTACTCAATACAATAAAGATGGAACGATTAAGACAGATTGCTCAGATCATGCCTCTTGGGTGCAAGAGTATATCTCCAGAACTAGGCCGGCGATGATTGTAGCTAGCGGTGCAGACCAATGGCTTGCACAGAGTAGTTTCGACCAATGGTTGACTGGGTTTAGGTCGGCAGTCAAGTTTTATAAAGCCTATTCTGAAAAGGTGATAATAATATCATCTGCACCGGGTTCAGGAAATTTGAAAGACTGTGTCGGAACTGATCTCAGTATGCGAAAATGTTTTGGAACTCCTAATGAGATTTCACGGTTTGTTAAACTACAAAAGCAAGAATCTAAATCCTTAAAATATCGCTTTGTAAATTTAATTGATCACCTTTGCATAAATTCGTCCTGCCCTGCTGTAATTGACGACACTCCTGTTTACGCTGATGGGAATCATATGTCGGCAGACTTTTCTAAAAAATTCGGCGCTGTCATTAAAAACCTGCGTTTGTTCGGTTAGATCTGAAAGGCTTAATCTTCAAAATCGCTCGAAGGTAGGGAGCTATGACATAAATGGGCCATTCTGGACCGCCGTGACGTTTACAAAACCGGATTTGGGAGCGTATCGGAAGGTATTTTTTGGATGTCAAAATTTTAAGAGAGTTGAGGAAGTTCCAAGAACTTAAAAGAGGCGGATTTACCGAGCATGTTCCGAGAAATCCGGGAATAATTTGCATGTTAAAGCCCATCTTCTTTGCCCGGTAGCCAAAATCGTAATCTGCATACCCATGCTGGTACTTCCCATCAATTCCACTGAGAGATAGATTTATTTTGCTAGGAATTAGAACTATGTTTCCACAAAAAGTGTCAGCCAATTCATATTTTTCTTGAGCATTAATAGTTTTCAAGCGATGAGGATGGCGACCAATCCGCTTTAGACCCCCATATGTAATTTGATTAGACCGTGGATCAGAGGTTTGGCCAACCAAAATAGATTCAGGCAAAAGCTTTATCGACTCCAGAATTCGTTGGAAGAAGTCATCAGCGAGTGAAACATCGTTATTCAGCCACAAGAAATAGTCAATGGGTTCGGAGACTGAATCTTGTGCAGATTTCATTGACTTTGCCCAAAATAAATCTCCACTGCCGCGCTGATAAGAGATTCCTTTGTATTTTGCTAATTCTAGACTCGTGCTATCTGAGGATCCATCGTCAACAATATGTATACAAACCTCAACCCCTGAGTGCTTTTTTTGTAATTTACGCAAAATATCTTGAGTCATTTCCCAACGATTATGAACGGCTATTAAGACAGCTATCCGAATTACTAGCGTCAAAGTAAGTCCTCCCAACACTTCTCTAGTAAAAACGTAGGAAAACCCTTGCCGAAGAAAGCAAACTCTTTGACCAGCATATTTGAAGTTCTAAGTGCAGAACGCTCGGAAGAGATAATCTCTATCGATTTTACTCATCAAGACCAAATCTCTTACTCTCAGAAAATGATGAAAGATTGCCAATCTGCCTTGCCTTAGAATGCTTCAATCGAACCATCCGGAATGACTTCATTTTACTCAGACTGACAAAAAATTCATCGATGGAGAGAAAAGTTGGGCTATTTAGTTCCAAAACCACGGAAGCAAATCTTGGAGAAATAAAGTAAGCCTGCCCACCATATCGTATGTCATTGACAACGTACTGAGATGGAATTTTCTTCCGCCAAAACTGTCGTTTTGAGCGTTCTACTTCTCTAAGCCCAAATAACCTAAAAAAATTGACGAAGAGTGTATTGCGTACAAAAAAATTATATATATTACGAGCCAAGATCGAGATGCCATCGAAAAAATTTAACGTCAGAAAACCAACCTGAATTAAATCCAGATCAAACTCTTCCATATCTTCAAGCATTTTTAAAAGATCATTCTTTTTAACTCCAAGCGCTGCATCATCCTCTAAAATTAAAGCAGGCTTATAGCTATCTGCGACTAATTTGGCGCATGCTCGGTGCGAATGCCAAACTGCATCGGTGGTTGGAGTGATATTACTGATTTTGGGTGTTTTCAAATCTGCTGGCACATAGCCCCGAACTACTTCAAACTTTAGACCCAGTAAATCAAGATGAGCTGAAATTAAAGACAGTCTATCGGTTGCGTTTGGGATGCTAATTACGAAAATATTTAAGTCAGGTCTGGAACTGTCCATACTAGATTTTAGCATCTAGCAGCGAATTGGTATACGCCGATTCACTCTTTAGTCGGCCTTGGCTCGACAAATGTTTTCTCCTCAAACCGTTAATGAATAAACCGAACAGCATACGAGGCGTTTTCTTGAAACAAATCCTGTAGACGTAATTTAAGCGTAGCATTAGGATTACGTGGTGGAGAGTAAATTAAAATGAAAATTCATAAAATCGCAGGTACGACTTTTACTGGGATTGTAGAAGCGCTTGGAATCTTTGATGCTAAAGACAAGTTTAAGTTAATCCTTTTCTCATTAATTCAAGTTTTACTGAGTTTCATCGACCTATTTGGTATTGCGCTCATTGGAGTGTTAGTTGCGTTAGCAACTACTGCTGAGAATTCTTCTGCTCCAAGTTATGTCATTATGATTCTGCGCCTAACGCAAATTGATGAATTTAATCTTCAAACTCAGGTCTTGTTGATTGGATGCTTGGCTACATTTCTGCTAAGTTTAAAATCTTTAATGATGGTCAACGTGCTAAGAAAAAATGCATATTTTTTAAGTCGGAGAAGTGCCGAATTGTCAAAAGTTCTAATCTCGAAATTACTTTCAGGTTCATTGGAAGATTTGAACGGAAAGTCGATACAACAAAGCCTATATGCCGTCACAGGGGGAGTATCTAATGTGACTGCAGGAGTAATTGCTCGTTGCGTTGGACTAGTCGGAGATGCAGCAACTCTGATTACAGTTTTGATTGGGTTACTTGTTCTTGATATTTCGATAGCGGTGGCAAGTTTATTTATATATGGTTCGATCGGGCTCTCACTTTATTTATTTCAGAAAAAAAGTGCAAAGAAATTAGGAGAAATGCAGTCTCAATTATCTATTCAATCCGGACAAGAAGTCCATGAAGTTCTGGGCTCATTTCGGGAAATCTTTGTAAAGAATCGTGGCCATTTCTATGCGGAGAAAATCGGGAATACGCGACTATCGTTTTCTGTTTCTCAGGCGAAGCTTTTCTTGATGAATATTTACAGTAAGTATATTTTGGAGTCATCGGTAACTTTTGGTGCACTTCTAGTTGCAGTAGTTCAGTTATATTTTTTTGGCGGCGCTGAGGCGATCGCCTCTCTAAGTCTTTTCTTGGCATCAGGTCTAAGACTTGCTCCAGCAGTAATGCGGTTGCAGTATAATTTGATAGAGGTTCGAGCCTCATTAGCAGGTGCAGAAGAGACGATGCAATTACACAGAAGGCTCGCTAGTTTAAATCTTTCGGTAAAGTCGAGCCAAACTCAATCTGTCGATTATCACGGATTTGAGCCATCTATTGAGTTCGACAACGTAAGTTTCACCTACGCAACAAACACTCTTCCGGCATTGAGTGGAGTGACGTTCTCTCTTCCGTCAGGGTCCTTTTGCGCAATTATCGGTGAGTCTGGTGCTGGAAAATCGACATTAGTTGACACTATGTTAGGAATAAATAAACAAGACCGTGGAAGTGTTCTTGTTTCAGGCCTTTCCCCGGTTGAAGCAATTCACACGTGGCCAGGTGCCATCAGCTACGTGCCACAGGAAGTTCAGATAATCCGTGGAACTATTCGTGAAAATATCGCTTTGGGTTATCCCGTTGACCTCTTCCCAGAAAATATGTTTTGGAAAGCATTGGAAGTGTCTAGGCTTTCTGAGTTCGTAAAGAACCAGCCACTAGGCCTTGATGCCCAGGTCGGAGATCGTGGCGTGAATATGAGTGGCGGACAACGACAAAGGCTTGGCATTGCACGGGCAATGCTCACTGAGCCCCGTCTACTTGTTTTAGATGAGGCGACAAGCTCACTTGACTCCGAAACGGAAAGTGAATTTGTTGAGGCACTGCAACAACTGGTAGGAAAGGTAACTTTGGTTGTCATAGCTCATCGACTCTCTACAATTGAGTCGGCAACAGTTATTTACCAGATGAAACAGGGAGCGCTCACGCGGTTAGACAATCTACCGAAATATTGAACCCTGGTTACCCATAAGCCTTTGGAGAAACCCAAGACTTAGGCAGACGGAAGGGATGTATAGGGCTCAGTCTTTAAAGATCTTGAGTGGGAATTATTTTCAAGCTGATTTAGGTTTTAGAATTCTTTAGAGTCGAAGAAGACATTGTTTTGCCTTTCACGTCCACGAACTTACGCTTCTAAATTTTTGAGTTAAGCCTATTCCCCGTCGGAGGCTTTGGGAATTCAACTAGGCAAATCCGCACATGAACCCAAACATCTATGCGAAATGAGACTCGCCCGACTTGAAATCATTCCTATGAATACTCTTCCAAGTGGAGCTTTGCATTCGCATCCGACATCTGTCTCCGATTTATTCCATGTTGCAATGCGATAGCTTTTCCATTAACGCGGGCAAGATCTTTTCCGAAGACGCTCTTATATTTGTGAGCAAAAGCGGTGTCCTCGCCTCCCCAGCCTTTAAACCGTTCGTCCTGACCGCCACACTTTAGCCAAACCTCCGGCGTGCATATGTAGATCCCTCCCGATGCCCCCACGATTTCTTTGAAAATTGCTGCTCCAAACTTTTTGTTGAAATAGAGATAAATCAAAGTCGATAAATTAGTAAGAGATCGATATTCGGAAAAGGGAAGCACACATTCAGAATCTGCATGAGCCTTGGTGATGCCTTCCAGGATTGCGTTTTTTTCTGGAATAGTGTCAGCATCGCCGATAATTATCACATCCGCAGATTCTTGAATTGCTCTGGCAACTCCGATATTCCGAGCCTTTGCAAGATTAAAGTCGCCATCTGAATCGGACAGTATTATAGAATAGGAAAAGCCTTGAAGAGCTTTGCGGTAGAACCGTAAGACTACGTTTTTTGCGGGGATTCTTCGTTTTTGAGGTCTCCAAGGAATAACTAAACAAATCTTCATGATTGAAGTCTATCAGCCCCTCTGATAAGCCTAATAGTAAACTTTGAAGTGGAAATCTTAACGGTCTGTCCGTTTTAGTGATTTTATTTTACAGGTACAGTAGAAAAAAGTACATATGATATCTGAGGCCAATATTCTCTAGAGATCCTAGATGACTCATATCCTTAGTTGTTAATCTAACTTTGGATTATTGCACGATATAGAGTAGAAATTCACGCATTGAAATTCAATTTAATTAAATCAGGTATCCGGTAAGTGATATTGCTAAAGTTCCAATCGCGTCATCTCAATAATTCGCGAAAAGTAACAGTGAGATTGCATTTTCAACATTTGATTGAACTTTCTATCGACAGTCATACAAAGATAGATGCAGTTAGTGATAAAAGGTCAGTAAAGAAATGCCCATGGCTCTTGCTGAATTTTTGCGACCGATCCAACAAAATGAGAAATTATAAATCTTGCTGCCATTCTGTGACTCATCCGCTCACGTGCCCACTTGTGAGCTTCAAGCCCCATATTCCAAGTAACCTTCGGATCCAGTTGGAGTAATTGCTTTGCCTTGTCCAGAGCGCTACTAGGAGATGAAACCTGGAAAAGGCCTATTTCCTCAGAGGGAATCCAACTCATCCCTGGGTGCTGTGTTGTGATGTGTGGTCGACCTGCAATTAGCGAAATTGGGAGACGATCGCTGCTGTACCCCGAGTAAGTCGGGAAGTGGTCCCAGTTTAATGAGATCCTATGGGACCGAATAACTTTGCATTGCGAACCATAATGGATTGGAGCCGATGCCCAAAATCTAGGCCATCCAGAACCGTAGATATTTGCATGCAAGTGTTTGCTTGTTTTTAGGCGAGCAACTAATTCAAAGCGCCTAATGGAACCCGGTAACCCAGAGACAATGGGAAATCTCGAAGTGTTGTTCCCGATCAAACAGGCATCATATTTGTATTCTGCAAGCGGTGGGTTTTTCTCATGCTCGCTAAAATATAAATGACAGTACGTGTTTGGCATGAAAATTACTCTATCTTTAGCGTATTTTTCCAAATTCTCTTCTTCTTGAAACAAAGTCGTCGTAAAGACTCTTTCAGCAGATTGTAACCACCATCTCATCTGGGGAGTAATTGGTTTAGCACTAGAAATCTTCCCCCAGGCATCCCCTTCCCAATATAATATTGGAATATTTCCTAGCGCTGATAATATTGTTTCAAATTTAGAACGAGTAGCTGGAAAATTTTTTGGCGACCAAATGACAAATAAATCATAATTTTTGCTTGAAATTGCAGCCATCACCCGATCAAAAGCGGGAATAGCATCATAACCTTCCACATGGGAGACGAAATCGAAAGATGCTATTTCTCCGGATTCAACCAACAATTCGTATCCGTTGATTTGACCAGCTGCTTCACCTGGGGACGATTCATTGGAAATTAACAGAATGTTCGGTCGAAACAATCTTCGCCCCCTAAAAATTTCAAACAGAAGTTATCATTCTAGAGCACTTTCACTTCAAGCAGCAAGCGTAGAAAGCAATATTTTGCGATCGAAATCCATTCTTTCTGTCCGATCCTTCCTGCCAAATTGAATCTACATTGGCTTTTGTTGCAACACTTCCAGATAGATTATTAAATAGAAGCCCCACGATTAGTATGAACACATTTAATTGCACGCTAACATATAGATTAGTTCCACTAGATGTTGATGGGAGAGTTATAAATGAGCGGTACATGCAGCGAAATCACTAAACACAATTTGGTTTCAGATAATTTACTTCGAGTAAAACTCCTTTGTGCTAATTCGCAGCATCGCGGCCTACATGATTCTGGTGAAATCAACCTAGATATAAGCAGAGAAGGGTGAAGTAGAACCATGGCGCAGAATAAAGTTGTTGTTGAACTTCAGGGAGGGCTAGGAAATCAATTATTCGGCTGGGCTGCGGGTTATGTACTTTCCAGGAAGCTACAGTGCGACCTTTTTTTGGACTGCTCTCAATTGAGTAGTAGGGGTTATCAGCTCGGGCATTTTGAGTTTAGTAGAGACTTACAATATGTGAAAAATAGTGGTGGTTGGCTAAAGAAGATTTCAAACAAGATTCGGTACGATGCATTCGAAGAGCAAAGCCATAATTTTGATGCACGATTTGAGAGAATAAAAACTCCACATATCTTAAGAGGATATTTTCAGTCTTGGAGATATCATGTTCCGCTTGAATCTGAGTTGTACTCAAAGGTCGCTAATCTAATAGAGGAGTCTGTCCAGCTAAAATCTCTGCAAAATCAAATTGAATTTAGCGAATGTATAGCTATTCATGTCCGAAGAGGTGACTATAAAGATCTCCAAATGGTTCATGGAATTGTTGAATCAAATTACTATCAGAGGGCTCTTGCGGAAATGTTTCGGATTTATCAGAGAAAATTACCTTATGTAGTTTTTTCTGATGAGCCATACGAGGCACAGTCAGTTATACCCGGAGCATTGGCATACATTGGGCCAGATGATATACATTCACCGGCCGAAAACATGATACTGATGTCAAAATGTAAAGCTCTGATAGGTGCAAATAGCACCTTTAGTCTCTGGGCAGGATTAGTTATGAGCCCAAAGATAAAGACTCGAATTTTTCCGAAATCTTGGTTTACAGATAAAATGATCAGTGACAAAGATATTGTGCCGAATTACTTCATTAGGATTTAGTGAAGTGTAGATGGTTCATGTCATAAATGGATTACTTGATCAGTAACTTAACTTGATTCAATTCTAACGTCGTTATTTTGAGAAATTCAAGTAGACTCATTTATCGTAATTATTAGTAGAAATTTAGTTTGGTCTCATATTTTGGTTAAGAATACTTACTTATTGTACGTTAAGGCATAGATGAAAAATCTAGAATTAAGAACAATATCAGAGAAACTATTACGCGCACCTTTATTCCAGATATACTTTAATTGTGATACCACAAACTTGGCTCATTACTGGAGGTTCTGGCTATATTGGCTCTCACATTGCCGATCTGTTTTTAGCTAATAACAAAAAGATTCTCATATACGACTCGTTGCACCAAGGCTTGGAGTCTCGGATGGAATACTTACAGAAAAAATACAAAATTGAGATCCCATTGATAATTGCTGATATCCGCGACACAGTTAAATTCGAAGAAGTTCTAACCACTTATAAGCCATATGGAGTAGTTCATACAGCAGCACTAAAAGCAGTTGGCGAATCCATGGAGAAATCAGATGAGTACTTCGAGGTTAACTTACATGCGACATTAAAGATGCTTGAATTGCTAAAAAACCATAATATCCACAACTTTATTTTTTCCTCTACAGCAGCAGTCTATGGATCACCAGAACATTTAAATCTGATTAAAGAGGATGATCCGAAAAATCCGATATCACCTTATGGTGCCTCAAAACTTGCTGCCGAAGGTGAAGTGAATAAGTTCCTAGCAATTCCAGGCAATCAAGGAACATCTCTTCGTTTCTTTAACGTGATAGGCACGGCAGCACATGAATTAATGGATAACTCAGTTGAAAACCTTGTTCCTATTGTAATCAACAAGCTGAAGGCAGGGCAGCCACCAGTTATCTTTGGAACCGATTACTCGACCTCAGATGGAACATGTATTCGAGATTATGTTGATGTTCGCGATGTGGCAAGAGCACACCTCGTTGCTGCTGATTCGGAAACATTACCGGCAGTAATGAATGTTGGTACTGGCCGTGGTGCTTCGGTCCGGGAAGTAATCAAGTTAGTCTGCGAAGCCGCTGCACTCAATGATGTGAGTGCGATTGAAGTTGATCGCCGTTCAGGTGATCCTGCATTCTTATGTGCTGATGTCACATTGATCAATCAGGCACTCGGGTTTGTCGCACAAAATTCTATTGAAGCGAGTGTAAAGAGTTTATTTCAGGATCAGTAATCATGAGTAGATTAGTTATTTGCAGAGGCACTAAGATGTACTTCGAGCCATTGGCGGAAAGTAATTTTTAAGATTTGTAATATGGCAATAAAATTAATACTGAAATTTGGCGCACGTGGATTCAAAAATCTTTCTCCTATTGGGTGTGGTAGTCCGTATGCTTGTAAGCGAAGGTGGCATAATGGGAATGTGACTCATAAAAATCAAAATCCAAATTCTGACGAACATGTTTCGAATTTCACTGTAAGAGAAAGGAACTCGTGGCTTGATGTACTTCGAGGACTGGCAATTTTCGGCGTGGTGTCTGTCCATTCGATTCAACGTACTGATGTATTAATTGGACAATCGGATCTATCAGGTCACTTTACTTATCTTATAACTTTTGGAAGATATGGGGTTTATTTATTTTTCTTTTTATCTGGCTGGTTGCTTGCTTCGATCTATGGTCTATCTGGAAATAAGCTTGGAAATCCCTACCGGGTAAGGAGAATTGCACGCATCTATCCACTGTGGGTGATTTTTTTAGTCATCAACATCACTCTATCCCTGCTGACGGAAACGGGTGGATTTCATTCCGCTTTGACTGCACAAGAAACTAACTTAAATGTAATTTATAGTTTTATTGGGATAATTGTATTGACATTGTCTTTCACGCTTTTTATTTCAGGTTCACTTTGGAACACCGTAATTGCAGGTGGATGGTCGATTCAAGCAGAAGTTGCCCACTACCTACTCTTTCCGATTATGAGAAATAGATCGATTGCGTCAATCTTGCGAATACTTACGCTTGTGAACTTACTAACGGGACTTGTAGTAATCGCTAGACCAAAATTGGGTAATTCTCCAGAATTCCTTATTCAGTTAATTGATGCCTGGCTTCGCCTCGGCCTTTATTCGACTCTTGGCTTTTTTGTGATCGGAGCATTTACTTTGTTAATTTATCGCCAAATAAATACGGCAAAAAGTGCAAATAAACAACTTAACTATGAGATTCCTTGGTTTAGTGCAGGAATATTTATAGTGAGTACTTTATTTATCCCTTGCCCGTTCGGAAGTCAAATTGAGGCAATAGTCTATGTGACAATTATGATTCTAATCAGTTTTTTCATTATAAATAGCAATATCCTAAAAAAATTATTCCAAAACCTAGGTAGATATTCCTATTTTATCTATTTCATGCATTTTCTTATCCTAGATGCAATAACTTTTTTTCTGAAAAAAATCAACTTTGTGAATTCAATTATTTATTCGCAGCAAATTCTATTTTTACTGATTCTTTCTATTGCATTGGGAGTATCGACTCTCGCCTCCATACCTTCGATGAAATATTTAGAACGACCTATTATTAAAGCTGCGCACCGAGTCAAATAATCCAAGAGACAAGTTCTTTATTTCTTCGCCAGAAGCAATAATTAGGGAAAAGTTGTTTACTTTCAACCAGTGGAGCGACAATGGCCACAAAATTTTGCTGAATAGCCATATGGTCCCGTCATACAAGTGGGTTGTGAGGGACTCGAACCCCCGACCCGGTGATTAAGAGCCAACTATTTTCCAACCGAGTTTGTTGCGCTTCAGATTGCGCTTATTCGATTTGCAAGTGAAGGATATTCTTGAAATAGAAGTTTAATAGCTAAATTATTACCTCCACCACTGTTGTTTATTTCCCACAAAGATCCTTTGGTTTGCGAGCTTGGCCAACACTTAGACTCTTTAAGTGGACTACATTCGAAATCATACCCACGCAACACCAAGAAAGACCACAGGAAAAGATCATCAGCTGTTGGAGCAAGTGTCATGAAATCTTTCTCCATTTTGAAGAAATCCCTTAACGCAAATTTCGGAAGTATCATTCCGCCACCAGATGTCAGAAGGACATTTGTGCCAGCGAATGATGTCCTAATAGGATTCCAGTTCAGGTACTCTTTTCGAACGTTTTCGTCTACAGGAATAATGTTCCCGCGAACCCCACATACTTCTTGCGTATTGGCTTTATGAAGCCCCACAAGCGAAGATACCCAATTTCTCACATATGCAATGTCATCATCTGCAATAATAAAAACACAGTTTTTATATTTTGATAATTGGGAGGGCCAGTATTTCTTATATGAACGAAAATCCCGTTCTGCAATAAGGAAATCAACCCCATATTTCTCGAATCTTTTTATCGCATCTTCAAAAAAGTTAATGTCTTCTTTATATATGGTAACTGCAATTTGTATTTTTTCTGGAAACTCTTGCATTAATAAACTTTCCAGAGTTAATATCAAGTATCTTTTTCGCGCTGGGTATGAAGTTAGGGAAATACAGAATTCGTAGTTAACTTTTTTGTTGAGAATTGACTTTCTCTTTCGGAACCAATTTAAGTGGTGGTTAAATAAAAAAAGACTGTCTAAATAGAAATTATAAACATCCCTAAGTTCTGACTTTATCTCTTTTTTCACTTGTCTCACTACTCCATTTCCGAATTATCTAAGCGGACGTCACTAGGTCATTAAGGCTTATAAGCCCCTTCTCGCTATTGAGCGAGAGATTTAAGTTTAATCTGTCGGAGCGGGATATAAAGGCTTGAGAAATGCGAAAAGGGGTTACTTCCTGGCATTAACTATGATGATGGCTGGGTGTACACGGATGTTAATCACTTATCGCTGGTGGGGCCGAGTTGGCATATCCCAATTTTATACTTTACTCAAGAGCCTTCAGCTCACTCGCTAGTAACGCCCCTGCATCTGAACAAACTATGAACACGTAAGAAAATCTAAAGGAGTTATACTTCGGACATGTCCCCCTCCACTAAATCAAATTTTAATCAAAAGCTAAAAAAATCATTGAAAAAAATCATCGCTTTTATTCTCGTCCCATTCGGAAGATACAAATTTATTGTATTATCGTACGCACTTAATTTTTTTAGGTTTCTTGGTGTGCCACAGATTTTTGTAAATAAACTGATTTGGCAAACTGATTTCAATTCTATTAGGTTTGTAAAAATTTACATAGAATCGAACTCCCAGCAGGGGTTAGAATACGTGTACTATACAAATTCTCTTGATGATTTACGCTTTTATTGTAGGTTTAATTTTCAAGATTGGGAATTTGTAAGTCGACATATCTTCGCTTCGATCGCTAAGGAATGCGATTTAGTTTTAGATATCGGTGCATACACAGGCGTATATAGTATAGAAGCCGCAAGTGCGAATAGTAATTTGAAAGTTAAATCATTTGAACCTAATCCTGAAATAATTCAGAATTTACAAAAAAATATTGAAGCAAATAATCTTGAACAGCAAATAGAGATATTTCCAATTGCTTTAGGCCAAAATATCGGAGCCACACGATTATACTTGCCAAATTATGATTTATTTTCTAGCATCGCAACACTTAATCCAAGTGCCTCAAAATTTTTTGAAGTTAAAACGTCAACTCTTGATGCAGTGTTTGAAATAGAAAGCGTTAATCTCATCAAAATAGATGTTGAGGGCTTCGAAAGTGAAATTTTTGCAGGAGGAAAAAAACTTTTAAATCGTTGTAAACCAATTATTCTTGCCGAAGCTTTAACTCAAAATGAATTGAATCGTCAACAATCTATACTCTCAGCGTGTGGGTATTTAGATCCAATTCCGGTGGCTCCAGGATCGGGAGGCGATCACCGCAACTTTATTTGGTGCTCAAAAAAAGATGAACTGAAAATCAACTCGATTATAAGAGAATCAAAGAGAGAATTTGTGAAGTACAAAGACAGTGCCAAGATTTTATAAAACTTTTGGCGCGATATTTTAAGTGGGTTGTGAGGGACTCGAACCCCAATAGGGGTTATGTACTCACATGGTCCACATGTTGATGTAACCGATCTTGAACTATCTCCCATATTAGAGATGTGGTCTGACATTTACTAGATTTTGAACTCGATATCGGGGGATTTGGGCAACTTCAACATATGGATTTCCCCGTCTCTAGGAGACTTTTATCGGGCCCAGATGGATTTGAAGCCTCGACACATCTGAATGACCGCTTGTTTGTCAGTCCCCTCCTGTAATCTGGTGCGCATACTCAATGAATTGGTGGAAAAGTGGCTGTAGCTCAGAAGAAAAGACAAGCGAGTCTCCTCGTAAAGACTGCTCCGAGAAGTGTGAAACTTGTGCCTGTCGAAAGCCCAGTTGAGGTCAAGTTATCGAAGTCTCATTGGCTAAACAAAAAGCCTACTAACCCCAAGGCCACAGTCACGGTTGGAACTCTGTTCAGTGGGATCGGTGCAATAGAACATGCATTCCTGCGTCTTGGCATCAAACACAAGATCGCTTTTGCTGGAGATATAGACCCATTCGTCAAGAAGAGTTACTTAGCGAACCACGCATTGGATGAAGGATCTTGGCATGATGATGTGACTGAATTCGATGCAACAAAATATAAAAACAAGATAGATATTCTTGTCGGTGGAAGCCCTTGTCAGTCTTTCTCCATGGTGGGTAAGCGTGGCGGGCTGGAAGATACCCGTGGAACGCTTTTTTATGATTTTGCAAGAATTGTGAATGAGTGTAGACCAAGAGTATTTATCTTTGAAAATGTTCGAGGGCTCTTGTCACATGATTCAGGGCAAACCTGGAGAACCATTCAAGATGTATTCATGAGTCTTGGTTATGACATCAACACTAAAACCATGAACAGTAAGGATTATGGAATTCCGCAACATCGAGAACGAATCTTTGTGGTCGGTTTTAAGAAAAAAAATCCAGGGTTTACTTTCCCTGAACCGATTAATCTTGAGCATACGATGCAGGATTTCCTCGAAGATTTCATTGATACTAAGTATTACCTTGGCAGTAAAGGTGTGAAGTTTGTAACTAGTTCAAAAAATC
>Ga0114977_10001539_pt1 | contig 15129 bp, 15 predicted proteins | sample S_130805_MF_Meta_FD_87026 | JGI IMG/M metagenome (GOLD analysis project Ga0114977, IMG submission 87026) | Freshwater microbial communities from Lake Simoncouche, Canada to study carbon cycling - S_130805_MF_MetaG | ecosystem: Environmental > Aquatic > Freshwater > Lake | place: Lake...
AATGGCTCCTTAACAATAGGCCGCGAAAAATTCTAAACTTTAAAACACCGCTTGAGGTTTTCTACGCTAACCTAAACAACTCAATTCCACCACCTGTTGCACTTCGCTGTTGAATTGGCGTTTATCATGCACCATATTAAACATCACCGCCACCATAGTTGATGAGGGCACATCATAATTTGACCGCGACTTGTTTTCTATATTCAGCAGCGCATCACGTAGTGGTTTTGATAAGTTGGTGAGGTGCTCAGGCGAGGTTTTTTTTGTTTCAAGGATATGTGGAACTTTCTCAAATTCATTACGTGAGATACCATTTTCCTCTAGTAAGCTATGCAGCAAATCATAATCGCATACAGCATAAAGATTGATTTTTTTATCCGGATCCAAATCTTTTTGGGCGTGATATATTGCATCAAGCCCGATTTTTAAATGATTAGCTTTGTTTTTGTCAAAATTTGCAAAGCTTTCTATAAGCTCGTCGGTAGCTTTATTAAGGATGCGTCTTGTTTCATCTAGCATGTAATTAGCTGATTATCAATGATTTATCTTGCATAATCCTTATACCACAACCAATTGCATTTGCAAGATATTAATGCCAGAATGTCTAGATTATGGTTCAATATTATATTGATTTCAATAGTGTAAATAGTACGTAAATTCTAACAGTTAATAAAAATTATTGTGTCCTATATGCCACGTAATATTAAAATTATATCTAACTGAGAAACCATATGGACTTATAATAAAGGATGGAATAATATTCCGAGCTGTGGTAGAACACGCCATAAATTTATGATTAAACCACAGGTTGTTCTTTAGCCTGTCTTAGAAGCCTGGTTGCCGTTGGAAAGTTTTTTCTTTGTAAAAAACAAAATCGAGATTATAAAAATAATGAACAATTGTCTTAGGTCAGTTATAGTTGCAATAACAACTTCAGCCGTGCTTGCGGCATGCATGGTTGGTCCTGATTTTAAAAAACCAAAAGCACCAGATGTTAATAATTATACTAACTCTGATTTGCCTGATAAAACTGCCTCAGCAAAAGTCTTTGGGGGGGCTTCACAAGAATTCTCTCCAGGAAAAGAAGTTCCTTATGAATGGTGGAAACAGTTTGGTTCTGAGTCTTTAAATGCTCTTGTAGAGCAGGCAATTGCCGGAAATCCTGATTTAAAAGCAGCAGATGCTTCACTCCGGCAGGCACAGGAAAATTATTATGCTACGCGCGGTGATTTGTTTCCTCAGGTAGATGCGAAATTCTCACCTACACGTGAAAAATTTAGTTCATCGTCCTTTGGGTCAAAGAGCCCTTCTAGTTCTATTTTTACACTATATAACGCTTCTGTAAGTGTTTCCTATGCGCTTGATATTTTTGGTGGGACAAAACGTGCCTTGGAAGGAGCGGGAGCTGAAAAAGACTACCAAGAGTATGTAAGGAGGGCTGCTTACCTTTCCCTGACTGCCAATGTGGTAACGGCAGCTATACAGGAAGCATCTTTAAACCAGCAAATAAAAGAAACAAAAAATATTATAGAGATTGAAAGCAAGCAGCTTAAATTGTTAAGGAAGCAGCTTGCGCTTGGTGCTATAACAAAAAGTGCTGTCTTGCAGCAAGAGGCCACGCTTGCACAAACCAAAACCAATTTACCGCCTTTGGAAAAACAACTAGCGCAGCAGCATAACACGCTTGCGGTTTTAGCGGGCAAGTTACCTGGGAATTATGAAAATAAGATTTTTGATTTATCAACTTTAAAATTACCTGAGAAATTGCCGATTAGCTTACCTTCAAAGCTTGTTGAGCGTAGGCCTGATATTCTTGCTGCTGAAGCCCAGTTGCATGAGGCAAGTGCTGCAATTGGTGTTGCTACCTCAAATATGCTTCCACAACTAAGTTTAACGGGAAGCTATGGATCGCAAGCTAACAAAACAGGTAATATGTTTTCTTCAGGTTCAGAGGTTTGGAGTTTTGGCGGAAGCGTGCTGCAACCACTTTTCAATGGTGGGCAATTGTTGCATTCAAAACGCGCTACCATAGCAGCATATGACAAAGCTACTATGCAATACCAAAGCACTGTTTTGCAGGCTTTTAAAGATGTTGCAGATACCCTAAAAGCACTTCAGTTTGATGCCGAGGGCCTTGCAGCGCAGGTAAAGGCAGAAGTTTCAGCAAAAAATAGCCTTGACCTTGCACAGACGCAATTTAGCTCTGGGGCCATTAGCTATCCTCAGTTGCTAGATGCCCAGCGCACATATCAAGAGGCAAGGATTGGTCTGGTTCAGGCTCAGGCGGCAAGGCTTTCTGATACGGCTGCTTTATGCCAGAGTTTGGGTGGTAGCATTCATGACTATGAAAATCCAAAGAGTGAAGAGTCTGTTAAGTCTACAGATGATACTAAGAAAAAAACAAATTTTATTTCAACAATGTGGCAAAAAATCAAAAAGCCACGTAGCGTTGACGCTACATCCAAAATGCCTGAACATGAGTAAAAATTATGATGATACCGCTGATAATCGGATTAGTGATCTTAGCCTCTGTGATATTCATTGGTGTTCGTTACCATATGTTAAAACAAATGGTGATAATGATAGTTTTTGTGCTTATAACAGTTGGAATTATAGGATTTTTCAAATATCAAGGATTCCAGAAATTCGTGACGATGAAGGAAGGTATGTCGCACATGAAACAAACTGTTTCTACAACAAAAGCAACAGTACAGGAATGGGCCTCAACGCTTGAGGCCGTTGGCAGTATCAGGGCAGCCAAGGGTGTCGATATTTCTAATGAAATTACTGGCATAGTTGAGGAAATTCATTTTAATTCCGGTGACGATGTGAAAGCTGGAGATGTTTTGTTGTCATTGCGTGCGAATGATGAAATTGCAAAATTGCAAACACTTGTGGCTGCTGAAAATATTGCGGAAATTAATTACAGCCGCGATAAAAAACAGCTCGCCGTGCAAGCAGTAAGCCGTGCAACCCTTGATAATGATGAAGCAACATTGCAAGGTGCAAAAGCACAAGTTATGGAGCAAAAAGCCATTCTAAATAAAAAAGTGATTCGTGCACCTTTTGATGGCCATCTAGGAATACGCAATATTGACGTGGGGCAATATCTTAACGCTGGCAGTGCAATAGTTACGCTACAGCAACTTGACCCTGTTTACCTTGATTTTACAATGCCGCAACAATCGTTAGCTCAAATTAAGGTTGGCCAGAAAATTGTTATAAAGAGTGATACATATCCAGATAAGGTTTTTGAAGGTTCGATTGCTGCAATTAACCCGAAGGTTGATATCAGCACTCGTAATGTTCAGGTGCGAGCAGAACTGCCGAATCCAGAGCACCTTTTATTGCCTGGGATGTATGCAAAAGCAGAGATAGTAGTTGGCGAGCCAAAGCATGTTGTTACTCTCCCGCAAACTTCCATTACCTATAACCCTTACGGTAACACAGTATTTATTGTAAAGGAAAGCGAGAGCTCACCTGACTTAACAGTAAACCAGCAATTTGTTACCCTTGGTGAAACGCGCGGTGACCAGGTGCAAATCCTGCAAGGTGTAAATGAAGGTGATGTAGTTGTAAGTGCCGGGCAGCTTAAACTGCAAAATGGTTCAGCTATTACCGTAAATAATTCCGCTCTACCGAAGGATGATCCTAACCCTAAACCAAAAGACCATTAAAATTTATGAATTTTACTGATATTTTTATCCGCAGGCCTGTCCTTGCTTCTGTAGTGAGCCTGATGATATTAGTGTTTGGACTTAGGGCTGCTTTTGCACTGCCTGTCCTGCAATATCCACGTACTGAAAATGCCGTTGTAACAGTTACTACAACTTATTATGGTGCGGATCCTGATATTGTTGCAGGATTTATTACTACGCCACTTGAAAATGCCATTGCCCAGGCTAATGGTATTGATTACATGACCTCTACCAGCCAGAACGGAACGAGTACTATAACTGTTAACCTGCGCCTAAATTATGATGCAAATAAGGCGTTGACGGAAATACAGACAAAAATCAGCGCGGTAAAAAACCAGTTGCCACCAGAAGCGCAGCAGCCTGTGTTGCAAGTTAAAGTTGGTCAAACTATTGATTCTATGTATGTGGGTTTTGGTAGCGATGTGCTGCCGGCAAATAGCATCACAGATTATCTTTTAAGGGTTGTTCAGCCTAAGCTCCAATCAGTTGAAGGAGTGCAGACTGCTGAACTTATAGGTAATAAGAATTTTGCGCTAAGGGCTTGGCTAAATCCTGAGAAATTAGCTGCTTTTGGTCTTACAGCTGCTGATATAAGCGCCGCACTGGCAAAGAACAATTATATTTCAGGTGTTGGAAATACGAAAGGCCAGATGGTGCAGATGAACCTGACGGCTTCAACTAACCTACATTCTTTAGAAGAGTTCCGTAATCTTGTTGTTAAAAATGTAAACGGCTCACTAGTTAGGCTTGAAGATGTTGCAAATGTAACGCTTGGATCGGAAGATTATGAATCGGAAGTTGGTTTCGATGGTAAAAAAGCGGTGTATATAGGTATCCAGGTTGCGCCAAATGCAAACCTGCTGGATGTGATATCTAATATCAGAAAAATATTCCCTGAAATAACCTCGCAATTACCTAAAGGCCTAAATGGAGAAATCGTTTATGACTCTACAAAATTCGTAAACAGTGCCATACATGAAGTGGAAAGCACACTTATCGAAGCAGTTTTAATTGTAACATTGGTAGTTTTTGCATTCCTTGGTTCGCCGCGCTCAGTTTTAATTCCGGTTGTGGCAATCCCTCTTTCCCTTATAGGCGCGTTTATTTTCATGTTGCTTCTTGGGTTTTCAATTAACTTGCTAACTCTTTTGGCCTTGGTGCTTGGGATAGGGCTGGTTGTGGATGACGCAATTATTGTGGTGGAGAATGTTAACCGCCACCTTGAGGAAGGTATGCAGCCAATTCCAGCAGCCATGAAAGCCGCGCACGAATTAGTTGGACCAATTATTGCCATGACCATTGTCCTTGTTGCGGTTTACCTGCCAATTGGTTTTCAGGGTGGTTTAACAGGGGCTTTGTTTACAGAATTTGCATTCACACTTATTGGCGCAGTAACAGTATCTGCTGTTGTTGCCCTAACATTATCCCCGATGCTTGCTTCAAGGTTTCTTAGGTCCCATGTGGGAAAAGGCGATGAAAATTGGGAAGACAGGGTTGTGCATGCTATAGACCGTAATTTTGAACGCATCAGGAATGTATATGAGAGGATGCTGGATGTTAGCCTTAATTATCGTCCCGTTACTTATATATTTTCTATAATTATATTCGTTTGTATTGCTGCATTGTGGAAAACAGCAAAAGTAGAACTAGCGCCAGAAGAAGATCAAGGGGCGCTGATTGCTATCAATTTTAATGCGCCTAACTCAACGCTTGAGCAAAGACAAATTTATAGCAAACAAGCCTATAACATTCTTGCGGGCTATCCTGAAACGGAGCATGTATTCCAAATTGACGCGCCTGGCCGTTCTATTGAAGGTGCTGTCTTTAAGCCTTGGGATGAACGTGAAAGGTCGGCGCAACAGCTAAAACCAGTTATGCAGGGTGATATAGGTGCAATTGCAGGCGCTAGAAGCGCTGTATTTCCTCCACCTCTGCTGCCGGGTTCATCAGGTCTGCCTTTGCAGTTTATTATTCAGACTACAAAATCATTTAGTGAACTTCAGGAAGTTTCTGCAAACATCATGAAAGATGCAATGAAAACAGGGAAATTTCTGTTCCTAGACCTTGACCTTAAAATAGATTTGCCGCAGGCAACTATCCAAATAGACCGCGATAAAGCAGCGCAGTTAGGAATTAACATGAGTGATGTTGGTAGCGCCCTTGCGTCGATGCTTGGTGGCGGATATGTGAATTATTTTAGTTTGTCTGGCCGTTCTTATAAGGTGATTCCGCAGGTGGAGCAAGTATCGCGCCTGAATACTGACCAGCTGCGTAATTATTATGTAAAAACTCAGGATGGCGCAACCATATCTCTATCCACTATTGCAACCATTACCACCAAAACAGTACCAGAATCCCTAAATCACTTCCAGCAGCTTAATTCAGCCACTATACAAGGAGTGCCACTTGCACCTATGGGCGAGATACTTGCCAACCTTAAAGAAATTGCATCAAACAATATACCGCAAGGATATAGCATTGATTATGGAGGTGAGGCACGCCAGTTCGTAAATGAATCAGGTGGTTTTATGCTGACCTTCACGTTTGCGATTATTATTATTTTCCTGACTTTGGCGGCGCAATTTGAAAGTTTCCGCGATCCGTTCATTATTCTGATGTCTGTTCCTATGTCTATTTTTGGCGCACTCGTTTTTGTTAGTATTGGCGTGGGTGATTCAAGCATCAATATATATACACGCGTAGGATTCTTTACCCTTATGGGACTAATCAGTAAGCACGGTATCCTTATTGTGGAATTTGCTAATCGTTTGCAAGAAGAAGGAATGACAAAACGTGAAGCGATTGAACACGCAACAGGAATCCGCCTTCGTCCCATTCTGATGACAACAGCAGCGATGGTGCTTGGTGTTATACCACTTCTGTTTGCAGCTGGCGCAGGTGCGGCATCAAGGTTTAATATGGGTCTTGTTATAGCCAGCGGCCTTACTATTGGTACGTTCTTTACATTATTTATAGTGCCCGCATTTTATATGCTAATGGGTACGGATCATAGTAAAGCAAAAGCTTTTAAAAATTAGCCTAAAATATGCTGGTGAACAGAATTACAAAATTCCTATTAGTGTTATAATGCTAATATCTTTACATCATACTAACCAGCTTCCCTCTTTTAAACACAGGTTGCCAATGTGTTTTTGATGGCGTTAGGGATAATATGAGTGGTTTCTGATCAACAACTGATGAGACACAACCAGATGTTTCTGGTCCATTTTCTATTAAAGAAGATATTTGTGAAACTTTTCCTACAGTTTCCCTAAGGGGCTTGATTTCTCTATCATTAGCTATAGTTGTAGAGTTAAATTGTACATGTTTACGCATTTTATTTCTCATTATTTTTCTGAAAGAAAGTAATGTAAATTCTTGCATAATCAAGTTCTTTAACTATTTGCGCTATTATATTTAATAGTATTTTTCATATTAAAATTCACTTTTCTTTATAATTCCTATTGACATAGTGTGGTTTAATCCCTATAAGTTGTCTGGGGTATTAAAAAAAGAGGCAAAACCGATGCTATCAATGAAGGCCAAATATGCGATTCGAGCGCTTATGGTTCTGGCCAGAAGCGAAGCTAAGATGTTGCCGATTAAAACAATCGCAAGTGATGCAGATGTTCCGCAAAAATTCCTTGAGGCAATTTTACTGGAGCTAAAACATCATGGAGTTGTTGATAGTAAACGCGGGATTTTTGGTGGTTATTTTTTAACAAAATTGCCTAAGGAAATTACCGTTGGCATGTTGGTTAGGGTTCTTGATGGCCCACTTGCACCAATAAGGTGCGCTAGCCTAACTGCATATCAGAAATGCGACGACTGCGTTGATGAAAAAACCTGTGAAATCAGGAAAGTAATGCTGGTGGTTCGTAATGCAATTTCTGATGTGCTTGACCATAAAACATTGGAAGATATGGCCTCGGGCCATATAGCAATTGAATAAGAGGGAGGAAATAAAACAATTTAAGGAGACGAAAATGTCGGAAAATATAAAAGATCCAAAGAATATAAGCGCTATTGAGGATTATATCCTAAATAGCATCCAGCAAATAAAGTTTGGGGCTGTGGAGATTATTATTCACGATTCCAAAATAGTACAAGTTGAGAAAAGCGAAAAAGTCCGTTTTTCATCAGCATCTTAAATTAAAAAAATTGCCTACCGGACAACTGGGGGCTTCTTAAAAAAAATTAAACTAAATTATAAGGGGTTCCTAGAAATGAAAAAAATATTACTAACAGCAAGTGCAATCGGGTTGGTTCTGGCTTCAGGTTCTGCAAAAGCTGAAGATTCAACGAATGGCAGAATAAACAAGCTTGAGCAGGAAATCCAGCTGCTTAAAAGGCAGCAGGAAGTAAATGATGAAAAATCAGCAACAAATGCAGAAAAAAGCGCCAACGTTGAGATTGGGAAAAAAGGCTTGTCTATAACTTCACCTGATAAAAAATATCAATTTGAAACACATGGTGTTTTCCAATTTGATAACCGCAGCTTCATAAGCAATAACAATCAAACAACTGGCCGTAGCGAAAATATCGTTCGTAAAGCACGCCCAATAATTACTCTAAAAGCAGGCGATGCTTCTTTATATTTCATGCCTGATTTTGCGGGAACATCATCAACCGCAAATAATACCAAGATTTTTGATGCGTATGCTGATTATAAATTTAATAACGCTGCAAAAATCCGTGTTGGTAAATTTAAGCCGCCAGTTGGCCTGGAAGAACTTCAACCAGATGCTGATGTAGTGTTTAACGAACGTGGTTATGCTGCAAGCCTTGCACCGGCACGTGATGTAGGTATCCAGCTTTCAGGTGAGATTTTGCCGGATGTTTTGGAATATCAAGTTGGTGTGTTTAATGGAAATGCCGACCTTGGCAATACAGATGGCGATCTGGATGATAAGAAAGATTTTGCTGGACGTATATTCGCAAAGCCGTTCCGCAATTCTGATATAGTTTCCTTGCAGGGACTTGGGTTGGGTGTTGGAGGTAGCGCAGGTGACCGTGAAGGCACAACCACAAACAGGCAAGTGCCAACTTATGTCTCTCCTGGGCAGGCTTCGTTTTTTACTTATAACTCAACTGCTTATGCGGATGGGGTGCAGACAAGGGCTTCGCCTCAGGCTTATTGGTATTCAGGCAATAAAGGTTTGCTTGCAGAATATGCAATATCCAGCCAGAATATTACACTTGGCTCAACTCACAAAGAATTGCAAAATAAATCATGGAACGTTGTTGCAACTTATGTGCTAACCGGTGAAGATTCAAATTATAGCGGAGGAGTAAAGCCAGCGAATGATTTTAATCTTTCTAACGGAACATGGGGAGCATTGGAAATTATTGGCCGTGTAGGTTCTTTAGAAATTGATCGGGATGCCTTCCCAATTTTAGCAAGTGCATCAAGTTCAGCTAGGCAAGCAGATTCTTATGGCACAGGACTTAACTGGTATTTAAGTGAAAACCTCAAAATTGCTACAAATTATAACTATACAATATTTGATGGTGGTTCAACTGGTGGTAAAGACAAGCCGGAAGAGCAGGTTATTCAAAGCCGTATTCAGGTTAGGTTCTAGTTAATCACGTCATCACCCGAGTTTGCTTGGCAAACTATAGGGTGATCCAGCTGAGAAATATGGATTCCCCTATAGTTTCTCTTTGAGAAACTCGGGGAATGACGAATGGAAATATAATTATAAAATAAAGGAATAAAACAATGACTATTAAAAAATTATTTTTAGGTGTGGTTGCCTCCTTGGCAATCAGTGCCGGCGTAGCTAAGGCTGCCGATAAAATTGAACTTCTTAATGTTTCTTATGATCCAACACGTGAGTTATATGAGAGATATAACGAATTGTTTACAAAGCATTGGAAGGAAAAAACTGGCCAAGATGTTGTTATAAAGCAATCGCATGGTGGTTCAGGCAAGCAGGCTAGGGCAGTGATTGACGGTTTGCAGGCGGATGTTGTTACTCTTGCTTTGGCATATGATATTGATGCAATTTCTGAGAAAGGCAAATTATTGCCCCTTAATTGGCAAGAAAAATTTGCACATAATAGCACGCCATATTCATCTACAATCGTATTCCTTGTAAAGAAGGGCAACCCGAAACATATTAAAGATTGGGATGATTTGGTAAAAGATGGCGTTCAGGTTATAACTCCAAACCCTAAAACTTCTGGTGGTGCAAGGTGGAATCATCTGGCGGCTTATGGCTATGCTTTGAAGAAGTTTAATAATGACGAAGAAAAGGCTCAGGATTTCCTGAAGAAGCTCTATGCGAATGTTCCGGTATTCGATACTGGGGCGCGCGGTGCAACAACTACCTTCGTACAGCGTGGCATAGGTGATGTGTTGCTTGCTTGGGAAAATGAAGCCTTCCTTGCTGTTAAAGAACTTGGTAAAGATAAGTTTGATATCGTAGTGCCTTCCATCAGTGTTCGGGCTGAGCCTCCTGTTGCAGTAGTGGATAAGGTTGCTAATAAGAAAGGCACTCTTGAGGCTGCGCGTGAATATCTATCTTATTTATATTCACCTGAAGCACAGGAAATTATCGGTAAAAACTACTATCGCCCAAGCGATGAAAAGGTTGCAGCAAAATATGCTTCACAATTTCCAAAAACTCAGTTACTGACTATTAATGATTTCGGTGGATGGAAGGAAGCGCAAAAGAAGCACTTCGACGATGGCGGAGTGTTCGATAAGATAACCAAGAAGTAGTTTTTAGTCGGCAGTGTTAGGAGGAGACTAATTTTTTCCTAACCACTACTCGCTATTCGCTTTTAATAATTAACATAACTAAAGATAAGCATGAATATAGCTTTAAGAAAACCAAGCGTTATACCCGGCTTCGGGCTTTCGCTTGGTTTTACATTGACCTACCTAAGCCTGATAGTGCTAATACCACTATCAGGCCTTTTCCTTAAAACCTTCACACTAACATGGGAAAAGTTTTGGATAGAGGTGACTGATGAGCGCATAATGCATGCTTATTACATCACCTTTGGTTGCTCATTCATTGCTGCTTTAATAAATGTATTCTTTGGCCTTATTATGGCCTGGATATTAGTGCGTTATCGCTTTCCTGGCCGTAAATTCCTCGATTCGGTTGTGGATTTGCCTTTCGCCCTGCCTACTGCAGTTGCAGGCATTGCTCTCACCGCTCTTTATGCGCCTGGTGGCTGGATTGGTAAATATTTTGAAGCTTTGGGAATTAAAATAGCTTTCACACCGGCTGGTATAGTTATCGCTTTGGTCTTCATCAGTCTGCCTTTTGTCGTTAGAACAGTGCAGCCTGTTTTGGAAGATATGGAACATGAAATAGAAGAGGCTGCAGCAAGCCTTGGCGCAACGCGCTGGCAAACTTTTACCATGATAATTCTGCCGCATATTTCTCCGGCATTGCTCACTGGCTTTGCAATGGCTTTTGCAAGGGCGCTAGGTGAATATGGATCGGTTATTTTCATTGCAGGAAATATGCCGATGGTTTCGGAAATTGTGCCGCTGATTATCATCACCAAACTAGAGCAATATGATTATGCTGGCGCCACAGCGATTGCAGTGGTGATGCTGGTTGCATCTTTTGTATTACTGCTTATTATAAACCTGCTCCAAAAATGGAGCCAGACCAGAACTGTGAAAGATTAATATGTCTTATAGCCCAACTTCAGAATCAAAAGCAGTGAAAGGAATCTTAATGTTCCTTGGCCTTAGTTTTGTAGCGGTTGTGATTGGCCTGCCCTTAGCTGCAGTATTTACAGAAGCGCTACGCAAAGGCCTGGGTGCTTATTTTACTGCAATTAGTGATGAATATGCCTTGCAGGCAATTAAACTTACGTTTTTAGTGGCGGCGATTTCAGTGCCGTGCAATTTAGTTTTCGGTGTTGCCGCAAGTTGGGCTGTTGCAAAATTTGAATTCCTCGGTAAAAGGTTGCTCGTCACATTCATCGACCTGCCATTTTCAGTTGCACCAGTTATTTCTGGCCTTGTTTATGTATTATTGTTTGGCGCACATTCAATTCTGGGAGAATGGCTAATTGAGAATGATATACAAATAATTTTTGCAGTTCCGGGGTTGGTCATAGCCACCATCTTCGTTACATTCCCATTCGTTGCCCGTGAACTTATTCCGCTTATGGAAGAGCAGGGCACTGAGCAGGAGGAGGCCGCTTTGTTGCTTGGCGCATCAGGATGGCAAACATTCTGGAAAGTTACCATTCCGAATATTAAGTGGGGCCTGCTTTATGGAGTGCTGCTTTGTAATGCACGTGCTATGGGTGAGTTTGGAGCTGTTTCCGTAGTATCGGGCCATATAAAAGGCTCAACTAACACAATTCCACTTCATGTTGAAATTTTATATAATGACTATAATTTTGTTGCCGCGTTTGCGGTGGCATCTATTTTAACATTGTTGGCATTGGTGACTTTGCTTCTAAAGCGTGCGGTTGAAATTCGTACTCACGAAAACGATAAATAAAGGGAAAACATGGCGATACATGTTAAAAATATAAAGAAACAATTCAGTGATTTTACCGCGCTAGATGACGTGAGTTTGGAAGTCAAAAGTGGCGAGCTAATAGCTTTGCTTGGCCCTTCTGGCTCAGGCAAAACTACTTTGCTTCGTATAATTGCAGGTCTTGAATTCCCAGATTCTGGAAGCGTTCTTTTAAATGGCGAGGAAACACAGGATAAGGATATAAAAGAGCGCCATGTTGGTTTTGTGTTTCAGCATTATGCATTGTTCAAACACATGACTGTTTTTGAAAATGTGGCATTCGGGCTTAGGGTTAGGCCAAAAAAGATTCGCCCAAGTAATATAGTTATCCGCGAAAAAGTTATGGAGTTACTTTCGCTGGTGCATCTTGATGCCTTCCATGATCGCTACCCAAGCCAGCTCTCCGGCGGCCAGCGCCAGAGGATAGCGCTCGCCAGGGCGCTTGCTGTTGAACCGCGCTTACTTCTGCTTGATGAGCCGTTCGGCGCTCTTGATGCTAAGGTGAGGAAGGAACTGCGCCGCTGGATGCGCCGCCTGCACGACGATATCCACATCACCAGCATTTTTGTAACGCACGATCAGGAAGAAGCAATGGAAGTAGCCGACCGGGTGGTTGTTATGAGCAATGGAAAAATTGAGCAGGTTGGAACTCCAGAAGAAGTTTATCAGCATCCGGCCAACGCCTTTGTGTATGATTTCTTAGGGAACTATAATGAGTTTTCAGGCATAAAGGATAGCGCAGGGATTGTGCATTTGGCAGATTTTGATTCTAAACAATCAAAACCAATTGAAGGCAAGCCTGTGAAAATATTCTCACGCCCACATGAAATTTACATTACCAATAAAAAAGAAGAAGGTGAGTTTATTGAGGCAGTTGTGGAGCATATGAACCCCGCTGGGCCATTGGTAAAAATTGAACTGGAACGCAAGGGTGGTCAGTTAATTCAGGCTGAAATTCTAAAAACCATCATCAAAAACCTTGATGTTAAAAATGGTGATGTACTCTTTCTACGTCCTGAAACTATGAAAGTTTTTGAATAGTTTTATGTCATTAATTTGTCATCCTGAACGCAGCGTAGCGAAGTGATGGATCTTCTATCTGGCAGTAGATTCTTCGCTATGCTCAGAATGACAAAAAATTGAAGTTATGGTGAAGCCTTGCGGGGTTGACTTTTTTTGGCATATATATTATATTTCCTACCAAATTACTAAGATATAGGCATAAAAATGTTCATACAAACAGAAACCACACCAAATCCAGCTACATTGAAATTCATACCTGGCGAGCCTGTTATGGGCAGTGGCGCTGCAAATTTCACCTCAGCTTCTGATACTTCAAGGTCACCTTTGGCTGAAGTTATTTTCAAAATAAATGGTGTTGAGGCTGTATATTTAGGTGGAGATTTTATCTCTGTTACCAAATCAGCAGCGCAAAATTGGGATACTCTGAAGGTGGAACTTCTCACTACCATAATGGAGCATTATGTGGCTGGAAGGCCTGTGGTTCTTGAAGAAGGCGCTAAGGAAGCGGAAAAATCTGACGATAGCGATATTGTAACTCAGATAAAAGAAATCATTGAAACCCGCGTTAGGCCTGCTGTTGCCCAAGATGGCGGCGATATTATTTTCCATAGTTTTGAAAATGGTATTTTAAAATTGGAAATGCATGGTTCATGCTCAGGCTGCCCAAGTTCAAGCGTTACCTTGAAAAATGGTATAGAAAACATGATGAAACACTATATTCCTGAAGTGGAAAGTGTTGAAGCGGTTTAAATAGTGTCAGTTATCGGTGTTGGTTGTCAGTATTATTAAGAAAAAACAAATGCTTACCAACACTAACAACTCTAGAATGATAATGAAACCAAAGTTTATCACATTTGAAGGCGGGGAAGGTGCTGGAAAATCCACGCAAGCGAAACTTCTGGCTGAAGCGTTCAAAAAGGCTGGTATCTCAGTTTTAACAACTCGTGAACCCGGCGGCACAGAAGGTGCTGAATCAATACGTAACTTATTGGTAAATGGTGATATTTCAAGGTGGGATGCTGTAAGCGAATTGCTACTTCACCTTGCAGCACGTAATGATCATATAAATAAATTCATCAGGCCGAATTTGCTGGCGGGAAATAACATAATTTGCGACAGATTCACTGATTCCACAATGGCTTATCAGGCATATGGTCATGGCCTTGGGGCGGAGTTTGTAAGGCAGGTTTGTAATTTAGTTATTGGTAATTTCCAGCCCGAACTTACCATAATCCTTGATATGGATATAGAATCTGGCATAAAACGTGCAGTTTCAAGGGGTTCTGGAGAAAATCGTTATGAAAAAATGGGTGGAAACTTCCATGAGAGAGTAATGGATGGGTTTTTAGAGATAGCTACTAAGAATCCGCAAAGATGTGTTGTAATTAATACAAATTGTGATATACAATCTGTCCACAAAAAAATACTTGCAGAGGTTAATGCAAGGTTGGGAATGAAGTTATTTTAAACTTTATTATTTATGTATTAATACAAATCAAGTGATGTAGAGTTTTTATGGGACGACAGAGAGATCAACAAGATTGTCGAGAGGTTATTGGAACCACTACGGTAATTGCAGGTATTAGTGCATGTATTGGTGGTATGATTGGTGGTCTTCCAGGAGCTGGATGGGGTGCAATGGCAGGGGTTGTTGGTGGAGGCCTTCTTGCTACTTCATGTCGTCGGCCAGCAGAGCAAGCCCCTCCTGCTTTAACAGTTAACCGTTATAGACCTCGTCCTGTGCGAGCAACAGCAAGAGTTGTGACAAACCCCGGATTTGTAGAATCACGCCAATTCAACAGCGAAGTGCAACAGGTGGTGGAATTGAGTTGTTTAGGTTAGCGTAGAAAACCTCAAGCGGTGTTTTAAAGTTTAGAATTTTTCGCGGCCTATTGTTAAGGAGCCAT
>Ga0114977_10001543_pt1 | contig 15102 bp, 13 predicted proteins | sample S_130805_MF_Meta_FD_87026 | JGI IMG/M metagenome (GOLD analysis project Ga0114977, IMG submission 87026) | Freshwater microbial communities from Lake Simoncouche, Canada to study carbon cycling - S_130805_MF_MetaG | ecosystem: Environmental > Aquatic > Freshwater > Lake | place: Lake...
ACTGTTTTCCGAACGCATCGCTGGACAACCTGGCCACGGCCAGGTCGGACTTGCGGTCCGTGACCGCGTCGAACATGCCGCAGAGGTTGTTTCGGGCGATGGTCTCGGTGTCGCCGTCGGACAGTGCGGTCAGATAATTCTGAATCGCGGCTTTCGACGCTGCGTCGGAAAACCCCGCCGAACCGGAACTCGTCCGACTCGCGCCGATGGCCAGGGCTGCGGCAACCAGAACTCCGGCGAGCGCGACACCCAGCAGGCTCCACCACAGCACCCGTCGGGATCCGGGCGGCGTGGAAAATCCGACCGGCGGAGGCAGTGGGCCGGGATATCCGGCTGGATACGGGTACGGTTCGGCGCCGTACCCGGCAGGCCCGCGCAGCGGTTGGCCCTCGGCACCGCCCGGCCGGTACGGCGGATACGGGCCAGCCATCGCCTTATCTCCTGGGATTCGTCGGGTGCGAACGCCCCGCGGGCGCCGGCTGTACGCAGGCTAACTCACCGCGGGGTGGACCAGATGAGAGCATGACCGCGGGTATCGTGGCGTAGCTCAACTGGGACGCTCAACTGGGACGCTCAACTGGGACGCTCAACTGGGACGCTCAACTGGGACGCCCAGTTGCGACGCCCAGCTGAGACCGACGATGAAGGGATGCTCCGTGACCATCGCGGTGACCGGATCCATTGCTACCGACCACCTGATGCGGTTCCCCGGGAAGTTCTCCGAGCAACTGCTGGCCGAACATCTGCAGAAGGTGTCGCTGAGCTTTCTGGTCGACGACCTCGTCGTGCACCGCGGCGGCGTCGCGGGAAACATGGCCTACGCCATCGGTGTTCTCGGTGGCAACCCGGTGCTCGTCGGAGCTGCCGGTGTCGACTTCACCGACTACCGCGAGTGGCTGGAAGCCGCCGGCGTCAATTGCGGTCACGTGTTGATCTCCGACACCCAGCACACCGCACGGTTCGTCTGCACCACCGATCTGGACATGGCGCAGATCGCCTCGTTTTATCCCGGAGCCATGTCCCAGGCTCGAAACATCAAGCTGGCCAACGTGATTGCCGCAGCCGGTAAGCCCGACCTGGTGATCATCGGGGCTAATGATCCGGACACCATGTTTGCCCACACCGACGAATGCCGGACGCTGGGATTGGCGTTCGCCGCAGATCCCTCCCAGCAGTTGGCCCGATTGAGCGGCGAGGAGATCACTCGTCTTGTCGACGGTGCCACCTACCTTTTCAGTAATGACTACGAGTGGGATCTGATGCTGTCCAAGACTGGCTGGACCGACGCCGATGTGCTCGCCCAGGTGGGCCTGCGGGTCACCACACTGGGCGCCAAGGGTGTCGATCTGGTCAGCGCCGACGGCACCAACATCCACGTCGGCGTGGTGCCGGAGACGGCGCAGGTCGACCCGACCGGCGTCGGCGACGCCTTCCGGGCCGGATTCCTCACCGGCCGCGAGGCCGGGCTTGACCTGGAGCGATCAGCGCAGTTGGGCTCACTGGTGGCCGTGCTGGTGCTCGAGACCACCGGTACCCAGAACTGGGTCTGGGACCTGCCCACCGCAAAGACCCGCCTGGCCGATGCCTACGGTGCCGACGCCGCCGCCGAGATCGCCGCGGCCCTGGGCGCCGGCTAAAGCTGCACGGGGTAGTGCGGTTCGCTGATCTGCGGGATCACACTTTCTTCGACGAAGATCGCGTACCACAGCAGGAAGATCAGCACCGTCCACAGTCGCCGGCTGTGGTCGCTCGCACCCAAGCGGTGCTCGTCGAGCATGATGCGCACCGCAGGCAGGTCGACGAGGTGGCCTGCCTGCGACGCGTCGATCATGCCGTAGGCCCAGTCCATCAGTTCTCCGGCCCGCAACCAGTGCCGGATCGGTACCGGGAAGCCGAGTTTGGCGCGGTTGAGCACATGCGCCGGCACGATCGGTTCCAGCGCGCGCCGCAGGGCGTACTTGGTGGTGGCACGGGTGATCTTCTGGTCGAAGGGCAGCCGGGAGGCCACCGCGAACACCTCCGGATCCAGGAATGGAACCCGCAACTCCAGGGAGTTGGCCATCGTCATCTTGTCGGCCTTGACCAGGATGTCGCCCCGCAACCAGGTGAACAGGTCGAGGTGCTGCATGCGGGCCACCGGATCCCACCCCCGCGACTCGGCGTAGATCGCCGCGGTGACATCGGTGTGGGTCCACGCCGGATTGAAGTCTGCTAACACCGTGCGCAGTTGCTCGTCGGAGAAACTGCGCGCGTTGCCGTAGTAGCGCTCCTCGAGCGTCAGTGAGCCGCGATGCAGCAGGCTCTTGCCGCGCATGCCCTCCGGTAACGGCTTCGAGGCTCGGCCAAGAGACTTTCGCACGGGGCGGGGTAGATACTCAAATCCCTTGAGCGACAGCGGTTCCCGGTAGATGGTGTAGCCACCGAAGAGCTCGTCTGCGCCCTCGCCGGAGAGCACCACCTTGACGTGTTTGCGCGCCTCGCGCGCGATGAAGAACAGCGGCACCAGCGCCGGGTCGGCCACCGGTTCGTCGAGGTACCAGACGATCTCCGGCAGCGCGGCGACGAACTCCGACTGGCTGACGACTTTGGTCACGTGCCGGGCACCGATCGCCTCGGCGGACGTGACAGCCACATCCACCTCCGAGAAGCCTTCGCGCTCGAAGCCGGTGGTGAAAGTGATCAGCCGCGGGTTGTGCCGAATTGCCAGTGCGGCGATGGCGGTGGAGTCGATACCGCCGGACAGGAACGCCCCGACGGTGACGTCGGCGCGCATGTGCTTGGCCACCGAGTCCTCCAGTACCGCGGTGATCTCGTCGTAGCGGGCCTGCTCACTGCCGGCCTGAAACGGCACCGCGGTGAATCGGGGTCGGAAGTAGCGACTGACCTCGGGCGCACACCCGGGGCTGATGACGGCGTAGCTGCCCGACTCCAGGCGCCGGATCCCGCGATGCAGGGTTTCCGGTTCGGGTACGTACTGCAGCACGGTGTAGTGCTGCAGCGCCCGGTCGTCGATACCGAGGTCGAGGTCGAGGAGATCAGCGAGATCGAGTAGGCACTTCTTTTCGCTGCCCACCACCGTGCCGCCAGGCCCGGTCGCCATGAACAGGGGCTTGATGCCGAATGGATCGCGGGCGCAGAACAGTTCGCCGCGCTCGGTGTCCCACAGTGCGAACGCGAACATACCGCGCAGCCGGGTCAGGGCCTCGGTGCCCCAGTGGTGGAAGGCCGCGATAATGGCCTCACCGTCGCCGTCGGTGGCGAAGGCCGCGCCGAATTCGGCCCGCAGTTGCGCCCGGAGTTCCAGGTAGTTGTAAATCTCGCCGTTGAACACCAGCACGTAGCGGCCGGGGCTTTCCGGCGGACCCCAGCGCAGTGGCTGGTGGCTGTGTGCGATGTCGATGATTGACAGCCGGTTGAAGCCCAGGACGACCCGGTCATCCGCCCAGGTGCCGGGCTCGTCGGGACCGCGGTGCCGCATCAGGTGCGAGGCGCCGCCGACGACGTCGACGGTCCCGGTGGTGACGGTGCCTGCCGCACCTCCTACCAGCGCAAGCAGTCCACACACCCGGCCTAGTATGCCCGAACCCCGCGGTGGTCCCGAACTCGTCACCTTCGGATTGGGCAGGTGTGTCGGCTAGCTATTGATCGGTGGTCTACGCTGCGTAGTATTCGGATGGAGATGCGTTTCCGGGAGACTCCGTCCGGTGCCGGACACCGGGTCTTCAGAGACCATCGGTCCAGCTTGTGACACAGGAGGTGCCAAGGTGACACCACGCGGGCTCAGCCTTACTCCGACCTGCTCGCGCCGACGTCGAACCGTGGCGATCACGGCCATGTTTGCGGCGCTGGCGATGGCCCTCAACGGTTGCAGTTGGCAGCACGCGATGGGTCTCGGGTGGCCCAACGGCATCACGCCGGAAAGCCACGCGATGCGCAACCTGTGGCTCTGGTCGGTGATCGCCGCCCTCGTCGTCGGCGTCATGGTGTGGGGCCTGATGTTCTGGACCGCGGGTTTTCACCGGCGGAAGAAGGGTCAGAGCGAACTGCCTCGTCAGTTCGGCTACAACATGCCGCTGGAACTCGTGCTGACCGTGGTCCCCTTCATCATCATCTCGGTGCTGTTTTACTTCACCGTGGCGGTCCAAAATCGGGTGCTGCACACAGAAGCCAACCCCGAGGTCGTCGTCGATATCACGGCCTTCCAGTGGAACTGGAAGTTCGGCTATCAGAAGATCGCCTACGCCGACGGATCCTTCAACTGGGACGGAGCCGACCCGGCCCGCAAGGCCGCGATGGTGTCCAAGCCCGAGGGCGAGGACTCCCACGGTGAGGAGAAGGTCGGCGCGGTGCGCGGGATGAATCCCGAGGACCGTAGCTATCTGAACTTCGACAAGGTCGAGACGGTGGGCACCAGCGACGAGATTCCGATCCTGGTTTTGCCGGTCGACAAACGGATTGAGTTTCAGCAGGCCTCGGCCGACGTGATCCACTCGTTCTGGATCCCGGAGTTTCTGTTCAAGCGGGATGTGTTCCCGAATCCTGAGGCCAACCATTCCGTGCATATCTGGCAGGTCTCGGAGATCAACAAGACCGGGGCTTTTGTCGGGCGCTGTGCGGAGATGTGCGGCACCTACCACTCGATGATGAACTTCGAGTTGCGGGTGGTGTCGGCCGCGGACTTCAAGACCTATCTGCAGGCGCGGGCGGCAGGGAAGAGCAACGCCGAGGCGCTCAAAGCGATCAATCAGGCGCCCTTGGCGACCAGCACGCATCCGTTCGATACCCGCCGCGGTGAACAGGTGACCCCGCCGCCGCAGGTCGCTGCGCAGGCGAGCGACTCGCAGGCAGTCAAGTAGAAGCGGAGAATCTGCCAATGCGTATCGAAGCCAGGCTGTTCGAGATCCTGACCGGGTTCTTCGTTCTTGCCGCCGTCGTCTACGGGGTGTTGACGGCGATATTCGCCTACGGCGGGATCGAGTGGGCCGGCACCACCGCCCTGGTCCTGACCGCGGGCCTGTCGCTGATCATCGGAACGTTCTTTCGCTTCGTGGCGCGCCGTCTCGACACCCGCCCGGAGGACTACGGCGAAGCCGATATCGCCGATGGTGCAGGCGAGTTGGGGTTCTTCTCGCCGCACAGTTGGTGGCCGCTGCTGATCGCGCTGGCGTTCTCCACCGCGGCGGTGGGGGCCGCGCTGTGGCTGCCGTGGCTGATCTTCGCCGGCGTCGTCTTCGTGCTGGCCGCGGTGTCAGGACTGGTGTTCGAGTACTACACCGGGCCCGAGAAGCACTGAGCATCTCGCCGCCGAAGATCACAATTCGGGCGGTTTCCGGCCCTGCACACGGTGTGCTGCGCCACAGCGGCACCCACCTTTGGGTAGTGTTCTCCCGGTCGCCGTCGAAAGAGGATAGGCAAGGATGAGCGGGCCCAATCCGCCGGAGCCGGGCGGTCAGCCGGCCGAGGAGTCCCGGGACGAGTTGACCGACACCGGCTTTTCGCGCGCGTACTCCGCACCGGAGTCCGAGCAGTACGCCATCGCTGCCTATATCCCGGCCGATCTCGAGTTGTACGACTACGACAACTATGACCAGGGCGAGGCGTCGGCCGATCTGGCGCCGCCGAAGTGGCCGTGGTTCGTCGGGGTCACGGCCATCATCGCTGCCATCGCACTGGTTGTGTCGGTCTCACTCCTGGTGACCCGCACCGGCACCAGAGATGTGGCCTCGCCGTCGACCACGACGACTCAACCGCCGGTGCAGGATGAGATCACCCCGCCGCCACCCCCGCCGCCGCCGCCGACAAGCGAAGCCCCGCCTCCGGAACCGCCGCCGCCGCCGCCGACTGAAACGGTGACGGTGACTCCCGAGGCCCCACCCGTGGTGACCGAGGCGCCGCCCCCGCCGCCGCCGGAGACCCCGCCGCCGCCCCCGCCGCCGGTCACGACGACGGCTCCAGCCGGTCCGCGTCAGGTGACCTACTCGGTCAGCGGCACCAAGGCGCCCGGCGACATCATCACCGTGACGTATGTGGACGCGTCCGGTCGGCGGCGCACCCAACGCAACGTCTACATACCGTGGTCGTTGACGGTGACGCCGATTTCGCAGTCGGATGTCGGTTCCGTGCAGGCCTCAAGTCTGTTTCTGGTCAGCAGGCTGAACTGCTCCATCACCACGAGCGACGGGACGGTGTTGTCATCGAATCAGAACAACGCAGCGCAGACGAGCTGTTGATCGCCTCGGATCCTGCCGACGTTGAACAGGGTCGCTCGCCGGAGACGGTGGACCGGCTCTTGGTGGGCGTGTGCGGGGCGATCTGGTTGGTCCTGTTGGCCATCAGCGTGATCGCGACAGTGGCACTGGTGCAGTTGGGTCGGGGACACGTCGGCGGGACCGACAAGCAGTCACCGTGGCTGCTGTACACCATCATCGCCGTCTCAGCCCTGATCATCGTCGGCGCGATCCCATTGCTGTTGCGCGCCCGCCGGACCGCACTGGCCGATTCCGTCAATGCCCCAGACGTGCCAGCACCCGATGCACCGGTGCGGCCGACTGAGGCCCCGACCGAGAAGCTGCGGGTGTTCGGGACCGCGGTGGATCCCTATGCCCGCAAACTTGAGGTTCCGACGGCGGTGCCGCGGGTTCCCGTCACCGTCGTGGACCGGCTCCTGCTGCGCGGCACGGCGTCGCTGTTGGGCGCCATGGGTCTCGCCCTGATTGCGGTGGCCACCGCGACCTATCTGCTCGCCAATGACAGCGATACCGCCGCCTGGGCGGCGCTGGGAACGGCCGCCGTGATCACCGCGGCGATGCCGGTAATTCTGGTGGCGTTCCAACGCAGGCTTGCCGACAGCGTCGACGAGGTCGAGGCTGACGCGCTCGCCTGACACCGCTGCCTGACAGACACGCTGCCTGACAGACACGCTGCCTGACAGACGCGCAGAAAGCCCCAGCCGATCCGCGGCGGCTGGGGCTTTTCTACTGCGTCAGGAACTCTTCGTGGGGGACCTAGTGATGCCCGTTGGATCCGTTCCCGTTCGATCCGTTTCCGGTGTAGCCGTTGCCGTTGGAACCGTTGCCATTTCCGTTGTATCTGTGGTCCTGGTATTCCTTCAGCGCGGTCAGTGCCCGTTGTTCGGTGGTGTGCGCGGCCTCGTTGAGTGCCGCGTCCTGAGCCACCGGATCGGCAGTCAGGAAGCTACCGCGACCCGGCTGACCACCGGAACCGAGTTTGTTCATCCGCTTCGGCAGCGCAGCGCCCTGGTACTCCAGCGCAATCGGGTGGCCGTGGTCATCGACCGGTCCGAGGGGCTGGTGCAGCTCGATATAGGCACCGTGCGGGAGCCGCTTGAGGATGCCGGTCTCGATGCCGTGGGCGAGCACGTCGCGGTCACTGCGCTGTAGTGAGACGGCCCACCGGTAGGTGATGAAGAACACCAGCGGCGGCAACACCAGCATGCCGATCCGACCGATCCAGGTCGTCGCATTCAGCGAGACGTGGAACGTGTAGGCGATGATGTCGTTCATGGCGCTGAACGTCAGCACCATGTAGAACGCGATTGCCATGGCGCCGATCCCGGTGCGAACCGGAGCGTCACGGGGACGCTGCAGCAGGTTGTGGTGCGCCTTGTCGCCGCTGAAGTGGGCCTCCAGGAACGGGTAGATGATCAGCAGCAGGAAGATCACGCCCATGAGCACCGCCACCCACACGGCGGCCGGGATGGTGTGGTTTCCGATGTAGATCTCCCAGGGCGGGAACAGGCGGATGAGTCCGTCGGTCCACATCATGTAGAAGTCAGGCTGGGAGCCGGCCGACACCTGCGACGGCTTGTAGGGACCCAGGACCCAGATCGGGTTGATCTGAAGCAGACCGCCCATCAGGCCGAGGATGCCGACGACCATCGCGAAGAAGGCGCCGGACTTCACGGCGAACACCGGCATCACCCGTACGCCGACGACGTTGGTCTCGGTGCGGCCCGGCCCGGGGAACTGGGTGTGTTTCTGGAACCACACCAGCGCCAGGTGCACGCCGATCAGGCCGAGCATGATCCCGGGGAACAGCAGGATGTGCACCGCGTATAGCCGGGGCATGATGATGTTGCCGGGGAAGTCGCCGCCGAAGATCGCCCAGTGCATCCAGGTGCCCACGACCGGAATTCCCAGGGAGATCGACGACAGGGCGGCGCGGATGCCAGTGCCCGAGAGCAGGTCGTCCGGCAGTGAGTATCCAAAGAAGCCCTCGAACATCGCCAGAATGAGCAGCAGCGAGCCGATCACCCAGTTTGCCTCGCGGGGGCGCCGGAAGGCGCCGGTGAAGAAGATGCGGGCCAGGTGCACCATGATCGACGCGGCGAACAGCAACGCCGCCCAGTGGTGAACCTGCCGAACGAACAGCCCGCCGCGGATCTCGAAGCTGATGTTCAGGGCGGTCTCGTAGGCCCGCGACATCTGAATGCCGCGCAGCGGCTGGTAGACGCCGTTGTAGGTGACCTCGGCCATCGACGGGTCGAAGAACAGTGTCAGATAGACGCCGGTGAGCAGCAGAATGATGAAGCTGTACATCGCGATCTCGCCCAGCAGGAACGACCAGTGCGTGGGGAAGACTTTGTTGAGTTGCCGCCGAAGCGCACCCGACGGGTGGTAGCGAGAATCGACATTGTCGGCGACTTTGTCGATACGTTCCGCAACGCTAGTGCTCATGATCTGCGCTCCCAAAATGCCGGTCCGACTGGTTCGATGAAATCGCCGTTGGCGACGAGGTATCCGTCTTTGTCGATAGTAATCGGTAGCTGCGCCAAAGCGCGCGCAGCCGGACCGAAAATCGGTCGTGCGAAGTGCAGTGCGTCGAACTGCGACTGGTGGCACGGGCACAGGATTCGGTAGGTCTGCTGCTCGTACAGCGAGGACGGGCAGCCCAGGTGCGAGCAGACCTTGGTGTAGGCGAACAGTTCACCAAAGTTGAAGCTCTCCTGGCCCTGACGCTTGACCACCCGGGCCATGTCGACGGGTTTGATGCGAATCAGCATGACCGGGTTGCGCACACCCATGGCGATATGGCCGAGGATCTCGTGCGACTCCACCGTGGTTCCGTCGCCGTCGGACTCCCGCCACGGAAACACCGTCGCCATGCCGCCCGCGTCGATATCCTCGGGACGAATCTTCACCAGCGGTGATTCCCCCGGCCTGCCGGTGGATTTGGCCAGGAAGATCGTCTCGCCCTTGAATCGCGGCGTCCAGTCCGAGGTCCACAGCACCGCCTTGAGGCCGTCGGCGGTGGGCACGACCGGTTTCCACGGGTTCTTGATGATCCCGCCAACCGCGGCCACCAGTGTTCCGACCCCGAATGCACCCAACCCGATACCCAGCGACAGCCCGATCAGCTTGCGGCGCTTGACCGTTGACCCCTCGAACGCGTCGATCAGATTGGCCGCCGCGGTCCTGCGATCCAGTTCGGAGGACTGCCCGTCATGGCGATCCTGGATGGAGATCTCCTCGGGCATGAACTTCTTTTGATAGAGCACCGCGCCGATCCCGATGGCCAGGATCGACAATCCGAACGTCAGGCCGTACACCGGGGTGGCCATGGTGTAGAGGAAGTTGCCCTCGACGCCGTTGGGTTTGTACTCCCACGGCCAGAACAGGAAGGCCAGCAGGAGGGCAAAGCCCAAGATGCCGCCCAGCAGCAGCCAGATTGCCACCGTTCGCTCGGAGCGTTTCTCCGCGCGGGTGCCCTCGACCGGCCAGCGTGGCTCCTTGAGGACGGTGTCGACACCGTCCATCTTGCCGCCGAGGCGGACCAGGTCCTCGGTGGACATCGACGCTAACTGGTCGTCGGTCGGTTTGTCGCCGGTGTAGTCGCTCACGACCGTGCCCCAACCCACAGCGCGGCCGCGACGGCGGCCACGATTCCGATGATGAAGATCGCCATGCCCTCCGGCGCCGGCCCGAATCCGCCGAGACCGTAACCGCCCGGATTGAGCGTTTCGCTGGACGACCGGACGTAGGCGATGATGTCCTTCTTTTCCTCCGGCGTGAGCTGGCGTTCGGAGAACTTCGGCATGTTTTGCGGCCCGGTCACCATCGCGGTGTAGATCTGTGCGGGTGTGGCGGGATCCAGCATGGGGGCGTACTTGCCCGACGACAGCGCGCCGCCGCGGCCGGTGAAGTTGTGGCAGGACGCGCAGTTGAGCCGGAAGAGATCGCCGCCGCGGGCCAGGTCGGAGCCGATCAGTGAGTGATCGGCGATCTGGCCGTTGGCGTCACGCGGGGTTAGCGGCCCACCACCCATGCTCTGGACGTAGGCGCCGAGTGCGTCCACCTGGGGTTCGTCGAAGATGGGTGCCTTGCGCATGGCCTGTGCCTCGTTACGCATCATCGGCATGCGTCCACTGCCGACCTGGAAGTAGACGGCAGCCTCACCGACACCGATCAGGCTGGGCCCGCGGCTGTTGACGCCCTGCAGGTTGGCGCCATGGCAGGTGATGCACGCCGTCTCGTACAACTGCTGCCCGGTACGCAGCAGTGCCGACTGGGACTGGTCGGCGACGGCCACCTGCGGGGTGGGCGTCAAGGTGGCGGCCAGCACGCCGGCCAGACTCAGACCAAACACCAGCAGGACCGCCGCGGTCAGCCGCCGCCGCAGCCGCCGACGCGCCTTGGCGCTCCTGCGGGATCCAAACGTGAGCATCGAACCCCTTTTCATCGGATTCATGGGTTTCATCGGATCTATGCGCTTCATCGGATGAAGTAAATCGTCGCGAACAGGGCCACCCAGACGATGTCGACGAAGTGCCAGTAGTAGGACACCACGATGGCCGCGGTCGCCTGGGCCGGGGTGAACTTGGTCATCGTGGTCCGCAGCAGGAGCAGGACGAAGGCGACCAAACCGCCGACCACATGCAGGCCGTGGAAGCCGGTCGCCAGGTAGAAGACGCTGCCGTAGGCACTGCTGGAGATCGTGGTTCCGTGCGTGATGAGGTGGTAGTACTCGTAGGCCTGCCCGAGGACGAAGAACAGTCCCATCAGGAATGTGGCGGCGTACCACCGACGCAGGCCGAAGACGTCGCCGCGTTCGGCCGCGAAGACGCCCATCTGACAGGTGAACGACGACGCGATCAGCACCAACGTGACGGGCACTGCCTGAAAGAGATTCAATTCGGTGGGCGGCGGTGGCCAGACGCCACCCGATTGGGCGCGTGCGGTGAAGTACATCGCGAACAGTCCGGCGAAGAACATCAGCTCGCTGGAGAGCCACACGATGGTCCCGACACTGACCATGTTCGGCCTGTTCAGCGAATGCACGCGGGACGTGATCGCGGTTCCGGAAGTGCCTACAGCGCTCGTCACACGAGAAGTATGACGCTTTGTAGTTGGCCAGGTACAGCCAGGGGCTGAATTGGTCACAAACTGTTTTCCCGGGCCTTGGTGACGGGTCCGGCACGTGCGACGATCGGCCGGTGACATTGCCATCCGACGGGCCCGGCCCGGAGTCGCCTGCTGCCACGTGGCCGCAGGTCCTGGGTAGGTTGACCAGTGGTTTCGAACTCGAGCCTGGACAGGCCGGGTGGGTGATGGACCAGATCATGGCCGGCGATGCGACGCCAGCGCAGATCGCCGCCTTCGGCGTGTCGATGACAATGAAGAGCCCGACTGCCGCCGAGGTCCGCGAGTTGGCCGACACGATGCTGCTTCACGCCCGCCGGGTGCCGACCGATGTCATCGGCACCGAGACCGTTGACATCGTGGGCACCGGCGGCGATGGCGCCAATACCGTGAACATCTCGACGATGGCCGCGATCGTGGTGGCAGCCGCGGGCGTGCCGGTGGTCAAACACGGCAACCGGGCGGCATCGTCGGCGAGCGGTGGGGCTGACATGCTCGAGGCGCTCGGGGTCCGGATCGACCTGGGTCCCGAGGAGGTGGCTCGCTGTGTGGCCGAGGTGGGGATCGGGTTCTGCTTCGCCCCGGTGTTCCATCCCTCGTATCGGCACGCGGGCCCGGCGCGGCGGGAGATTGGCGTGCCGACGGTCTTCAATCTGCTTGGGCCGCTTACCAATCCGGCACGTCCGCGAGCCGGACTGATCGGTTGTGCATTCGCAGACTCTGCCGAGGTGATGGCCGGCGTCTTCGCCGCCCGGCGGTCCAGTGTGCTGGTGGTGCACGGCGACGACGGGCTCGACGAACTGACCACCACAACCACCAGCACCATCTGGCGGGTACAGGCCGGCACCATCGACAAGCTCACCTTCGACCCGCTGGGATTCGGATTACCCCGGGCGCAGGCGACCGAACTCGTCGGTGGCGACGCGGAATTCAATGCGGCGCAGGCGCGCAGGGTCTTCGACGGTGCCGCCGGGGCGGTGCGGGACGCGGTCGTGCTCAATGCGGCAGGGGCGATGGTCGCCCACGCCGGGCTATCCAGCCATGCCGAATGGCTGCCCGCGTGGGAGGACGGGTTGCGTCGCGCCGCCGAGGCGATCGACTCCGGCGCGGCGCGCGAGTTGCTCACGCGTTGGATCGGTTTCTCGCAGCAACTCTGAGGCTGCGTGGCGCGCCGAGCGTGCCGCAACCGCCCACTCGAGCCATCCGCCCGCCGAATGCAGTGGCGACGCGAAACCCTCTGTGGCACAGACGATCCGGATTCCGGGCCGGGCAAGCCAGCGGGCCACCAGTGCGGTCTCCTCGACCAGGGCGCCGCCCAGTGGTGCCGGTTGCGGCAGCACCACCTGGGCACCGCTGCGAAGGGCGTCGACCACCGGCATCGGCGGCACACCGCGGCGAGCGCATCCCGCGGCGGCCAGCTGTCCGTGTCTGAGCACCGTCAGATGCCACCCGCCGGCGCCGTCGGGTGCGGCGGCGACCAGTTCGCCGACCCCGGCCAGGGAGCGCAACCGCTGTCCGCGCCACAGCATCTCCACGGTGTCGGCGGTCAGGTCGCGTAGTCGTGCGGCGCTTTCAAAGCTGGACTGCTCGGCCAGCAGCCGGATCCGGTCCACCGCGGCGCCCAGTGCGGTGTTGTCTGCCCCGTCTATCAACTCCGCCGCCCGCCGGGGTGCGGCCGCGTACTGCTCGGCCATGATCGCCCGGCCGGCCGGGCACGGGGCGACCTCCCGCTCCGGGCAACTCGGACCGTGCATGCCGCTGCGTCCGATTCGGGTGGCGCAGGTTCGCACACCGGTGAACCGCGCGATCAGCCCGGCCACGTCGACGGCGTCCGCCCGGGACCGGAACGGCCCGAGTGCGCGGTCGTGGCGTGGCGCGCGCACCACGGACAGCCGCGGGAAGGCCTCGTCGGTGAGCACCACCCACCACCATCGGTGGGGGAAGCGGGAACGCCGGTTGTAGGGCGGCGCATGTGCTGCGAGCAGGCGCAACTCGCGAACGCCTGCTTCCAGTGGGTGGGCGCACTCGACATGCTCGACGCTTTCGGCCAGGCCGACCATTTCCCTGATCCGGTTCCGGGGATCGGCGCCGGTGAAGTAGTGGCCGACCCGCCGCCGAAGATCGGTTGCGGTACCCACGTAGAGGACTTCGGCGGACGGTCCGCGGAAGAGATAGACCCCGGGTTTGCGCGGCAGTCCGTGGGCGAGTACCCGCTTGCTGCGCTGGGCGTTGGTGACGTTGGGCAGATAGGACTGCAGATCGCCGAAGGTCGTCACGCCCAGGTTGCCCACCCGTTCGATCAGTGCGTGCAGCACGTCGACGCATGCGCGCGCGTCGTCGAGTGCCCGGTGCGTGGGTGTGGTGGCGGAGCCCACCAGTTTCGCCAGTGCGGACAGTCGTACGCTGGGCGCCTCCTCTCGGGTCAACACCCGCCGGGCCAGTTTCACCGTGCACAGCACCGGTGGTTTAGGCCAGGCGATATCGCACTGCTGTGCCGCGGCACGAAGGAAGCCGGTATCGAATCCGGCGTTGTGCGCCACCAGGATTGAGCCACGGGCGAACTCAAGGAACATCGGGAGTACGGCCTCGATCGTCGGCGCATTACGCACCATCGCCGTGGTGATCCCGGTGAGTTCGATGATCTGTGGCGGAATATCGCGTTGCGGATCGACCAGGGTCGCGAACTCGCCGATGACCTTTCCGCCGCGCACCTTGACCGCGCCGATCTCGGTGATCGCGTCCCGGTATCCGTCCGCCGCGGCGTTCGCCCGCGACCCGGTGGTCTCGAGGTCGACGATGACGAACGTGGCATCCCGTAGCGATGCCTCCGCGACGGCGTCAACGTCGGCGAAGCTCAACTGATCGTCGGTGCGAAAGCCGGCCACGGTGACTGACGGTAGGGCGCACCTCCGACAAAACGGACCGCGCCACAACGACGGGGAGAACGTGTCGGTACCTGTCGCTAGCGTGCGGGGCAGTCGAGCAGTGTGCTGCGAACGAACAGGAAGAGAGATCCGATATGAGACCAATCGATGTGGGACACGTCCCGCCAGAACCGGGCGAACCCGTGATCATCGACTGTGACCAGTGCGCGGTTCGGGGGCCGGGTTGCCCGGATTGTGTGGTCAGCGTGCTGCTGGGCGTTCCGGAAACTCTGCTGGAGGATGAGCGTGCCGCACTGGAGGTGCTCGCCGAGGCGGGTATGGCGCCCCGGTTGCGGCTGGTGCCGGTGCGGCGGAATCCCGGCGCGGAACTGGCCGGCTAGCTCTGGAAGGCGCTGTTCGCTCAGTTACTGGTGTGACTGATGTGGCTGAACATTCGCTGAGATCTTCGCCCTTTGGTTGGACAAAGCCGTTGCCGTTTCGTAACCTTACCGAGACCTGAACGCACTCCGGCGAGTCGAGTCGACGCAGTCAAAGGACGCGAAAACCTTGATGTTTGACCGCACCTCCCTCTCCAAATCCGCTGCTCATAAGTGGTTTGCCGGTGCCGTCGCGGGCGCCACGGTGCTCGCCAGCCTGCTCAGCACCCCGGCCATGGCCGATCCGGCCCAGGACGCCGTGACCAAGATCGGTGAACTCTCTCGGCAGGCCGAGCAACTCACCGAGCAGATGCACGCGGCCGAACTCGACCTCGACAAGAAAGTCCAGGCCCAGACGGCAGCGGAGCAGTCGCACGCCAACGATCTGGCCGCTCTGGACGCCGCCAGACTCCAGCTGTCCTC
>Ga0114977_10001546_pt1 | contig 15093 bp, 13 predicted proteins | sample S_130805_MF_Meta_FD_87026 | JGI IMG/M metagenome (GOLD analysis project Ga0114977, IMG submission 87026) | Freshwater microbial communities from Lake Simoncouche, Canada to study carbon cycling - S_130805_MF_MetaG | ecosystem: Environmental > Aquatic > Freshwater > Lake | place: Lake...
AACTATTGTAACGATTAACCATAATATGTTTTGTTTATAAAAGTCTAAAACAAATCCTATTAAAATATTCTTGTTTTTTATGTCATCGGCGCCGGTGGCGTTACTTTGCGAATCCATAACTAAGATATATTATACACATACTATATTTTAGTTAATAAAACTTTAGTTAATAAAACTGTACTTCTTTATTGTTTAATTTATTTTATTTTACTTACTTTCTTGTTTTTCTAGTTTTTGCAGTAAACAACTTACATAATAAGTTTTTAGCTTTTTTTGCTACACTGTAGTAATATGGTGCGCGATGTTTCTGAATTGTTCTATCTCTTGCTCTACGCGTCATCTCACGAGCTCGAATATATGCTGAAATGATACCACCTTTGCTTGGCTTACATGTACCGGCATTACAAATAGGGAATGATTTTTTAGAACCAAGGAAACATTTTTTACCGCATCTTTTCATTTGCAGTGTTCGTTGGTGTCTAGTAGGTTGATTTCGACGCCAACTTTTATAAGTTTTAAGAAGCTGTTTTCTTGTTACCATTTATATATATATATTTTATTTTACATTATAGTTCTGTGTGAAATATAAAATATGTTGAACTGCGATAAAATCATACTATATGTTTAATAATATTTATATATAGTAATATTATAAGATGGAAACGGTAATAAATATATATATAAAAAAAAAAGATTCTAAAGGTGTACATAAAACAAAATATGGAGTATCATTTCAGTGTGTCGAACTAATTAGGAGATTTTTTTCGACTATTAAGAATGTGTCATTTCCTTCAGTAGTAGATGCTGTTGATTTTTTTAAAAGAATTGACGTTTTAACAAGTAATGAAAATGATAAACTAGTTAAATTAAAGACATATGAATATCCATATACAAAACCGTATTCGCATTATTTAAAACCTGGTTCAATTCTATTTTGGAAGTATAAAAAACCAAGTTTTATTTATGGTCATGTTGCATTAATATTAGATAGCAATGATAATGAAACTATAATTATACAACAAAATTTAAACCCTCCAGTTAAAATTTATGATACTAAAACATTATTTGATAAAATAAATAATGAAAAAAGTAAATTTTTAGGTATTAAAACTATTCCAAAATCACTTTCTAAAAATATTGATTTGATAAAGTATAATGTTATTTCATTATAAAAATGTTTGTTTAATATTTAGAATTTTATTATATTTATAATATATCTATATATGAGTTTGTTACCAACTACTCCAGGTTTTTTTCAAAGAGGAATTCAAACCTTAACAAATTTGTTTAGGCCTAAATCTGAACCTTCTCCACTTAATGATATCCAACAACGCGCGGAAGTATATAAAAATGTAATCGACAAAGCAGTAAAAGAAGCACAAGAAAATAAAAACAATCTAGAAATACTATCAAAACCCAATCCTGATAGTCCACATTTAAAAGTGGAAGAAATGAACTTATTACTAGAAAATGATGCAATTATTGATAAGACGATTGCTCGTAAGGCGATTGCTGATAATGCTGGTATTATGGATCAACAATATGAAGAAGCACAAACCAGAATTTTTAACCAAAAGTTGGTTGAGTTTATTGAAAAGATGGAAGAAAAGAAAAAAAATGAAGACCATTATAAAAGAGAATGTAAAGATGCTATAATGGTTGAATTAAAGGATATGTTAATGGATTGTTTTATTACTCGTAAAGAAGGTCGTGAAGAAGATTTATCTGATGAATTTTATACAAGAATACGTGAAATGTTTGAGAAAGATTGTTCTCAATTTGCTACAGAATCCGTTGGTAGAGTTACCGACTCATGGTTACCCGACGTTAGCATTCGTGGTGGTGCTGGTAATGAAACATTTTTTAAACGAACGGCGTTGTACTTAGATGCACTTAAAGCGTATAACATATTTAACACGCCTAGGTGGAGAGATTATAAGTTATTTGAAGATAAAAGAATCTCAGACTTAAAAACATTAGTTCCATCGCAAGAATTCTGGACTATGCAATATGAACGAGAATGGAATGAAGAGTGGGCTAAACAAACCCCGCCACCACAACCTTCTCTCCCTCCTCTTCCTGTACCTTTTGCCACGAATCCACCTGGAGGACCAGCAAATCCGGGGTATAATTCAGGAACACGTATCGACCCATATTTCTATGTAGTAGGTCCTATTGTAGACTTTGAAAAATTAGAAGGTCGGACATTAATATATGTAAAATGCTATGATGACAACACGCTTACAACGGGTATTTATTTTTGGGTATATCTTTCACAAAGTGAAGGATTATTTCGTGTATATTTTAAACTAAGAGCTAATTCTATTATTGAAAAAGGATTTGATTATACACAAGGAACGCTTGTGGATTTTCAATTACAGTGTATTTTAAGTTTATATTATATTTCGCATTATTCTAATGGGAAACGAGCTCCGATTAAATTAGATTCTTTACAACGTGTTCTTTATTTTGTAGAAAATATGCCTTACTTACAATCTAGTTTTCTTAATAATTTTCCATTACCTTCTATTATACGTCCTGATGGTAGTTTACGTTCTTATGTAGGTATTCCTCAGCCTCCTTATACTAGAGACAGTCTTGGTAGAGTACAAGGTTTAGTTGGACATTATTACCTAATAGATAAAAAATATAATGCTATATTTTATCAAGGATTTCCACTCGTACCAGGTGAAATAAATGATTTTTTTCCACCTACTTTTGGAAATGATGAAAATCCTGATAATCGATACTGTCGGGAACTAATGATACGAAATTTAGTAACACAAGGAAGTGAAGAATCAAAAGAATCAAATATATTTAAAGACTTTCTTAAAGGTCGCAATAGGGCGCAATCTTTTACTGTATCAGAACCCTTAATGTGTTGTTTTATGACTTCATGTCCCAAAACTACTCTTGTATCATTTGATGATTTATTAAATGTAATGAACTATACAGCTACGGTTTGGTTCCAGGGTCTTCAAAACTTTACTGAAAGGTTTAATGGTATGCTTTCACCCGTTCTTTATATAATTATCGGTGCTATGGTAGAAAGACCTGATTTTGAATTATCATGGGTTAGAAGCCAAATGTTAGGTATTAAACTCAATACAGGACATGTTTTAGATTATAAAAAAAATTCAGCAGCTTTAATGACATTAGGAACGCAAGATTTTGCACCTGGTGACCCAACTTTATATTTACCTTCGTTTCCCCCATCTAGGGAATCAGCTGTAGCGTCTAAAAAACAGCCAGTTGATTTCGCGAGTGAAGTAAAAGCACAAATACAAGGCGTAAAAACTAAAGCATTAGAAATACTTAATAAAATTCATCAAGATATACCAACAGACCAACATGAGCAGGTTTTGAAAGAGTTAATAGATTTTGGCCTTTTAGCTATTAAAGGCGACTGGTTAAAAAGAAAATTTGATGATTCATATCAGGCTTATCCTTCAGTATTCCCTGATGATGTAAATGAAAATATTAATGATACTAGTATCAAAAAAATAGAACTATATTGTTTATGTGAAGACGATACATTTTTAAAGTTACCAGAGTCACTACTAGGCATATGTTGTTTAGATCCAGATACTCCGTTCTTAAAAACATTACGTTCTAAGTTTAATGAAACACGCAAAGACTACGATGATCTTAATCCTGCAAGCGGCGAAGTAAATGTTATTGTAGATACTCTAGCTCAACAGTATTGTATGAAATTTTCATATGTAAAAACTCCCGAATTTGAAGTAAAAGAAATTTATGTAATGATGCAACTATCGTCAACAATTGTATATACAGTAGTTACAGCTACCACACCTACTAACAAAATTTTATATGCTATCGATATGCAAAAAACACCTATTGCGTGTTTACCCGAATATAGACTTAATGAAACACATCCCACACAAGCTGGACAATACTTGGGTATTATTCAAGCTCAAGGTGGTGGTATGAATAAACCAAGGGGAAATGCTAATACACCTGGTCAGATAGAAATAGCAGCACGAGCAGCACAAGCAGCACGAGCAGCACAAGCAGCACGAGCAGCAGCAGGACCGTCGGGAGTGGGAAAGTTAGCAACACCACCTACTAAACCAGAAGCGAAAAAAGCAGCAGCAGAAGCAGAACGACGAGAACAAGTAGCAGCACAAGCAGAACATGAACGACAAACAGCATTCGTCGACGAACGACAAAAAAAACTTCTTAATTTAAAAGCAGTAATGTCAACAGACAGAACAATATTTTCAACAGCTAAAAGAGTTGCTTCATGGGGTGGTTTTTTCGCAGGAAAAATGATGGAATATTTATTTGGACGATATTTTCAACTTCCTACGCTTTTTAAACTGTTTGCCCCACAGCTTCAGGTATGTCATGCATATTATACAACTGCTTTAATGTACAACTATAACACTTCTCGACCTTGTGTCTTTTTCAATACAACCCCTCCACTAGTAAAGACATATTCATTTGCTAATTTATTTGCTACAAAATTAAACAATGAGGGCTTCATAGTTCCACCTGCACCTGGTGCACCTGGTGCTGCTGTTCCCCAAGATACCTTGGCTTACGTAAAAGAACGACTTAATCAACATACTGCTAAAATAAAACAAATTGGAGTGAATGTTACTGCACCTTTTTTGAATTATACTTCCTTAGATGATTCGTCGTCAGTTGCTAGTGAATCATCATCTCCTAGTACCAGTGTATCCAGCAGTGCTTCATCTGTCAAATCGAGAGCACAAATAGCACGAAACCTGCTGCTAGGGGATTCTCTAAAATCAGAAGAAGACTCGGCTGCTTCATATGCACCTTCATCACTAGAATCATCACAAGAACCACAACGGCCGCGGTCGCGGTCACCATCGCCAGTTGGACTAGATACAAACCTTCCTAATATTCAACATCCGATGGGAAATGGAGGTAGTTTAATGATAAATAAAAGTACTAATAGATGTAAAACTAAACGTAAAAACAGAAAGACAACAAGAAAGAATGGTAAGGTTAACCGTATCATTAAAAAACATAACAAAAACCGCAAGACGTACAGGCGCAAAGTGAATGGTCGTAAGCTTAGAGGCAACAATGGTAAGAACAATAAAACTATGAGACATTACAGGCGCGTGAGAAAATGAGAAATTCATCTAATAAATAAAATATGATATATTCTTATAAAATCTCATCATTTTTATCTCAACATATTATAGTGTGTACAAACGTGTATGAAAAGTGAATCGATATTCCAGACACGGAAGTTGCGAAAAATAAAGAGCAGGAAATTCCCCAAGCGTATTTATTTATATTCTTCTCCACGTAAAGCCCAACGTATGGCGTATAAGTATTTAGGTAAAACTGCGAAACTGTATCCTGCAAGCAATCCTGCAAAAAAGTATATGATTTATGACCCGAAAAATAACAAGTGGGTAAACTTTGGACAGATGGGCTACCAGGATTATCTCAAACATTCAAATAAAGCTCGTCGCAAAAATTACTTGACACGTACCAAGGGTATGCTCGGTGACTGGAAAAATAACAAATATTCGGCGAATCGGCTGAGTCGTTCTATTCTCTGGTAGTGAATGGTAAAAACCGACTTTTACGCATGGAAGATATTGAAATAAATAAACAAAATATTACTAACATATAACTGTTTAAAAAAACAATTATATATTATACACAAAGACAAAGACAAACACGAAACAACACAAACGATGCCCTTTTACGCTGTTCACAAAGGAAAACGCCGCGGTATATATACCGATTGGGCCGAATGTAAGCAGAATATATTTGGCGTAAAACATCCAGTATTTAAGAAGTTCAATACAAAAGAAGAAGCAGAACATTTTCTTGTTCACGGATTCGGGACAAAAACAAACCAATCGATGATGGATACTCTCGGAATTGGGGGGGCTGTAAAAACTAGAGATGATACAGATGCGAGAGATAATTCGAAAATCGATGATAATTCAAAACTCGTCAATTCTAATGAAATTTTGGAAAGTACATCACAACTTCAACCTCAACCTCAAAAACACGTGATTCATGTGTTTACTGATGGTTCTCTAATAAGAAAAAAGCGCAAAAATGGTGAGCAAACCCTGTTATGTGGTTATGGAATATATATTCCTGCATATGGTCTCATGGAAGAGTTGCGATATGCCGGTACAATTTATGAGAATAAAACGAACAACCGCGGTGAACTAAAAGCGATCATAGATGGTCTCGATTATATATTGAACTTCGTTGAAGAGACATTGGCAGGCGTCAGTGTATCGACCGCGACACACCCCACCCAAGTGGAAGACAACGACAAATTAAAGAATACGCAAATCATGCTTTATACGGACTCATCATATTCAAAGCTAATCTTGGGTGATACTGGTGTAAAATATAGGAAGGCGGGGTATCTTGTATCGAAAAAGAGCGAGGAAAAGGTAAAAAACGCGGATATGGTTGAAGAAATCATGGAGATTCGCGACAGGATTACTGCATATGGTATGGAGCTTATTGTAAAACATGTATATGCACATACAAATCTTGATACATTTGAAGCAAATGGTAACCGACTTGCAGACGAATACGCAAATATTGGTGCAAACAAAACGTTTACTAATAATTAAACGTATGGGTATGGTATGTATGATGGGTACTTACTATTTGAATAAAAAAATGTTTTTATAGAGACTCAAACCCTCAAAATCTCATCAGCAAATATTCTTTTCTTGTTTTGAACATTTGCTGTATATGTCTCGATTGTGTCGATTACGATACGATTGTCGTCGTTGTCGCTGTTGTCGCCGCCGTCGCTTTCATCGAGGTCACTAATATCATCGGCAGTCGACGCTTGCGATGCTATATCTGCAGCATCATGTTGTTCACGTTGTTGTTGTTCACGTTCTCTTTGGGCCTCCAGCAAGTGTTGTGTTTCTGGTGTTGCAGGAATTTTAAAAGGCGCCATAACAAACCGGAATACAACTACTGGTTCCGTTTGTCCGAAACGGTGACACCGCGCGATTGCCTGGTCTTCGACCGACGGATTCCAGTCGGGGCTGACGAAATAGACTTCCGAGAATTGTTGAAGATTGAGACCTTCGCAGCATGTTTGTATTTGAAGAATAAGTACGTCGACGGCTGCATCAGGGGCCAAAATTTGGCGGCGTTCATTTTCTTTTGTGCGCCCATCCAAGTATCGCACCACGAGTGATGGGAATGCGGTTGTGAGTCGCGCTTGAATGTAGTCTATTTCACCGCGGAAATGACAAAATACGATTTTACGTTTACCATTATCTTTGCGAGAGAGAATGGTTCGCACTACTTTTGAAATCTTGCTGCTATAGTTTTCGTCCTCGCATGGCGGCATTTGAGGCACAGATTTTCGGCATGATAGGCGGGGATAAATGCACGACTGTTTAGCCTGAATCATGCGCCCAATTTTTACAGGTGATGGTTCGGGGAACCATGACATGTCTTGAGCAAGGGTGTCAGCATCTGGGAGGGCTGAGCCCGCAACAACAGGTCCGCCAGGAATATTTAGGCACCCAATGCCGCTATGAAGGCTGTGCGACAAAATCATTTCAGCCGGATTAGACCATTGTACTACGATATTTTTAGTAGTGAGAGGCGGTAATGAAAGACCAACGCTTTGTTTTGTGCGTTTCAGGACAAAGTGTTTAACGATTGCGCGAATGTTGTTCTTATCAGCATAGTACCCTGATGGAATCCCGAGAAGCGCGCACAGTGAATAAAGATCATGAATCGAGTTTTGTATTGGTGTTCCCGTAACAAACCAGCGAATATTCGCCCTCAAAGATGTGACGCTTTTGAATATTTGCGTATTTCGCCCCTTAAGATGGTGCGCCTCGTCGAAAATAACGCGTCCCCATTTCAGCCCATATAGCCGATTCTCGCGAATATTCGCACCCATGTGTGTCGTTTTCGATACATCTTTGTGCGAAATTGGCGCGAATGTTCGGCGAATCATGTGACCGTATGTGGTAATAACCACGGGTGCGTCTTGCAGCATTTTTTCCGTGATTCTTTTTTTCTCTGCACCGTAAAATACGAGAGCTTGGTGTCCTGTGTTTTTGAGGATTTGCTGCTCCCATTGTTTGACGAGTGCGACAGGTAAAACGATGAGCGTACGCTTCTTGAAATTCGCCAAGATGATCCCAATCATCATGATTGTTTTTCCAAGCCCCATTTCATCTGCAACAATACCACCGCATACTTGATGCGGAAGTGTTTCCGGTGATAGTTCGTTCTTGAGACAAAACTGGATACCTTCTGTTTGGTATTCTTTTTTTTGCAGTCCTGCGCGTGTCAGAAAATTATGAAACCTTTCGGTAGCCTTACCTATTTCCTCGGCGATCATGTCTTTGGTGGATTTTTGTGACGTTTCCACTGTTTGTGTTTCAGTCATGGTCGCGGTGATGGTGTTCGTAGTTGTTGTTTCTAGTATCTTCGCGGTTCTCTATATCCGATATATTCAATTTTTTTCATTTCAATTTCCTATTATATATAAAATGAATAAAAGGAATAGATGACATCGCCTAGTGAAACGTAAGCAAGTATGTGAATTTATTAAGGTCGCCTAGTATTTCATCGCGAATGTTGAGTAAGTCGCTATTTTCAGGATTTTTAAAATATGGAGCATTTGACATATTTACTAAATATGTTTTAAATATTTCTATACATTGTTTAAACTTCGTTACATTTGTATAGTCATAAAAAGGAATACTTTTTGTTGATGAAAGATTAAACCGTTTTCCCGTTTTGCCTATCATTGTTTCTACGAACTCGTCCATACGTCCATTAAAACTCTCGTACAACTCGTCGGTTGCTTTATGCTGTGGGTAGCTAAGCGTTTTCCAGTGGTATATTTTTATAATATTTAAAATTTGAATAAATTTTAAAATGATTTCATTTTCGCTGTACTTGGCTGTTCGGCACGATTTTGCTCTTTTTTGTGTCTTGTTCGCCATTTTACTATATATTGTTATTATAAAATATATTTTTGTTATTGAATATATGATTTATCATTTATCATTTTTCACTTCTATTTTCATGAAACGGAAAATTGAAATGAAATAAACCCATAAAATAGAATGCAGTGAATCAATCAATTAGAAATCGAAATGTTGTCGTCCTCGTCCTCGTCCACTTCCTACTCCTACGGAATCCCAGGTTCTCAAGTCACGCTCACTCTTAACGCGAGCGGAAATCATACTCTCATGCTGTCGCGTGGTTCCAATTCGAATTCCAAGACTTCTTCCAGTGTTCCTGTCCCTGCTGGTCAACGCAGATTCCCTGATGGATATGTTGGCCCTGCCGATATGCCTTTCTGCAAGGTCTGCTACGATGCCCGTCTACCTGTTGCTGATTACACCGACCACTTTGTGAAGGACCAACCTGGTCCTGGTGGAAAGGTCGTGTGTCCGACGCTTCTTGCCCAGAAGTGTTTGGCGTGCGGTGTTACCGGACATACGTCGAGCTACTGCCCTCACAAACGCGTTGTTGAAAGACAAGACGTCGAAGTTGCACGCGAAGCGCGCGAAAAGATGAAGAAAAAAAATGATGGCTGGGAAACAGTTGGAGCCAAAGGACAAGTGTCAATCGCTGTCAAATCCAAGCCTCGCATCGAAGATATGACTGCAAAGAAACCTGCTCCCGCTCCTCCTGCTGTCGCCGCTCCTGTTGTCAAGTACGGTGGTTTTGGACTACTTGCTGTTGACGATTCATCCGATTCCGAGGAAGAATACAAAAATGTTCCCAAGCCTGTTCGCAAAGAAGCTGTACCTCCTCCCAGCGCAGCCGAAAATTCCAAGCCGCTCACCTGGGCGCAACGTGCTGCAGCTGCTGCCCAAAAGCCGGTTCCTGTGTCGTCTTCTTCCTCATCCTCTTCTACAGCAAGCGTGAGTGATACTCGTTTCCAGCTTCACGCAATGTGCTGCGACATTCAAGAAAGCAAGCGTGCTACGGTGCCCAAAAGAGTAACACGTGTTCCTCCGCCAACAGAGACTACTCAACAGCCCGTCAACGCTCGTGCGGCTGCTGCTGCTGTCGCATCCGAAAGTTCCAAGAAGAGAAAGCAGAATGCTGCAATGGTTCCTGCCTAAACAGGTGTGGTTTTGGACACCATGTACAATAAAGGTAAGATTAAGGTAAGAAATGCTAAGCTATGTATATGTTCTAACACTTTTTTTAGTTATTTATTACAATAAACGATAATCTTTAATCAGTTTCTTTTGCGTCGTTTGGTTTTATTTTTAATTTTTTTATATTTTCTACTTCTACCACCGACGCCGACAGCATCTCCGGCCGCAACTTGGTTACATTGGTTACTGTTGCGACGACGTGAAAAACAGTCAAAGTACCTTTTCCACCAAGGCAATCTAGATGATGGCGATGATGGCGATGATGTTAAACTTTTATATAACGTTGCTGCAATTATACTTCTACGCTCTGCACTATTCATTTTTGCAGGATCCAGTCTAGTATGTTTTGAAGACATATATTAACTAGTATTATTGATATAACTTATATATTAATAAAATATTATATTCTACTTTATTTGTTACAATTAAATTTAAATTGTAACAAAATGTTAAAATTATCGCTCCCCACCGGGTTCGAACCGATGACCTTGTGGTTAACAGCCACACGCTCTACCTACTGAGCTAGGGAAGCAAAAAAAATGCCTACAACTCGCCAACACCCCCGGAGGGACTTGAACCCTCGACCCCAGGATTAGAAGTCCTGTGCGCTATCCAACTGCGCTACGGGGGCAAAATGATATAGTTGTAGGTTTAATATACCTATATATTATTTTTATACATTTTAAACGCAGTCATTTTATATTCATCCATTATCACTTATTGCTTATCGCTTCTAACCAGATTCGAACTGGTGTTATTGGATTCAAAGTCCAATGTGCTAACCACTACACTATAGAAGCAACCATGTCATAGCGTTTCTGACTCTCACCCAATATATGATATTCGAATATCTTTAAGTTTGTTTTTTTTAATTAGTTTAAATATATATAAAGTATATATATGTCAATTAGAAAAGCACCATCTAAAAGTGCTACATTATTCAAAAATGGAACAGTTAAAAGAGGAAATGACGGAAATAAGTGGGTAATTGTAACAACCAGCAACGGTATTCGAAGATGGAAAAAGGTTCATGGTGTAAGTACAACTATGAAAAATAAAACCAAAAAGTCAAAGCGTGTACTAGAAATGGAAGCCGATCCAAATACTGTTTGGGGGAAGAATAAACCATTAGAAAAACTTTGGGAAAGTTTAGCATCTGGTAAGAAGGTTGTATTGATTTATAAAACGGGTGAGCATAAAATAATCACTATGCCTACGGGGAAAATGACAGATCGAAAAATGTACAATACATTTGATGACGATCCGAATATAGTTGCGGTTCTTTCATCTAATCTGTCTCAGGATGCATATGAGGTACATTTGTATCCAAAAGCGAAAGATAAATCAGTTGAATATGTTATTAAAAATTATAAGAAATATTTTAAACCGATGGGACCTATGCCTAAAGACCTTGTTGAAAAAGGTATACCCGCACAAAGAAAAGTATTATTTCCTGCTTGATGTTAGTGTCAAAAACATGGAAAGACCGTCAACCGCGAGACCGCCGATACTGAAGATGATGAGGAAGTAGTCGAAAAGTGTTTTATTGGGTCTAAACGATATGAAAAAAATAATAAATAAGAAACAGAAAAATGCGATGAAGTCGCCATATTTGGGAATTTTGTGTAGGAAGGAACCTAGAGACATGGTTTTGTTGGAGTATTTATATTATATTAATATTAATAATAAATAATATTTTACAATGTATATAGATATGTTAGAAAGTTTTAAGTTTAATAATAATTTTGATCTTCGAAATATTAATAATAGCATATTAGATGAAATGAATTCTGATATATTTGACCATTTACCAAGTTATGAAACGTTTGTAGGAAATCAACCTATTACATATCTTTATCCTGAACCAATAAAGTTAATAAAACTAATTGTTTCGCATTCAAATGCGATTATTCCGAATGGCCCTTTTGAATACATAATAAGTAATGCTCAAACAGGAAATAATAATATTCCAATAAACCATACAAATATAATTTCCGCGTTTAATAATTCACCTATAGGTTACGCGTTTGATATAAATATTCAAACTATATATAATATACGGGACAATTATGAAATAGTCGTGAACAACTTTGGCCAATATGTAAAATAATATGGTAATTATATTTATAAAAAATATTATATTCGTATATATTATAAAATGTCTTTTACACCTTCTCTTGGTAATTTAAATGCCTTAATGGCTTCTCTTAACCAAGTCGCTGCTAATTCTATTTTTAATTTTACAAATACACCCACAAGTGAATCATGGACCACTATGCATGGACTCATTGCACCGTGGATATCCACTAACATATTTAATGCTAACGGGCTTCGTGTTTTAGTCGCTTTAGCAGATGGTACTGTTTGTTATGACAGCGCTAAGGGTGATGATTTAAATAAATTTAGCAACTTTAATAATAAATCAATTAATGAAAACCACAACACGCGCGTAGCTATACTTCAAGCATTATTAAGTAACAATGGCGTTGGATTTGAAACAAAATTATCTACGACAACTAATATTGTGACAAATTATTTAGCTCAGCGTATATGGGTTACCAATGGAAGACCAATGGGAACTATTAGAGTTTCAGTAGATTTTCAATAGACATATAATAAGTAGTGTAAAAGCTAAAATATGGATAATGTATATGCTTATGCTTAATTAATTGAGTGCATAATAGGGTTTATATTAGACAATAATAAAATTGATATAATATTTTTGTTTTATATTTATAACATATCCTTGCGATGGCGTATATATATCGTATACTCAATAAAATTACAAAAAAATGTTACATCGGTGAAACAAAATGTAAGGATGTTGCTAGAAGATGGAATCAACATAAACAAACAATAGAAATAAATAAAGGTTGTCCTGCTTTACGAGATGCTGTTAAAAAATATGGGATTGATAATTTTGAATTTAGTGTATTGATTATTTGCTTTGATGATGAAAGATTTAAATATGAAATAGAGTATATAAAAAAGTATAATAGCATTGCTCCCAATGGTTATAATTTAACAAATGGTGGAGAGGGTGGTGGGTTTCAAGGAAAAACTCATACTGAAGAAGTTAAAAATGGTATTAAAAATAAATTAAAACAAAAATATATCGATAATCCCGATTTGAAAGAAGAATTGTCAGAAAGAAATAAAATAATTATGAGTAGTCCTGAAATAAGAGAGAAGATAAAAACAGGTATTTTAAATTCAGAAAAGTGGAAAAAAATGATTGAAGATAAAAGAACAGGTAACTATAAACAAATAAAACATAGCGAAGAAGTTAAAAATAAAATTAGCGAAAGTTTGAAAAAATATCACGCTAGCAATGTAACAATTATTAAAAATATAAACGTTGAAGAAAATAATAAATTAGGAACAAAGATTAAACAATACGATATGAATAATAATTTATTAAATGAATATACAAGTATAAGCGACGCATCTAGGAAGACTTCTATTCAAAGAAAATTAATTTCATTATACTTAAGAGGAAAAACTAATATAGCAGGAGGATTTATATGGAAATATGCTTAATTAATTGAGTGCATAATAGGGTTAAGTGTTGGAATTAAAATTAATAATAACCCGAAAGTTATTATTAATATAAAGATATGCGCGAAGCAGGATTCGAACCTGCGAACCCGAAGGACGTCGGCTTAAGCGACGCGGCATTGACCAACTAACCGATTCGCGCAAAACATGAAAAATATATTGCTCCTTACGGGGCTCGAACCCGTGACCCTGGGCTCATAAGACCCAAATTCTAACCAACTGAACTAAAGGAGCTGATAACCACACCATAATACATGTCATTTTTTACATTTTGTTTTACAATTTTTTATTTGATTTTGTTTTATTATACGTTTACAGGTTAAGGGTTTAAGTGCATAAGATAATGTGTTAATGTGTTAATTTGTATGTGAATAACATCACAACCCTCGATGATGGTGATGTTGTGCGCCGCGTTGCTACCAACTGTTTTGTCAAACTAATAATGCTCGATTTTTTTGTTTGCTGTAAGTTGATAATGAAAATGTACCTGTAAAAAGAAACAATTGTGTTAGTAAATACCACCTGCCGGTATCGATCCAGCACCGTCTTAATAATGAGTAAAGAAAACCATCCAACTATCAGACTGTTAAGTCAATATGTCGCTAGATAGGGGTTACGTCCGCCGTGGAAGTGGTTTGTTACTGTTGCGGGTAGTGTCGTCTTGCGAAACCCCACTACCCAAAGGTTTCATCGCCATTTTTCTTGTAATGATAATCCAAAGATGGCGGACCATTTCATGGTAAAAATATATTTATGGGTATGGTTTTTAATAATTAAGATAACCCACAAATGACGTACCGGAAGTTAGTCAAATTATATCAATGGAGTAAGGTGTTACATGCCCCGCTCTCGCATATAACTATCTCATCCATATGCAAATTAATTCTGTAATAAATCATAACCGATTATGTGTATTTTTATTCCAATGCGCCAAAAAAAGACCCCTCTCCATACTCACCAAGACAACGCATTGAAATAGTTACTCTAAAATAACTGCTCTCATCCATAAAAGGAAACTGAATTCCCTTACTTCTTTTGAAAAGCCGATATACACACTAGTATGATTTTTCATCAATAATCACAGAATTCTTCACATATTTTCGATGAGTCCATACCCACTCTGTTTATAGTCACTGAGCCTGACATTGTGCTAGTGTCTTGATACACCGATGCAAGATGATGATAATACCGGCAACCCGTTTCGATCGAGTGACCTCGGAGTTATGAGCCCCGCGCGCTAACCTCTGCGCCATGCCGGTGAATAGTTTGCTGTATTGACAGCGTGGCAGTTCCGAAAACTGCGAATAGGAGAATACCGGCAACCCGTTTCGATCGAGTGACCTCGGAGTTATGAGCCCCGCGCGCTGCCTCTGCGCCATGCCGGTGA
>Ga0114977_10001551_pt1 | contig 15075 bp, 14 predicted proteins | sample S_130805_MF_Meta_FD_87026 | JGI IMG/M metagenome (GOLD analysis project Ga0114977, IMG submission 87026) | Freshwater microbial communities from Lake Simoncouche, Canada to study carbon cycling - S_130805_MF_MetaG | ecosystem: Environmental > Aquatic > Freshwater > Lake | place: Lake...
AGCGAACATATCAGAAGCCGGAATACCGAGAAAGAGTATTATGCCCAGGTGGATGGGTTGATAGATGAGGACGCACTGGGACGGCTCAGGCAAGGTGTTGAAATTGGGATACGCGACGTTAAATACATCACAAAGCCCTGCAAAGTTTTCCGGTTGGAAAGCGATCCTGGATTTGCACCCCGTACCCGAAAAATCAGGGACGAGCGGCACGGTCCTACTTGCTGGGTTTCGATCACCTTAACCGAGGGGAAATTCCGGCAGGTCCGAAAAATGACTGCAGCAGCCGGCTTCCCGACATTGCGTCTGGTAAGGGTGCGGATAGGCAATATTATGCTTGGCGATTTGCAGGCGGGAGATGTGGTGGAAGTAGATAATTTTGCAATAGAAAAATCGTAAAACATACAATCGTAAAAGACAAAAAGGCCGCCATCAGGCAGCCTTTTCAAATATTTTCGAATTCAGCTATTAACAACCTCCACCCGAAGAGCCTGTCTTTTTTAAAGGAGCAACAGTCTTTTTTTCTGTTTTAGCGGCATCAGTGGATACTCCTGCTGGTGCTGATATCAGTTTTAACGCTGCTGTCTCGATTTGCGGAGTTTCGCTGAACTGCGGTAACAGTTTCAAAAGTGAATCAGCCAGATTTCTTTCAAGCTGGGCATAACTGCCAGTAAACATCAAAACATTTTTATAGCCGGTCTGCCGTAGCATCAGCCAGGGGCCATTAGCCTGCTGCTGGGTTTCTCCATATAAAACAGCTATTTGCCCGGCTTTTTCAATTTCGCGAAATGCAGATTTGCTTTTAGAAGCAAATAATTCGCGCACAGGAATATTAATTGCGTTTTTAACATGACTCCTTTCGAAAGCAACTGAATTCCTCACATCGATAAAAATAGTCTTCCCGGCACTGTCGTTCATAAGGGCCACAGCCTGATCGGGTGTTATGACCAAAGCTGTATCATTTAACAAGGCAAGACTTTCGGCAGGCGAGAGAGAATATTTGACATCAGGTCTTCGGAGGGTGATCAACCCCACAATTATTACCAGCACAAAAGCAACAACTATTATAGTGAGCCTGTTGGTTTTATTTAGTTCTTCCATTTTATTCTGAATTTTTCAGGTTTAATTAACAACCACCACCCGTTTTACCTCCGGATGCTTTTTTAACCACACTTACTGCTTTCTTTTCAGCTGTTGCAACCGGATTTGCACCCATTTTGGGGCTACCAAAGAAATGCTGACAGGCTGCCATCCGGAACTGATAAAGCTCCATAGCTTCAGTCGGAGCTGCTTCGGCAGGTTTTACAGCTTTTACTATGGTATTAAACCATTTGTTAACACCGCCTTCGAGTACATATATTCTTTTCAGACCCATCCTTTTACAGATGATCCAGGCCTGGTCGGAAGTAACGTCGGAACTCGATAAGAAAACCTTATCCATTTCTTTTTGATTCAACATATCCTGAGTTGGTGCCGAAAGCAGGGAGTCAATAGGGAAATTTACGGCTCCGGGAATCGAAAATGCCAAAAACTGAGTCGCAGGCCTTACATCGATCAGCATAAGCGCCGGGTCTTTTTTAACGAGCCTGTCGGTAATGTCATCCGTTGAAAGAAAACGCGATGGGTCATTAATTGCCGCAAGCAATTGTTCAGGCTGAACCTGTTTTTCAGTATTTTTCTCCGGCATAAAGAGAATTCCAATACCAAGTGCGATAGCAATGCCAGCCAATAACAGATATTTTTTATTCATAAAGCGGGTTATTAATACTCAACTTTTTTAACTTTCTTTTCGACAAATCCAGCTCCGTAAAACATTCCAACAGCAGCCACTATAAGCAGGAATGCAAAAACGGTTTCACGCATACCCAGCAATTCATATATTTTCACTCCGCCAAGGTTCCGGGAATTATACATTCCTTCGAATAAAGGGTACAGTTCAGAAAATATAAACACTCCAATAAATAAACCGGCAGTAAAAAACATTGCATCTATTTTGCCGATGGCAATTCCACAGAAACTGGTACCCGGGCAGAAGCCACCCAAAGCAAATCCCATTCCCATTATAATTCCACCAACAATGGCCGACATAACATAATAAGGGTTAATATAGAGCATGGAAGCGTCCATCCAACCCATATAGTCGAAATAGAGTATGCCTGTCATTGCTGTTACAGCTGCAGTGAAAAACACGCGCAGAACCACAAAATCATAACCAAAAAAGGTTCCCATGATTTTGCGGGATGAAGAGAATCCGGAAGCTTCGAGTGCGAAGCCGAAACCGCCACCCAGCAGCAATGCTATTACATTGTTCCAGGTTTCGGGTATTACACCCATGGGAATAAGAGGTCCTACCATATATTTAATGTGTTTAGTTCGTTTATAAATGCTTTTTTGATTTCGGATTTCGGATTCTGGATTTTTGAATTATACTAAATTTTCACTTCTGAAATCTCAGATCGTTGATCCTTGTTCTTAAATCCATAATTTCTTAAAAATCCATGAAAACAGGTATGCCGAGCCGAAAATGGCCATCATGGTAATTATCCCGGAAGCTGAAAGCACAGCCATTCCACTCAGGGCTGCACCGCTTGTACATCCCCTGGCAAATTGCGAACCGATTCCGAATAAAAGTCCACCTGCCATGGCAGCGATGAGCCTTCGTTTATTGGTAATTTTTGGAGAATGTTCCACCTTGAGTTTCAAACGCCCGTAGATCGTTCCCGAAAGAAATCCTCCGGCCAGAATTCCGAGTACTTCGAATACCAGCCAGTTGCTCATCGGGCTAACATCATCGCTCAGGAATTTACTGTAATATTTATTTTCTTCAGCATGGACAGGCGCTACCGCATGCACTGCAGTAACTACTGTGCTTTTTACTGCACCGCTGGCTCCCAGTCCGCGACCGGTAATATAATAGGTGCCAAAAAGCACCAGACCGAGCAATACACCACCCAAGTATGGGTTGATGAAAAAAGTACCATCTCGTTTATTCTTTGCCATAATTAACTGTTTTTTGTATTGAAATTTTTTATGCTGAAAGTGATTGGAAGGCTGGGAGTCGGAAGTCGGGAGTCGGGAGTCGGAAGTCGTACATTCTCCTCTTGTCCCTCTCGCTCTTCCTCCCCAATCCCTAAATCCTAAACCCCAACCCCTAATACAAATACCGTGTAATCTGCCCTGCTTCAACCATTATAAATCTGAATATCAGCCCCCCCATAAGAACCAGAATGGCTGGAATTACAATTGGCACTTTAAATCCGATAAGCTCGAGAGTTTCCAATACTGCAGGAAATATAAGCCCTAAAAGGATTACAAATACAAAGAATGGAACTGTAAATTGTCCGCCCAGGAATAAATTGGCAGCGTCGATCTGCACTTGTGATCCTGCCAGAAAACCCATGATCATGTGGACAATAAAGAACAGTTCGACCGATATAAACAACAGGTCGAGGCGACCAATAAGCCGCCTTTCTTCGTGATTTTTGCTCATGAGGATAATGCAGGCGGCACCTGTCGACATTCCGGATACAAGAAACAATGGCCCGAGTATGGTTGTGTTCCATAATGGCCGCGCATTGAATGCTGAAAGTAAAATTCCGGTATAAATGCCCAGGATAACAGCATAAATTGCCATAGGCCATGCAATAAACCAGCGGTTTTTAATTACCCATGCTTCGAAAGTATACAGAAACTTAAATCTCCAATCCCAGTTCGGGAATACTTCCCTCACATAGCTGGCTGACCAGACGATAGAGATAGGCGTCATAATCATTAATACCCAGGCGCCCCAGCCCATAGGAGATTCAAGGCGAATGGTAGTATACAACTGCCAGAAAAAAAGTTTGTGCTTCAAGTCGAGGAAAAGCATAAACAAACCGATAATCAGGGCAAAAGGCACAATAAAGGGAGCCCATTTCACGGTTGCCTGCATTTCCTTGTCTTTTCCTAAGATGGTGTAAACAGCTGCCAGGAACAAAATCCCTGCTGCCAGGCCACCAAGGAAAAGGTAGATCGGGATCTGCCAGTGCCAGATATGCAGATAAGGGTCAATATTAGGAATATTGCGACCACTTACAAATAATTCTTCTTTCATCTTAAAACGAATATTTTTAATTTATCAGGTCAGGTAAAAGATATTAGGTTTAGTTCCTGCTTCAGGTGCCAATGCCTTGAATTTGCGATTTTTCAGAACGTTAACAACTTCTGAATTCGGGTCGTCAAGATCACCAAAATACATACAACTGGTAGGACACACACTTACACAGGCCGGATTTTCACCTTTACGAACCCGGTGAATACAGAATGTACATTTGTCGACATACCCATCCGGATGCGAATACCTTGCTTCGTAAGGGCAGGATTGTATACATGCTCCGCATCCAATACATTTATGGTGGGTTACCAGTACAATTCCTCCATCTTCGAAGTGGCTTGCGCCTGTGGGGCAGCAACGTACACAGGGTGAATTATCGCAGTGGTTGCAGCGTTCCGAACGCAATTCAATACTTACGTTAGGATATGTTCCGTCTACAGTTTCGGTTACCCAGTCGCGGCAAAAGCCGATGGGAACATTATTTTCTGTCTGGCAAGCGACAACGCAGTCGCTGCAGCCTACACATTTTTTAGTGTCGATAGCCATTGCGTACCTCATGCTTCAGCCTCCTTTCGTGGATCTACAGTTAAAAATGTTATAAAATTTCCCCTCATCCCGGTTCCGCCCATAATGGGGTCGAACATGACATTTGTTATTAATTCAGTATCGTTCACACCTCTTCCATAAGCAAATTTCAGGGGTTTGTGGTGATGCCCGAATCCATGAACTATATATACAGAGTCCCATCGGATACGCTCGGTCAACCTGACTTTTACGGCAAAATTCGAAACGGCACCATCCTGGTTTTTAAGCCAGACATACTGATCTTTTTTAATTCCCCATATTCGGGCTACCTGTGGATTTATCCAAACTGAATTTTCGGGCATGAGTGCAACCAGGTTCGGATTGTTAGCCGTGCGGCTGAAAGTGTGCATTGGAGCACGGCCATAGATGAGGCGGTAAAATCCTTCCTGTGGTTCGGGATGCTGAGTAAAAACAGGCATAGGATCAAAACCGGCTTCAGCCATCTCGTGTGAATACAGTTGTATTTTCCCTGATGCTGTTTTAAACTGATGGTCAGTTCCGGGCTCTATATAAGGTGAGGTTTTTCGGGATGCCTTTTTTACACCCATCTTTTTCAGTTCTTCGAGGGATGAGCCCACTTGTTTCAGCTGCCAGTCGAGTACTTCTGAATAATCATTGTAATTGAAGTATGCGCCAAGTCCGAGACGTTCGCCGAGTTGTTTGGCAATCCACCAGGCTGGTTTAGTTTGATTCTTAGGTTCAACGGCAGGCATCCGGAGGCAAAGAGTTGGCTCACGGTGCGCTGTAGCGCGAATATCATCGTAGCGTTCAAGATAGGTACATTCAGGTAGTACAACATCGGCAAAACCTGTAATCTCCATTGGCATGGTATCAACAACAACCAATAAATCAAGCGACTGCATCGCTTTTGTAAGCTCTTCCTTCAATGGAACAGATGCAACAAGGTTTGTTCCCGAAATAATCCAGCCTTTAATTCTTGCCTCCCTGCCATCGGATGGGTAAGAAGCCTCTATAACTGAATTGGTTACAGCTTCGTTTGCAAGAGGGTACTTCCCATCAAGCAGTTCTTTCCATGACCAGGCGGGTTTTGGGTATTCAGGATGTGGAAATTCAGGGATTTTAATTCCTTCTTTAAAGAAAAAACCACCTCTGTTACCCCATGAGCCAAGCAAAGCATTAAGTATGGCCATTGCCCTGCTGCGTTGAACATCATCGCCATACCAGGCTGCATGGCGACCAGGATGTATGATAACTGAAGGAGCTGCATTTGCCATTTCGCGGGCAGTGCTGCGAATCAAAGCAGGTTTTAACGTGGTAATGCCATACGCCCATTCAGGAGTGAAATTTTTAACATGAGCCTTCAGTTCGTCAAAACCTTCAGCATAGGCTGAAACATATTCTTTATTATACAACTCGTCATTTATCAACACATGAATCCATGCGAGCAGCAAAGCGATATCTGTAGACGGTTTTATCGGCAGCCAGTATTTTGATTTGGAAGCAGCTGTCGAAAGCCTCGGATCCACGGTTATAATAACTGCACCTTTATCAATAGCTGCGCTCATTTCCTGCACTTGTCCGTTGTGCATATTTTCGCCTATGTGCGAGCCTATAAGTACAAGGCATTTTGTATCGCGTATATCGGTAACTTCGGGGCTGCTGACTGATTCGCCAAAAGTGGCATCGAATCCTACGTCGCGTGGTCCACGGCACTGTGCAAACGAGGGAGCGGCCAGGTTGGTGGTTCCGTAAGCCTTCATAAGGTGAGAAAAATGATTTCCGGATGATCCATGGAAAAACAAAGCCATGCTTTCGGGCCCGTACTTAGCCTTCAGTTCATTCATTTTTGTGGAAATAAATCCAAGTGCTTCGTCCCAGCTGGCTTCGCGGTATGTCTGCTTGCCATCTTTGGTTACACGCATAAGCGGCGTTTTGAGCCTGTCAGGATCGTTGTACATGCCGACTCCACCTGTACCACGCGGACAAAGCCTGCCGTTGCATTGGGGATCGTCATCATTTCCTGTGATTTTTTTTATATTTCCATCTTCGGTAACGTGAGCCCAGGCGGCGCATTTCCAGAAACATACTTCGCAAAAGGTAGGAACCCTGCGCAGTGTTTCAGTTCCTGTATCATTTTCATTACCAAACAAAGATGAACCCAGCCCCGCTTTGACAGCACCAGCCGTAACGGCAGAGGCTCCAAGCCCTATCGCTGAAATTTTAATAAAATCTCTCCTTGTCTTCATGTGATTTTATTCTATTAACAATCAGTCACTTACGAGTTACAGTAGGGTTCTACTGTTTTTCAATTAACAAATGTATATTAAAGTTACATACATACGAAAATCCATAAATATATAACTATATCTATATTATACTGATAATCTGAATTTTATGATTTTATTATGCAATTTTACATTTTTATGCATTTTTCTTGTCTACTCATTTTCAATGATTTAATGGCTTCTTTAGACTGTTTATAAATTTAATATATAATTTTTATACTATTGATTTTCAGCTAATTGCAATTTCATAGAACTACTCAAATTAAAAACTGTTTCAAATCATATAAATATATGATCTTAACTATTAGCCCTTTAATAAAAGAAAGTACCACGAAAGAAAAATCTTCATAGTTTTGATGCCTGACAAAAAAAGAATTGAATAAAGGAAAACTCATAAATCGTAGGGCAATCCTCAGGTTGGCAACACTGGCAACTGCCGCTGCATTTGCAACCCTTTGGAGCATCATGACCGGGAAAAGCAAACAGTTATCCGGGAAACCTGTTGTCAGCAAGGTTAATACCACAAAACTGGGAACCGGGATTTTTATTTTCGACAATTACATAGTAGTAAAATCAGAGGCTTCGCTAAAAGTTTTTTCGAATACATGCACCCATGCCGGTTGCCGGATTAACAAAGAAATGGACGGGCAGTTGATTTGTCCCTGCCATGGTTCGAGATACGATGCATTTACCGGAAAGGTACTGCAAGGTCCGGCAGGGCTTCCACTTCAGTCTATTCCATTCATCAGTGATTTAAAAACCGGTGAAATCATAATTAATATCTAAGTCTTGAAAATCCCCGAAAACATACGGAAACATGTTTTTTTCGACACATACGGTTGGGTTGCTGTGGCATCCGTTATCATATGTGCTGTTTCGGGAGCCTTGCTGGCTGTGCCTTACAATGTGGCCGAGCCTTATCTGTCAGTGACAATGCTGGTTACTGCTAATCCGGCAGCCTCACTTATCCGGAATATTCACTACTGGAGCGCTCAGCTATTTCTGATTCTGACACTTATACATATTTTCGATCATATAAGGAAAGGAACCGAGAAATCGGTTAAAAGTAAAAGTCTTTGGTTCAGGCTTATTCTTTCAATTGTATTTGCCATATATGCCATGCTTTCAGGATTTATTCTCAAAGCCGATGGCGACAGTATGCAGGCACACAGGATATTATCGTCTCTGGTGGTTAGTTTGCCCTGGATAGGCAGCATGTTACAGCAGACTTTTATCGGGCCTGAAGGTAATTTCCAGGTTTTATACATACAGCATGCTGCAACGGCAACCGTAATCCTGTTTGTGATTATTATGGAGCATGCGCGCAGTTTAAAAGTGAACCTCCGCACTTTGCTTAGCACCCTTGCAATTCTCACTCTCATAAGCTTTTTTTTCAGAGCCCCTGTAACCGGACTGAACGATGCTGTGATGAAAGGGCCATGGTATTTTGTCGGGCTTCAGGAAACACTTCACTGGCTCTCAAATCCGTTTTTTGTTACCCTTGGGGTACTTCTTCTGCTGGTATTACTCTATCTGATCCCATGGGTAAAACCATTTTACAGCAAGATGATAAGGCAATTCTACATGGTGATGATTGTTTTTTATGCATTATTGACGCTAACCGGATTTTTCTTTCGCGGACCCATGTGGCAATGGCAATGGCCGGGATCGCAGGAATATAAGGTGCAAGCAATACTTGTTTCCGAAAAGATAAGCTTTTCAAATTCCACAATATCCAAACCTTCAATTATTCTTGGGCATGCTGAAGGATGTGTGTCCTGTCATAAGGGGATGTCGGGTTTTACGGATGCGCACAATCCCGGATACATCGGTTGTTATTCATGTCACGGAGGAGATCCGTTTACACTCGACAAGATCAAAGCACATAGCAAGATGTTTGCAGTTCCAGGTAATTTATCGAATGCGCCTCAGGCTTGTGGAAACACAGGATGCCACCCTGGAATAGTAAACAGGGTTCAAACTTCATTGATGTCGACTTTACGTGGTATGATAAGCGTAGATAAATGGGTATTTAACGAAAACAAGGATATCAATAGTTCTGAAAATGTGAATGAAATCGGCAATACTGCTGCCGGAAAGCATTTGCGGAATTTATGTGCCGGGTGCCATCTGGGCAATGAAAAAACTAAAACCGGCCCTTCCGCCTGGCTCGAAAGAGGAGGCGGTTGCCTGGCCTGCCATCTCACCTATGATAAAAAAGCACTTTCAACCCTGAGCCAGATGCGCAAAAGGCAACAATCTGACACGGCACTGCCTCTGTTTCACCCGGCACTGGACCTGAATATCACCAATGATAAGTGCAAAAGCTGCCACAGCCGTTCCGGCCGAATTTCGATGAATTATGAAGGCTGGCATGAAACTGAACTTAAGGCTGAAAAAGTTACCGGCAAGCCGGCATACCAGGTCCTGCCTGACCAAAGGGTTTTTGTGAAAATGACGGAAGATATTCATAATCAGAAAGGCATGCTGTGTATTGACTGTCACGGTTCGTATGAAGTAATGGGAGACGGAAAACAGTATGCGCATAAAGAAGACGCCGTAAAAATACAGTGCAGCGACTGCCACACTTTAAAAGCGAAGAGCCAGAAGCTTTTATCGGAAACAGACCAGGAGTCTCAACTTATTTCATGGTTGCGTAAGTTAAAAACCGAAGGGGTTCAGGTTATCTTAACTCAAAAAGGCAGCAACCCTCTTGTAAATACAAGCGTTGAGCAAAATGGCACACTCCTGAGCATGAGCAAAAAATCGGGAGCAGGAGTTGTAATTATGAAGCCGCCTGCCAAAGCCTGTACCGAAGGAAAGGCCCACCTGCGACTGACTTGCGAGGCTTGCCATACTGCATGGGCACCTCAATGTATTGGTTGCCACAACAGCTACGAACCAAAAACCAAGGGTTTCGATATGTTGAAAAATACCGCAAGTAAAGGCACATGGGTTGAGTATTCAAGTGATGGAATGGCTGAAATGCCTGTACTTGGGATAAACAACACCGATAAAACAAAAAGTAACGGGCAGGTAGGCACTTTTACTCCCGGCATGATCATGACAATTGACAATGGCTCCATAAAAAAAGGTGAGAAAACAATTTTCAGGCGGCTATACGCACCCTCATCGGCTCATACTACCCAGCGACAGGGGCGTAGCTGCAAATCGTGTCATAACGATCCTCTGGCAATTGGATATGGAAGAGGGAAATTAATATTTTCGAAAGAAGGCAGGTGGACGTTTGAACCTGTTTATGAGAACAATAAATTTGATGGCTTACCCCAGGATGCCTGGACTGGTTTCCTGCGTGAGCGCAAAGACCCTTCAGTAACCCGAAAAAATATGAGGCCGTTCAACCTGGCGGAACAAAAAAGGATACTGTTAGCCGGTGCTTGCCTAACCTGCCATGATCCGGATTCAAAGGTTATGAAAAACAGTCTTGTCGATTTTGACAAGGAAATACTTAAACGGAGTAAAGCCTGTAAAATGCCGGTTTTTGGCACAAAATAGTTGCAGGCGTTCTATTTAGTAACCACCTCCCGGGACTTCTGAATACAAAAGCCAGGCATAATTAGTATCAAAAAATAAGGTTCAGTCCCTAAAAGAAAAACAGTTTAATACTGGCTGCAATAAGCACTAACGAGAGTACCCGCTTGAGGCTGAGTTCAGAAAATGTACGGCTGCCGGTGGCTGATCCAAGCAATCCTGCCACCATAACACCTGATATCCAATAGATAATATGTGGCTGAAAATGGATTTGCTTTGTCATAAGACCGGCCAGTCCACTGGCTGAATTGAGAAGAATAAACAATGCCGCTGCTGCTGAAGCTTCTTTTATTCTGGCATACTTTGCCAGGATCAGCAACGGCGACAACAGAATACCTCCGCCAATGCCGATGATTCCTGATACCAGTCCAAGTAGCAGCCCGATCCCCAGCGCCGGCACGACAGGAGGATCATGCGTTTCACTGTTTTCTGTATTCCCAATCAGCAGCATTCGCAAAACTGCAATAATCAGCATGATACCCAGGATAATCTTGTACATCATCGGATTGATGCTGAACTTTGCTCCAATATATGCTGCAGGTACTGAAGCGATCAGGAATGGCACCACCTGACGCCACCTGAAAAATCCTGCCCTGAAATACGAAATAAAAGCAATGGCCGAAACCATCATATTGAGAATCAACGCATAAGAGCGGATTGATTCAGGAGCCAGCCCAAAAAGCGCCATCAGCGCAAGATATCCACTGGCCCCTCCATGTCCTACCGAAGAGTAGAAAAAAGCGATAAGCATCAGGCCTACCACAAAAAGTAATTCATTGTGCACCATGGTTCTCCTTTCCAATTCTGATTATATTCGGGAGGCTGTCCTGTTTCCGGGGCAACCCATCGGTTGAAGTTTCGTTAATCGTACTGACTGGCAGAAACAACAACTCGGAGAATTATATGGCAATATTAAAAAAGAATCGCGAACAATCAGAAAATTATTTACTGCTATTCATCAGGTTTTCTGCTGTCGACAGATCATGTTTTGAATTGACGTTTAAAAATATATTTTTTGAATAAAAATCAAGTTCCTCATTGATACTAAGTTTGTTGATTTTAATTTCATCAAACAGATCAGGTAATTTATAATTTTTCTGTTGTATAAAATCGTTCATTTTATCTATTACCGATAAATGATAAAATCCGCAAAGCGGCTCATAATGCTGGTTTCCCTGCCAGGGAACAGCAACATCATACCCGGAACAGTTTTCAAGAATATATTTCAGCAACATAGGAGGTACAAAAGGCAGATCGCATGAAAGAATCAGATTTTGATCGGTTTTGCTTTTTTGTAGAGCTGAATAAATACCTCCCATTGGGCCAATCCCTTCATATTCATCAGCTACAACCTCATACCCAAACGAATTATACACTTCAGAAGAAGAGCTTATTAGAATAGAGCTGCAACTTTCCGAAAGTACCCTGACCGCATAGCTTATCAAAGGCATTCCACAAAGTTCCAGCAAGCCTTTATCGGTACCCATACGTGAGCTTTTGCCGCCTGCAAGGATAATTCCTGTGACTTTCATTTTAATTCAGCTTTAAAAAACAGGCAGCTATCGCCGTAACTCAGGAATCGGAAGTTATGCGCCAAAGCATATTTATAAGCCGATTTCCACTCTTGTCCAATAAATGCAGCAACCAATAAAAGCAATGTGCTTTTCGGCTGATGAAAATTGGTGATAATTATATCAGGAATTTGATAGGTATATCCCGGTGCGATCATCAGTGAAGTTTCACCCTGCAGCTCAGTCAGCCCAAAACGTTCCAACGTATCGATCACACACTGTAGTGCATCTTCTGTTGTAACGTGATTTTCTGAAAGCCCAAGGTACGGATCCCATTGTTCAATATGCATCACAGGAGTGATTGCAGGAAGCATCATCCATTTAACACCCTGCCAGTAAACACTTTCCAGCGTTCTGACAGTAGTTGTACCAACCAGGGTAATACGTTTGTGTTTATAAAGAAGAATTTTCTTAAGCAATTTCAAAGGAACTATAACCTGCTCGAAATGCATATGGTGCATTCCTATGGTTTCAGAGCTTACCGGTTTAAATGTTCCGGCACCCACGTGCAATGTAACAGCATCAGTATGAATTCCCTTAGCTGATAATGATGAAAGTACTTCGGGAGTAAAATGCAGGCCGGCTGTCGGAGCGGCAACCGAACCATCGTTCCGTGCAAAAACTGTCTGATAACGGGTACTGTCGTTTTCGGATGCTTCCCGCGCTATATAAGGAGGCAGGGGAATTTTGCCAAAATATTCCAGCACCTCGGCAAATGTGAAATGGAAAGGAGTCCATTCAAACTGAACATAAAAAGCGTTCTCATCGCGTTTCAGCAGCCGGGCTGAAAGGTTTATCGGCATGCCCCTCAATTCACCTTCAAGTATAAGGGCATCTGATTTCCAGCGGCGGGCATTTCCAACCAGGCACTTCCATATACAGCTCTTTTGCTGCTGAAATGCCAGTTGTATATCATTTGTCGGATCAACAGGTTCGAGACAGAATATTTCGATATGTGAACCTGAAGGCTTCCTGAAAATCAGGCGGGCATGAATAACACGAGTTTCATTTGTTATTAGTAGGCTGTCAGAAGGAAGATACGAAGCAATATTTGAGAAAACGTCTTCCGAAATTCCATTTTCTCTGAATACAAGCAATTTTGAACTATCGCGCACTTCAAGAGGGAACTGAGCTATCTGTTCATCAGGCAATGCATAGTCATAATCTTGAATTCGAATATTCCGGAGGGATTCCAACATGAACGGGAAAGATTTTAGTATGGCAAAATTACGGTTTTTCTCTCATCATCAGGATTTGAAAGAATTTTCGAAACTATTTGAATTTGCAAAAAGTCTCTATTCGGTAACCTAAGAAATAGTCTGACTTAAAAATCATGATCTCCTTTTACACATTAAACATGATATATATCATAATAAAATGAATATAATGTGTACTTTTATCCTCTGAAATAAAACTTTTCTTATGGCCTTCTCTGGCACCGACTCTTGTGTTTCCTTCGATTTCGATACTACATGCTTCGACTTACTCACTAATGAAGAAATGGATCTGGTGAATTCGCATTCGGTGCTGGTGAATTACAAGAAAAATGAGATGGTATGCAAACAGGGCTCATTTGCTTCGCATATTATGTATATTGAGAAGGGTCTGGTTAAGATATACCTTGAAGGAAATCCAAAGGATCTGATCTTAACGATTACCCCTGAGAAAAGTCTGATGGGACTTCCGGCGATTTATGAAGGCAATAATACTTTCCTATACAGCATAAGCACTTATACAGATACTGTTGTGCGATTAATTGATATCCAGATATTTAAACAACTGTTAAAGCAAAACCCCCTTTTTTCATACCGGATTATTAATATACTGAACGAAAATACAGCACATTCTTACAGCCGTTTTTTCAGCCTTACACAGAAACAGTTGCATGGACGACTGGCAGATATCTTACTTTGCCTTTCAAGAAAAATTTTTAAATCGGAAACTTTTGAGCTCCCATTATCGCGCAGCGACCTGAGTGATCTTACCAGCATGTCGACGGAAAGTGTGATCCGGATAATGAAGGATTTCAAAGACGACAGGATCATTGACATCAGCAACAAATCCATCAGCCTGCTTGATATCCCAAGGCTCGAGAGGATAAGTGCGAAAGGATAAAAATTGAGAACCCATTAATGAATAGACAATGTTGAGGTATTTTAAAAAATCACCTTTGAGTTTTAACATGTCGGGAATCATTTCAGCAAGACTGACATCTACAGTATACCTATTCTTTGGGTCCTATACTCCCCGCAATATCGCTTAATCCAATTTGATTGTTGTATAAATCGAGTACGTCGGATTGGTCAAGCAATATAACCCGATCAATTTTATTATCAGCCTGACGATACCAGATTTCGGCATAAAAATCCGAAAGAGTGTACAGTTGGATATTATAAAACATGTAAACACGGCTAAGCATGTGCTGCCCTTTCTCAAACAGCAATTCCACCTGTCGGAATATGGTAAGTTTACGAAATTCGTTGCTTTTCACTTTTTTACGTTTAACAATTCTCCGTATATATATTTTTATTCAATCCCTGTAGCTTTCGGGACACTTAGCTAAAGGGCACAATGAATCAGCATATTAGCCTACAACTATTCGATTTTGCATGATGCTGACAGGAAGGTGATTGTCAATTATTAACGAACTATTGGTTTCAAACAGAGCGGAAAAATACGCTGACTCTATTATTTTCAGCCAGCCAGACGGGTGCAATTAAGCTGAGGCATTGTTGCATGTGATAAGGAATGACATTGTTTGCAACAAGTTTGGGTTAATTTTCGTATTTATTGTTAAATCCTTGCAGAATAGGCTTTTGACAGTGTGTTGCTGATAACAAAAATAAAGATATTTTCAGTTATCTGATAAGGATGCATCCAAATGTTTCTTCAGCATTTTAATTCGTCTCAATGAATTAGAATAACAAACCAGACCACAATTTTGTTAATTTTACCGCTTCTTAATCACAAAATATTTTATCTTGAAAAGACATATTCCCAACTTTATTACTTCCCTGAACCTTTTCAGTGG
>Ga0114977_10001553_pt1 | contig 15063 bp, 14 predicted proteins | sample S_130805_MF_Meta_FD_87026 | JGI IMG/M metagenome (GOLD analysis project Ga0114977, IMG submission 87026) | Freshwater microbial communities from Lake Simoncouche, Canada to study carbon cycling - S_130805_MF_MetaG | ecosystem: Environmental > Aquatic > Freshwater > Lake | place: Lake...
CGCAGTATCTGTAGCAGCTCCTCCTGGGGGGCCTACTAGCAAATCTGCTGCAGCGATCAGTCCGCAACCTACAGTGAGCGCTTTCTGATTAATAATCGCATCGATGCCAAACTCTTGATCTACAAGTAATGCAGATGCAAAGGGTGATAGCTCGCGTGCAACATCTACTTTGAACTGTGTTAGCTGTGAATCTGGCACGGGAGTTGATTGGTGGGCGGCAAACATTCCGCGCAACGCTTCACGTTGATCAACTGCAACCATTGCAAGGGCACCTGATGGGCGTGCTAATTTAGTTAAAGGTGCTCTCATGGTTGTGCCTCCAGGTATGCATTGAGTTCGATTGTCGTTGGAATCATTGATTGTGCATCTAGCCCTCGACAAGAAAGTGCTGCAACTGCATTAGCGCGCCGCATCGCAACTTGTAAGGGGTAACCTTGAATTAACTGCGCAACTAGGGCGCCATGAAAAACATCTCCAGCCCCCAGAGTGCTCGTTACATCAACGGTGAAGCCAGGTGTGCTTAATAAGCCTGTTTCAGCCGAGAACCCAGTGCTGCCGGCCGAGCCTTGAGTGGCTACAACGATATTTCCTGCCTTTTTCGAATCTCTTTCAAGAGCTTGGCCAAGATCTGTATCTGGATATCGCAAGGCCATTTGGCGATCAGTCGGAACAAATAAATCAACGGTTGATGCATCAAATGTCTCAGCTTCATAGCCTGCATCGAATGAAATTCGGGGGCCAGTGCCACGAGTGATTCCTAGCTCAGATAGACGAGTAACCCCAACATGGTCTACATGCACCCATTGTGCGTGCGAGATGAAATTCTTGGCAGCTTGATTTACTGGAGCTTGGGCTATTGGCTGACGCGTACTAATTGCACGAGTGTTGTGTTCTTTGGAGGCCACAATCACACTGCCAGCTGTAGCTGATCCTCCAATTGAAAGCCCTGAGGTATCTACCCCTTCATGTGCAAATATTCTTAAGACTTCAGCACCATCTGCATCGTCTCCTATAGTTCCAACGATTGCAGTCTTAACTCCAAGGCGAGCAAGTGCAACTGCAGCTACTGCCGCTGGTCCCCCGCCGGCACGGCAAACTTCTTGTGCAACAACTCTCTCATCTTCACTTGGGTATGTATCTACAAGGGCAATGGTGTCAATTGTGATAACACCACAACAAACAACCTCTATCTCGCTCAACCTTTATTCTTTTCCTTGGCATGAGTTAAGGCAACTGCGCGTGCGCCCGTAATATGTTGCAACGTTAACTTTGATGCTAAATCTCCATTGCCAGATTCGATCGCACTCAGAATTGCATTGTGCTCATTGCGTGAAACGGTAGATCTGCCAGGTAGACGTAAAGTGGTCTCCATTGACATCTTCATAACATCCTGTAAGACGTTCAGCGTCTGATTAATGAATCGATTACCAGCAATTCCAACAATAGTTAAGTGAAACTTCGCATCTAAAATCTGAAGTTGATCGAAATCGATTGGAGCTATCGCTGTGACAGTTTCAATTTGGTTTAATGTCGCTCGCAGCAGGCGAATATCTTCCTTAGAAGCCTTATCGGCAGCCCACTTTGATGCTGGTACTTCCAAGACTTCGCGTGCATCAAATAATTCATTCAGACCATGGGTGGTGGACATCATTGAAGCTCGAAGCTCTTGAGCAACGATTGGTTCTTGAACAAAAGTACCTTGTCCATGCTTGATTTGAACCAAACCTTGCGCCTGCAAAATATGTAACGCTTCGCGCAAACTTGGTCGGCTTACTTCTAGTAGATCAGCCAGTGATCTCTCTGGTGGCAATCGATCTCCTGGATGAAGCTTTTGAATATCGATCAATTCAATTAATTGTGATGCGATCCGACCGGCGCGCTGAGGCGTAAGTGAGGTATCAGTCGTCATTAATTATCCCTTCACCGCACCAGCAGTTAACCCAGCAACGAAAGTACGCTGCATCGTCAAATACATGATGACCATAGGAATCGACGCTACCATCACCGCCGTAAAGAGCATGCTGTAACTCGTCGCATATTCGCCACGGAAATCAATGAGGGTTAGTGGGAGCGTCTTTTTATCTAGTTCGCTTATCAGCATAAGCGGGAAAAGTAAGTCATTCCAGCAAATCACAAATAGGAAGATACCCGTGGCAGCTAGGGCTGGACGACACAAAGGCAATGCAAGTGAGCGATAAATGCGCCAGTGCCCGGCACCATCTATGGCGGCGGCTTCAAACATTTCACGTGAAAGATCTTTGAAAAAAGCCGTCAAAATGAAAATAGCAATTGGAAGCGTGAGTGCAATGTTTACCAGAATCAATCCCAGAAGAGAGTTAGTTAAATGAAGCTGCACAAATAGGTGGTAGATAGGAATAATATTTACTTGGCCAGGAATGGCAAGTCCTAATGCAAAGAGCAGAAAGAGAAATTTTCCTGTAACCGTTGTTGATCGAGCAATCATGTACGCAGCCATGCTTGCAAACAAAAGAGTGAGCGAAACTGAGAATATCGCAACAATTACGCTGTTCTTAAATGGTGTAAATACATTGCCAGTCTCGATCAATGTTTGAAAATTCCTTAGACTCCAGTGCTTTGGAAGAGCCAGGGGTTTTGTGTAAATCTCTAGGTCATCTTTGAATGTTCCGAGGATAACGATGGAGCTTGGAATTAGTACTGCCGCAGCAAAGAGTGAAAGTAATGTCGTCTTAAATACTTTATAGAACATTATTTCTCCCCCGTGTTAATGCGGAGCGTCCGACGTTGAAGATAGGTCAGCAGCAATACAACAAATACAAGAATTATGGATTGCGCAGATGCATAGCCCCACTTATAACTGGAGAATGCCGTGTTATAGATCAAGGTCACAAGGACATCTGAAGAGTTCAGTGGTCCACCTTGAGTCATAGAGTAGACAAGATCGAAGGCTCTAAAAGTTTGGATAGTTGTATATGCAACTACCACTGCCGTTGTTGGTAATGCCATTGGCCATGTGATGCTCTTGAACTGTTGCCAACGGGATGCGCCGTCAACTTCGGCAGCCTCATAAAGCTCTTGCGGAATCTGCTGCAAGCCAGCGACGTAGATAACTACCATTTGGCCGGTATGAAACCAGATCTGTGTAAGTGCAATCGCATAGAGAGAATACTTACCGTCTCCCAGCCAGTTTAAAGCTAGCCCATCTAGGCCAACGGCTTTAAACAGCGCATTGATAAAGCCAAAGTTTGGATCATAAAGGAAAGTCCAGATCAGACCGACTGAAACCGACGATAAAATTGTTGGAAAGAAGAAGACGATTCGCAGTGCAATCGTGGTTTTGGTGTTCTTCAACAGAAATGTTGCAAAAAGCAGAGCAAGTAGCGTTTGGAAGATTACGACAATAAATGAAAAGCGAAAGTTATTGCCGAGCACTTTCATGAACAGATCATCATTTGTAGCAAGATAGGCAAAGTTGTGAAGTCCTACGAATTCAGGCTTAGTGACGCCATCCCAACGGTGAAATGAATAGTAGACATTTGAAAGCGATGGATAAAGATAGAGAAATGAGTACAGAGCAAATGCCGGAAAAGCCATGGCAACTAGTATGCGGGACTCTGTTTTCTTGATATTAAATCTACGCAACCCAGTAACTCCCCTGCCGCCTTTGACGGCAAGGGAGTTCTGGTTAGTGAGCGTATTACTGATTAAGCACCAAGACTTTGCTTGATCGTCTTAGATGTGTCAGTCAACGTCTTCGTAATGTCTGCACCGCCACCGATAGCAATTAATGCATCTTCCAGTGGGTTACGGACTGTACCGACGTTTACGAACAAGAAGCGTGGAGCAAGTAATAGCTTCTTACCCATGATGTCAGATGTATTTAGAAGATCAATGTTGGCTGCATAGTCAACATTGATAATGGATACATGCTGTGAAGTTCCAACTGCATATTCTTGTGCGATTGGAGCTGTTGCCATGAATGACAAGAAAGCATTTGCAATGCTCTGGTCACGTGTGGTCGACTTAGCATTTACGCTGAGAATGAAAGTATTGTTAGTGATTCCTTGATACAAAGGCTTTGTATCAACAGTAATCAATCCCATCATCTTCATCTTGCTCTTCATATCTGGATTCAACTTGGTAACTGTGCTCATTCCAAATGTTCCAGTTGGATAGATTGCAGCCTTGCCTGATGCAAAATCTGCTGGCGCAACAGTGTCGTTGTAGCCAGTAACGTTATCTGGGAAACAACCAGCATCATTCATTGCCTTGTACTTCTTGGCAATGTCAACGAACCAGTCAGATGTGAGATCTGCTTTGCCTGTGTCGATTGCGGCAATACGTGAAGTCAAAGTTGCTAGGTCAGGGGCAGAGTTCATCAAGAATGAGTTCATGATCTGTCCAGCGTTTCCACGAGTGGCAGCTGGCCAAGCAAATGGAATTATTCCCTTAGCTTTAGCAGTCTTACAGAATGCCAATGTCTGTGACCAAGTAGTTGGAACTGTCCAACCATTCTTAGTAAACATTTCTGAGTTATACAGTGGATTGTTAAATAGAGACTGGTATGGAACTCCATAAACTCGGCCACCTACTGTTGCTGGCGTCAACGCGCTAGCAATAACGTTCTGGCTTACATAGCGGTTGCTTGAAATATCTTTCAACAATCCACCTGCCATAAACTGATCAAACTGTCCGCCACGGCTAGTAACAAAAATTGCAGCTTTCTTGTTAACGCTGATCTTTGCATAAGCCAAGTTGGTGTAATCAACAGAGTTCATGATTACCTGGTTGATATGTACGCCAGGGTTAAGTGCTTCAAACTTATCGATAATTGATTGAAGTACTACCTTGTCTTCTGGACGCCAGTGGTGGAATTCAATTGTTCCTGCTTGGGCCTTAAGGGCAGCAACTGGCTTTGCAGAACTTGAACCAAGACGTACACGGGTCCACGTAAGTTTGCCATTTGATCCCATAGTACAAATCAGGGATGTTGTGCTCTGTCCGGTACTGATGCCTTCTGTTGAGCAGGTCTTACCGAATACTTCTCCAGATGCTGATGCTGATGGAAGCGTTGTAGCTACAAGTGCGAATGCAACTGCTACTACTGCTCCAAAGCGACGTGCACTGAAGGTTGTTATTCCTTTAGCTTTCATCTTTGTAGTCCTTAGCTGTCGAGGGTTTGAGGGTTGACTTACCATTCTGTGAGGGGGATCCCTAACTTCTGTGCCATTGAACGAATACCTGGACGCACATCGATCCATGAAATGACCAAGTGGTGCGGATATCCGCCAGTGACTATTCCATTCACTAAAGCAGCGGCATCAGGTTGAGTGATGACCGTTGCTGTATTGCCTTGGAAGTGATTGGGAGCAGGGATTGATTCCCCTCGGCTCACAACCATTCGTAAACCCGTGCTGTTGCTCGGATCTACATCCCGATCAAGGCGAAACAGTGTGACTGCTCCGGTCTTGAGCGGAAAATTACCTGCAACGCCTAGTTTGCGATTGCAGTGGATTGATTGAGTGGCATTTGTTGGATCGGCAGCTAACTTTGTCGCCGCAGATCCGCAGTGCCATAAACGAACTAAACCTTGTGCTGCATCTAAATCAACAATATCTACAAGATAGTTTTCATCAGATCCAAGAGATTCGCAAATCATCATTGTTACTGCGCCCATTACGTCGCGTTCGCAGGTTGTAACAGTTCCACGATCTGAAAGTCGACCAAGTGAAGAACAGATGCATGCGCCAAGATCGGTTGGAAACTCTGGCCAGCATCGAATTGCAATTGCATCCAACGACTCTTGCTGACGCCATTCATCTAGTGCAACTTCAACTCCAGATACTTTCTTGGCTTCATCAACATTAACTGATGCAAGTGATGGTTGGGCCGCAACTGCGCGCGCGTACGCTAATTCACGCGCATCATCTTTTACTTCGGAGATTTTTCCAAATGCATCATCAATAGTAATTTGGCGAACATCCAAACCAAAGAGTTTCTGCAACTGTGGGCCATCAAATACACACGGAGTAAATCCATTTGGTGCATCTCCTACCGCACCGATCTTCTTACCTTTTAGCCATGCAAAGGCGGCATCAATTTTTTCGGTTGGAGCAAATTCGCCGGTGACTTCCTTAGGCGCATATGCAGTAGGAAGATTGCCTGCGAGCGCTGCTGTGATCGCCTCGCGCACTGCAGGTTCATCGGCATTGCCATGAATATGACGAATCGATTGTCCAACATTCATCAGAGCATGTGCAGCAAGATTTACTCCACACATTGAATTCAATTTAAGCCGCTCACCCACTGCCCCGGGTTCACGCATCGACCATCCAAGAATCGGACCTTTCACATTTCCTAAAAGATCTACTGCAGGTGATGCATCTGAAAATGAGGCCATAAAGAGAATATGAAGATCGGCTGCAGGTAGTTGTACAGCAGCTACGTCCTCAGGGGTCATGACGAGTTCGGCTGGTCCGACCACTTGGGCTCCAAGCTCAATCAGCAAAGCCCTAGCACTATCAAAATTTGCCTGCGCACAGGCCAGATCAAATGTTGGACGCGCTAATGCGACCAGAGCGACAGTGCTCATTCAACCCCCAGTGGTAAGACCTCTTGGCAGAGTGTGCTACCAAAGACCTGAGTCGTCAATCAAATTGCGGGTATTTTGCGATTCGTTACCGGACTGTAATGCTAGCTAGCGGTGCAGAAGAAAGGCCCTTTTCCTGCCATTGACGGTAAAAATGGGCCAATCAGGATCATTGGTTAGAAGTGTGGGGCTAACCCCCGTGGCCAGAATTGTATCTTCGGCCTTAAAGCCCTTACCTGTTGGATTCCATGCGATCGCTTGGTTCTCGGCTATTAGACGCGTTGTTGCTGAATTAGCTGGCCAATCTCTGGGTAAGAATCCAGTGGGACCTCCTTGATGGTGGCGCTTCCACTCATCGTTATCGAAACCATTAGCGGGATAGGCGGCAATTGCAGCATTAATCGGAGAAGAAAATGGTTGACCAACAACCGTGGCATCCAACATTGCAGCTTCAACGTTAAAAATCGATTCATATTCGTGAATCATCGACTCACTCACTTCGCCAAATGTAACGATGCGTGTTAGCGATGCAATCAAACCTTTTCGCTTTGCGCAGATTGATGCAGATACTCGATCGCCAACCACAGCATCTGTTGGAAGCGGATGTCTGAACTTATGGACACGATCAGAACCGGCGACACCCAAGAATGAAATCTCTAAATCAGATTGCCACAATGCATGTGTGATGAGACCAGCGACATCGATTTCGCGATCACTGCTCTCCACTTGTTTTAACGCACTGCCCAAAGCAACTGCTGCGTCGACACAGATTAATTTAAAACGTGCTACATCCTCATCGACAAGAGAAGCTCTAAGGATTTCAATCTCGATTCCAAGGTTTATTCGATCTGCACCAGATTGGTCACTTCCAACTTTTGGTCCGGTTGGAAGTAAGGGATCTCTGCTCTGCCACCAATCAATAGTTTGTACTTCTATACCTTGCGGAAACTCTTCGACTACCAAACGTGGGGCTTCAATTACATTGGTTATGGCAGTTACTGAATCTCTAGTAATAATCAGATCAAAGCACGCTGCATCAATGGTTGTAGGCACATGCGCACGTCCGGCAATCGCCCACGATAAGTTGGGATTACCGCGTAAAACAAGGCTTTCTAAGCCATGTTCGGCGATTAGCCCGCGTAGCTTCTCAATCCGCTCATCAAAACCACTCATATGCCTGATCCTATAGCCGACCGGCTTGATGCACTCGCTTTAGAAACTCTTGGGTCTTTGGATTCTTAGGGCTATGAAGAACCTCTTGCGCGCTACCGCGTTCTAGAATATTTCCAGACTCCAAGAAACAGACTTCATCGGCAACTTGTGTTGCAAAGCCCATCTCATGGGTTGCTAAAACCATTGTCATCCCATCACTTTTTAAGTCGCGAACAATGCTGAGAACTTCATTGACCAAAACTGGGTCTAGCGCCGATGTAATCTCATCGAGCAACAGCAAGCGTGGATTAATGGCAAGCGAACGAATGATGGCCACACGTTGCTGTTGTCCTCCACTTAATCGATCTGGATATTCATCGGCCTTATCGGCTAAATCAAAACGCTTCAGCAGTTTCGTAGCCGACTCAATCGCTTCCTCTTTGCTCTTGGACTGCACCTTCATAGGCGCAAGCGTGATGTTCTCTAGAACCGTCTTATGTGGAAAGAGATTAAATGATTGAAAGACCATTCCTAGTTTGCGTCGAACTTCATCGACATTAATCAACGGATCAGAGATCTCTACGCCATCTAGAAATATCTGACCATCATCAATTGATTCCAGCAAATTAATGCAGCGCAAGAGCGTTGACTTGCCTGATCCAGATGCTCCAATCAAAACTGTAGCTGTATGTTCTTGTACTGATAATGAGAGATCGTTAAGAACTAGCTCCTTACCAAAAGATTTGCGAATGTGTGAGAGCTCCAGTACGTGCTGCATTAGATTGCACCCTCAGCATTTTGGGCACTTGTGCGTTGCCTGATTGCACGATCTGTATACCGCGTCATAGGAATCGTTATGAGCAAAAAGAGGATTGCAGCGACAACATATGGAGTGTAATTAAAGGTACGGCTGGCATTAATTTGTGCCGCTCGAACCGCATCCGTAACCCCGAGAATGGACACTAAACCCGTGTCTTTTAGCAGTGAGACAAAGTCATTTAATAGTGGCGGAACTACTCGGCGGATGGCTTGTGGCAACACCACGTAACGCATAGTTTGGCCAGAGGTCAGACCCAGAGATCGAGCCGCGGCCCGCTGGCTAGGGTGAATAGATAAAATTCCGCTGCGGATAACTTCGGCAACATAGGCCGAATATGTCAGGACTACCGCAACGGTTCCAAGAAAAATGACGTTACTGGAGATACCAGTCAAACGCAGTGCCGGAACTCCAAAACCCACAAGCAAAATAATCAAGATAAGTGGTGCCCCACGGAAGATATCAACGTAAGCGGTAGCTAGAAATCTAAATGGGGTCAGCGCTGGAGATTTAGTAGTCCGCATAAGCGCTAAACCAAGGGCAATAACGCCAATACACGCCCCACCAATAAAGGTCAGTTGCAGATTGATCCAAAGACCTGCAATTACTGTTGGAAATACTTCGCGGCCATAACCAATATCGAAGAAGGTTTTCTTAACGATTTCCCAGCCAGGTGATGTCACAACGATTGTAAGTAATGTTCCGATAACAATGATGGATGAAACTGCGGCAATCAAAGCCTGCCTGCGACTTATACCTTTGCGCGCACGTGCTCTCTCTAATTCACGAGAGCTTGGCGACCAAGCAGAGTTAATTCGCTCTGACATGGCCGCCAAACTACCGTCTTTACTATTCTTTTTCGCTTATGGCTTTAATACTGGCGCGCCAGCATCAGTTGCAAGCCATTTATCCGTGATTGCAGCCAGGGTTCCATCGGCAGTAATTGCATCAACTGCTGCAGATACACATGAAGTTAACGCGTTGTCCTTTGAAAGTAGGAGTCCGAATTGATCTCCAGAGCCAGTTGAAGGCAGCTGACCGACGATCAAGCCGTTTGTAACCTCAACACCAGATAGATAGAAAGCTGTTGGAAGATCTACAACCAAACCATCAATCTGACCATTCTTCAAAGCCGAGACTGCAGCGGCGTTATCGTTAAATACCTGTGGCTTGATACCAATTTGATTTTGAATGGCATCAAGTGAAGTAGTTCCAACTGCTGCACCTAGCTTTGCATTCTTTAGGTCAGCAATTGACGTCTTTCCTTCAATCTTGCTGCCCTTAAATGAAACGATTGCTTGTGGAGCTGTGTAATAAGGAGATGAGAAGTCAACGGCAGTTGCACGCTCAGGTGTAATCGAGAACTGTTGCAAGTTGAAGTCAAAGTTCTTAGCACCTGGTGTTACGGCACTATCAAAAGTAGTACGTACCCACACAACTTCATCATTAGTAAATCCAAGTTGTTTAGCAACGGCATATGCGACTGCGCCTTCAAAGCCATTTCCAGTTTCAGGGGCATCATCAATAATCCATGGATAGTACGCAGGTTCTCCAGTTGCAATTGTTAACTTTCCAGATTCAACTGTAGCTAGATCAGCCTTGACACATGATGCCGCGCTATCAGTTGATGCTGAATCACTCTTTGCACAACCTGAGAGTGCGAGAGATGTTGCAACTGCTACTGCTATAAGAATTCCAAAACGTTTCTTCACGATATCTCCTAAAATGTGGGTGGCAATAACCAAAGAGTATTCAGGCCTGTTATATATGTCCACATGCGCCATATTTGCAGTTGAGCCCTGTATGCAGCATGGCCTCTTTATGGCAAGATGACATAGTGCCTAAACCTTTATTGCGAGTAACTGAGTTGTGCAAGACTTATCAAACTCCTGAAGGCTCCAAAGTCGCCGCGCTCAATGGCGTCTCATTAGATGTATATCCAGGTGAGTTTATGGTTCTACTTGGTCCATCTGGATGTGGAAAGACAACACTGCTGCGCTCTATTGCGGGGCTGGAATATCCTGACAGTGGCGAGATTCTCTTAGAAGATAAACGCATAGATAATTTGCCAGCGTACGTAAGACCCGTCAATACCGTCTTTCAAGCCTATGCATTATTTCCGCATATGAGCGTTGCCCAAAATGTCGCCTTTGGACTAGAGATGGAGAAACTAGATAAGGGCGAAATAGATCGACGCGTCGCTCACACGTTAGAACAGGTGAAGTTAACTGGTTACGACCAACGCAAACCATCTCAACTTTCTGGTGGACAGCAACAACGTGTCGCTTTAGCTCGAGCGCTAGTAAAAGAGCCTCGAGTTCTTTTGCTCGATGAACCCTTATCTGCATTAGATTTAAAACTTCGCAGAGGAATGCAGATTGAATTGAAGCGTCTGCAACAAGAAGTAGGAATTACATTTATCTTTGTAACTCATGATCAAGAGGAAGCTCTATCTATGGGAGACAGGATCGCCGTCTTCAATGAAGGAAAGATCATTCAAGTAGGAACACCTGAGGAGATATATAGAAATCCAGCAGATAGATTTGTCGCCGATTTTATTGGGGAGACTAATCTTCTTGAGGCCGAGATTGATAGTGGAAAGTTGATCATTAACGGTCTACAAGTAGCCCAAGATCTGATTTCTCCCAACTGCGACCTTCAGAAAAACGGCAAAGTCACAGTTGCGATTCGCCCAGAAGAGTTCTTGGTCACCGACAATAATCAGTTATTTACAGGGGTTGTACGTGACGTGATATTCACGGGCGGAAACCTAAGAATTCATGCGATGGTTGGAGCTAAAGAGATTGTGGCTACCTTGGCCTCGCATGGAGCATCCGTGCCCGAGCGTGGCGAAATCTTAAGTTTTAGTACTAGGCAAGAATCGATTCGCACAACTAGATAAATAATCGTGGAAATAAAAAGCGCCACCGGAACGACTCCGGTGGCGCTTTTTTACCTCTATTTATTGATTTGAAGTCCAGCTTGTAAATAGCTGTGTGTACAAGTCACGGGCTTCAGTACCGCAGTTTGGAGTAGGTGTAACTAGCTTTGCGTTTTCAGGAGAGACGTTGATTCCTGGATCGCTCTTGATTGTAGGCGACATAAACTCACCTGATCCTAAAACGGCATTGCCATAACCTGTGAAGTTGGTTGCTGCTGCGCCTTCCTTAGGTGAGAGCATCCAATTAATAAAGATCTTGGCATTATCAATATTCTTTGCTCCCTTTGGAACAGCAAGATTATCGGCCCAGAAGTTCAATCCTTCACTTGGGAATACATACTTAATTTTTGGATTGTCAGTGACCATGCGATTGACAGAGCCATTCCAAGCCATTCTTACCATGCTGGATTCTTTAACCATACGTTCGATTCCACCATCTGAATCGATGACTTTTGGCTTGAAGCCATCCAGGATTTTTTGCGCTGCAACATACTTGGTTTTATCAGTTGTGCAGAGATCTGCAGCAGCAACTCCGGAAGCACGTAATGCAGCTGAAACAACTTCTGTCTGATCCTTCAATACATCAACTGACGTAACACCGTCAGCGTTGAAGAAATCTTTCCAAGAAGTAATTGCATTGGCCGCTGCATCTGAGGTATTAACCGCGATACCAGTTGAGCCATACATATAAGGTGCAGAGTAGTTACGTCCCTTATCCCAGTAAACATCCATGAAATTTGGATCGATATTCTTGCCATTTGGGAAACTACTGACGCCAATGTCTTCAAGCAAACCAAGTTCTACCATCTGGGCAACCATGTAATCACTTGGAACGATTACGTCATATCCTGTTGCGCCTGATTGCAGCTTAGCTAATAGCGTTTCATTTGAATCAAAAGTATCAAGATTTACTTTAATACCAGTCTCGGCAGTAAAGGCCTTTAATTGCTCAGGGTCAATATAGTTAGTCCAGTTGTATAGATTTAACTCTCCCCCTTGTGCAGTTGGAAAGGCGGTAGATGTGCTCTCGGCTGCATCCTCTGTACTAGAAGAGCAGCTTGTGAGTAGGAGAAGGGCCGCGGCAATTGCCACAATTCTTACTCCTATTTTCTTTTGACTTACCATCATTATTTTTTCCTATCCTGGTTGAGGGAGTATGACGCGAACAGAATTCCGCCGGTGCCAATGAGCAGCATCGTGGAAAGTGCGTTTATTGCTGGCGTTACATTAGACCGAATCATTCCAAATATATAGACCGGCAACGTTGTTGAGCCTGGGCCAGCTACAAAGAATGAGGTTATGAAGTCATCGAAGGAGATGGCAAAAGCTAAGAGCGCACCGGCTAAAACTCCTGGGGCTAATAGTGGAAGCGTGACTCTTTTAAAGATATTCCACTCATTAGCACCGAGATCTGCGGCCGCTTCAAATGAACTAGCTTCTAGTGAGACCAGCCGTGCTCTAATTGGAAGCATCGCAAAGGGAATACAAAAAGCGGTATGAGCCACGATTAATCCAATAAAACCAATGGGCAAGCCGATAAATAGAAAGAAACAGAGTGAACCAACCGCTAAAACTATCTCTGGAATAATCAGCGGTGCTCCAAGAAGGATAATCGAAATCGTATTTCCTTTTCGTCCCATTCTCTGTAGTCCAAGGGTTGCGGCAAGGGCCAAGGTTGTTGCAAGAATGGTCGATGGCAAAGCAACAATAAGAGAGTTCTTTACCGCCTTAACAATGTCATCGTTGGTTAAGACATCTAAATACCATTTAGTTGAGAAGCCTGTCCATATTTGAGCCGTACGATTAACGTTGAAGGAATATGCAATCACTAGTGCAATCGGTGCATACAAAATAAAGAAAGTTAGATACGAAACCGTTGAAAAAAGTGGAAAACTTCTTAAGTTGACGAGTTTGCGAGTTTTCATTTTTTCGCCTCGGCTTTCTTTCGTGTCTTCAAACTAATAAGTAAGGTAAAGAAAAGCGTGAGTAGGCAGAGAAATACTGAGAGCGCCGAGCCAAATGGCCAGTTGCGTGCCTGTCCAAAATTATTGGCGACAACGTTGGCGATCATGTTCGTCTTGCCACCGCCAAGCATGTCGGCTGCCAGAAATGAGCCCAACCCTGGAATGAATACCAGTGCTATACCTGCAAATATTCCGGGTGAGATCTGTGGCAAGAGCACGCGAAATAAGACGCTCCATTTCTTGGCACCGAGATCGTAGGCGGCCTCTGCCAATCTAAAATCAAATCGCTCGGCAGAGGCGTAAATCGGAAGGATCATAAAAGGCAGAGATGTAAAAGTAAGCCCGATAACTGTGGCCGTTGGGGTATATAGGAGCTGAAAATTATCCCCGAGCCCCAAAAACGAAGTGACCTGGCCCAGTACTCCTTTTTCATCAAGGAGCTGGCGAATGGCATATGTGCGGATCAAAATGCTGGTCCAAAATGGCAAGGTCACGAGAAGTACCAAAAGATAGCGATATTTAGCCTGCCTGGTGGCGATCCATACCGCGACAGGTATCGCTAAAACAAGCGTAGTAACCGTAGATATTCCAGAGTAAAGAAATGAGTTCCAGATGACTTTTACGTATCTAACATCAAATCCTTTTGTTCCATCCAATCTCTCTTGCACGAAAATTCTGACATAGCTTATCGGCGTAAATTCCCATTTAACTCCCACACCTAAATCTGGCCGCGAGAGAAAAGAGTAAGTCGTGATAATTAGTAACGGGATTCCGACGGTGAAGGCAAGGTATCCCATAGGAATAATCGCAAACCATCTATTTGTTTGTCCAGGTCTTGAACGTTTTAAATCCATCAACGTGATGTCTCATTAGTAAATATTCGCTTGCCTAAGATCCACGTACCAAGAATTTGCGCCTTATGTATCTCTTGGGGCTCTAGCTCTCTAATATTTCGATCAAGAAGAACGAGATCTGCATCGAAGCCAACGCTTAATCGACCGCGATGAGTTTCATCTCCTGCTTGAAAAGCAGTGCCATATGTGTAAGCCGATAAAGCTTGATCAACACTTATCCGTTCATCTGGCATCCATGGCTTTGGATCTTCTGCCAGTTGATGGGTTCTTGTCACTGATATTTCTAGGCAATCTAGCGGCCGAAGTGTTGATACTGGCCAATCCGATCCAAAAGAGATCGCCGAATTATTGTCGAGGAGGGAGCGAATTGGGTACTGCCAACTTGCTCGCTCAGGACCTAGCCGCGGCGTCGTCAAGTGGCTCTGAAGGGGATCATCACAAGCCCACAGTGGTTCGAAGTTCGCGATAACTTTTAGATCTGCAAATCTTTTCAAATCGACTGGGTCGACTAGTTGAACGTGGGTAATCACGGGGCGCGGATGTGAGTGTGCGGCATTTTTTAGCTGTGCAGCCTCAATTGCATTGAGCGCCTGAAATATTCCTTCATCACCAATGGCATGTAAATGCGGCTGAAAACCTAAGGCATCGACGGCAATCACTGCCTCAGTTAGCTCTTCCCAACTCCAGCAGGGCATTCCAACTGATTCGGGGGCATCTACATATGCGTTTTTTAGCGCTGCAGTTCCACCTTCAATAACTCCGTCCAC
>Ga0114977_10001554_pt1 | contig 15053 bp, 12 predicted proteins | sample S_130805_MF_Meta_FD_87026 | JGI IMG/M metagenome (GOLD analysis project Ga0114977, IMG submission 87026) | Freshwater microbial communities from Lake Simoncouche, Canada to study carbon cycling - S_130805_MF_MetaG | ecosystem: Environmental > Aquatic > Freshwater > Lake | place: Lake...
GCATCCGAGATGCGGGACCTCCAAGCGAGCGCGAGTCCTGTCGCCTCTGGAACACCAATGAAAATCGGATAACTGCGTTGATCGAGGGATACTTCAATGGATCGCATAAAGGACAATTCAATAGGTCGAAGTTTGATTATTTCCAGGACGCAAACGCTTGGCGATAGTTCAATGATCACCGATACATATCATCTACGAACTGAGTCTTTCGTTTGCGTTTGCCATTAGGCCAACTGTTTATCTGTAGCGAGCACCACATGGGAGTGACACAGATAATCGTGCAATGCCTTGCGCAGACTGAGCAAGAACAGCGTTATGGAGTTTAGCCCAAGAAGTCCAACCAGGGAATATTCAATCCCTTTCGAGATAGATACCGACTGCAAAGAAACATACAGCGCAAGGGGAAAGAGCCAAGCGAATGCATTTCGTAGAACCTCACGAGGCACCAATTGCTCTCGCCTTGGGGGTAACCCGTGCTCCTCGACAATCTGCAATTGAAACAGATATCTACCAGGGGATCTCCAACCTTTATAAATCATCAGCAAATACAACGCCGGGACGATCAATGACGCAAACGCGATGATCGGAGTCAAAAGCTTCAAACTGCTGCGATCGGTTCCTTGGATTGCAAAAATCGAAATCGCAAACGGAGCAATTGCGGCCAACAAACAAATTTGATCGACTACATAAGCCATCAAACGCGGAGCAAATCCAGCCGGCGTGGTACTCACAGGTGCGATGACCTGCAGTTGATCAATCAGTTCGTCGTAACTCGCAAATCGCTCCGTCGGATTTTTCGCAAGCAACTTTTCGATCAGCGTTCGAAACTCTCTTGGAATCGCGTTCGGCCAAGGATTAGGAAATTGAACAGGCTCCGAAATGTGGGAAGCAAGTTTTTGCTCAATCGACTCACCCATCAATGCAATAGCCGGATGTCCGAATACCAATTCAAACAGAGTGATACCCAGCGCATACATATCCGACTGAATACTGAACCCTTCACCACGAATCAGTTCGGGGGCCACGTACTGTGGAGTTCCCGCCAAAGTCGCGGTCGGAGAATCCTCACCCGCTTTCCGAGTACGAGCCAATCCAAAATCGGATAGCTTCACCCGTCCCTTCCCTGCCATGATAATGTTCGCCGGCTTGATATCGGCATGAATCAGATCGAACAAAGATGCGTGTTTCAGGGCCGATGCGATCTGTTTGGCATACTCAATCGCTTCAGAGTAAGGCAGGTTTCCTTCGACCTTTACACGTTCGGCAAGCGTCGGACCGGGCAATAACTCCATCGCCAGGAATGGCTCTTCGTCATGGCGTCCAACGTAGTAGATCGTGACAACATTGGGATGATTTAAGCGAGCTTGAGCTACCGCTTCCCTGAGCATGTCATCGACTTGCCCTGAAAAGCTCTCTCCCTTGCGTCTCATCACTTTGACCGCGACATAGCGTTGCAGCGATGTGTCGAGTGCACGGTACACCGCGCCCATTCCACCACGCCCCAACGGTCGGTCAATTCTGAAGTGACCGTACTGTGCGTGAGTAAGTGCATCGATCGGTTCGACATCAACGTCTAAAGAACCTGGGACCGCATGGACGTTCGCAAGACTGATCGTCGCTTGGTAAGCCTGTTGAAAAGCCGATCCTAGAACACGTCGATAACAAGCCGGACACTGACCGTCCCGCCCTGGAACAACAGTAAACTCATGGCCACATACGCAATGATACGCATGCACCGGCGCAATCGGCAACTCAACGTTCGAATCCATCTCCTGCGGGCTTGTCTCCATGCTGAGCATTGTACACTGCGGCGCTACTATTGCGGTGAGCGAGTCCCTGAGGAACAATACGCAACGCCCCCTCTGTTCCACTGATTCTCTATTCCCCTGAGAATCAAGAATTCTCATGATTTGCGCAATGGCCAGTTTCACCGGCCCTCGCCCAACCTACTTTTGCTCAAACTCAATCCCATGTTTTTCAACGAAATCCCCGAAAACCATCCAACCCCCTCCCTCGTGGTCGACGGAAATATCCTCCAAGGCAACTTGGATCGAATGCAAAAATATTGCACCGAACACAAACTGAAACTGCGTCCACACACGAAAACCCATAAATCTGTGGAAATCGCTTCACGCCAGATCGCTTCGGGAGCGAGCGGTTTGACCGTTGCGAAAGTCGGAGAAGCCGAATGCATGTTCGCCGCCAGCCCTGACATTTTTCTCGCTTATCCCGCCATCGGGCAAAACCGACTTGAACGCTTGGGTGATCTCGCTGCACGCTGTGCAGATCGAGGGGGAAGTGTCTGCGTGGGTGTCGATTCGCAGCAAGCGGCTGAATTCTTGTCCGCTGCCGCCGCTAACCGAGGGCTTCGAATCGGTATCCTAGTCGATTTAGATGTCGGTTTTCACCGTACCGGCGTTGAATCATCCCAAGATGCCGTTGCCTTATGCCAATGGATCGATCAATGCCCCAACTTGAATTTCCAAGGAGTCATGTGCTTTCCCGGCCAAATACTTCCCAATGCCCCCGATGACGCTTGGGCTCACTACACCCAACGCCTCGCGGTTGTCGTCGATGTGCTTCGTCGCAGCGGAATCGTAGTCCCTCGCATTTCCGGTGGTTCAACTCCTTCGGCATGCGAATCGCACCGCAATCCTTATCTGAACGAGATTCGCCCCGGTACGTACATCTACAATGACCTGAACGAAGTTCGACTCGGTGTGGCAACCATCGAAAATTGCGCCGCTCGTATCATCGCAACGGTCGTCAGCACCCCGACAAAATCAAAATTCATTCTGGATTCCGGAAGCAAGACCCTTTCGAGCGATCGCAACTGCGTCGATCCCGATTCCGGCTTCGGAATGGTCGTCGAATACCCTGCCGGCAAAATCTCGCGACTGAGCGAAGAACACGGAGAAGTCACCTTCCCCGAAAACTACACCGGACCACGCCCCAACATTGGCGACCGGGTCTGGATTATCCCCAATCACATTTGCGTTTGCGTTAACCTTCAAAACAATTTTTATCTCGCGGAAAACAACAAGCTCTCGGAATATCGCGTCGATGCCCGAGGACTTCTGACTTAACGGGTGACTTAACGGTCTACTAACTTAACCATCGAGCCGATCCCAAACGGTGCACTATCAATGATCCCGCAACAAAACGTCTCGATCCTTATTCCAGCTTACAACGAGCAAGCGACAATTCTCAAAGTCCTCCGTAAGCTTGTACAGCTCGAAATCGCCCTCCACGAAATCATCATCGTCGATGACGGTTCAACCGATGGCACTGCGGAGAAAGTCGAGAATTGGCTCGCAGGCAACACAGACTTGTCGCTGGCAGGCAATACCGAGCTGTCGCTCGCAGGCCGCCCTAAAATACGCTTGATCCGTCAGCCGAGAAATCTGGGAAAGACCGCCGCGATCGCTAAAGCCATCGACGAGTCGACCGGCGATATCCTCATCATCCAAGACGCCGATTTGGAATACGATCCCATCGAAATCCCAGGAGTCATCGAACCGATCTTGATCGATGTGGCCGATGTGGTCTACGGAAGTCGCTTCTTGGTCAAAAAAGCTTCCCGCGTACTGTACTTCTACCACTACTTGGCCAACAAGTTCCTAACGCTCCTAAGCAATCTCCTGACCAACCGAAACATGTCGGATATCGAGACTTGCTATAAGGCGTTTCGGCGAGAAGTCATTCATCCACTGAATCTCACAAGCCGTGGATTTGGGATGGAAGTCGAAATCACCGCCATGATTTGCAAGACGAACGCACGGACCTATGAAGTACCGATCTCCTACTACGGAAGAACGTACGAGGAGGGGAAAAAGATTGGAATCACGGACGGAATCGCGGCGATTTGGTACATACTATACTACAACTTAATCGTTCCACTTACGACGCAGGGACAAGCATACATTCGCAATGTGAATGCATCGCTGGAAGAACGACGCGCTGCGAGGATGTCCAAGGATCTACAATCTGAATGACAAACGGCACTAGAGAATAGCACTAGAAAAAAGACCGTGCGCGGTAGATTCGGCACGATGCTATTTCGCGAAGCCAAATTTCGGATTACCTTCAACTGAACCCGACGAACATGTGGCTTGCCCTAAGTTCTCGGGTAATCAAAGTCTTCATCAACTCCCGCCCAGGATTACCTATAGAATGCAACTCCAAATACACTCCGATGATTGGCTAAGCCGAGCATGCGACGCGATCGTCATACCCTGTGGCGAGAACTGGAAAACCCGCCCTCAGACGCAGTCCCTTGATCAAGCGACAAGTGGATGGTTCAGCCGAGTGATGGAAAGTGGGGAAGTCTCCACCAAGCCGAACAAAGTAACCTTATTGATAGAACCTGCTGGAGTGCCCGCGCGTTTACTGGCAATCGTTGGAACCGGATCGGAACCAGCAAACCCCTCCCAAGTATTCTTCCGAGCAGCCGGCTCGGCCATGCGTGCTCTCGCAACCAAACCGCGCAAGTCCGTTCGATTCGTGGGATTCGGTTCCTCTCCCTTGGAAATCCGCTCGGCAATCGCCGGAGCAATGGTCGGCTCACAAGGTCAAGACATCTATCGCACCGAGAAGAATACATTTCCTCCCGACCTCATTGAATGGTATGGGGCGAATGACTCCCAAGTCTGGGCGGGCGAAGTTATCGGCAACGCGGTCAATCTAGCTCGCGAACTTGTCAACCAACCTCCAAACATCCTTTATCCTGAGTCGTTTGCTTTTAAAGCCGAACAAGTAGCCCATGAAGCCGGTTTCTCTATCGAAGTCTGGGATAAAGCGAGGCTGGAGCAAGAGAACTGTGGTGCGATGTTGGCTGTCGCCCGAGGATCCATTCGAGAGCCGAACTTATTGATTCTTCGCTATCAAGGTTCTTCGCCGGATTCACAACCTCTCGCCCTCATCGGCAAAGGGGTAACCTTCGATAGCGGTGGATACTCCCTGAAACCAACCGATGGCATGTTGACCATGAAGTGCGACATGGCAGGTGCTGCAACCGTGCTTGGGATCTTCCAAGCCGCCTCGAAACTGCGAGTGCGAAGGAACCTCGTTGGTGTGATCGGCTTGGTCGAGAATCTTGTCTCCGGTGACGCTTTCAAACTCGGCGATGTGCTTCGTGCAAGATCAGGTAAGACGATCGAGATCCACAACACGGATGCTGAAGGTCGACTTGTACTGGCCGATTGCTTGGACGTTGCACTCCAATCAAACCCCTCGAAAATGATCGACTTCGCAACTCTCACCGGCGCTTGCGTTGTCGCTCTTGGAAATGATGTGGCCGGATTGATGAGCAACCATAACTCTCTGCAATCCGAAATCCAAACCTTCACCGAACAATGCGGAGAGTACACTTGGCCTCTCCCCATGCATTCTTTCTACAACGAACAAATTGCAGGCAAGGTAGCGGACATCAAGAACTTAGGCGAAGGGCGCTGGGGTGGGGCTATCACCGCCGCGAAGTTCCTCGAGGAATTCGTGCAGTCCAGACCGTGGGCTCACCTCGATATCGCCGGCCCAGCATTCTTGGATTCTCCGAAACCTTGGTGCGATGCAGGTGGTAGCGGCTTCTTGATTCGATCCTTTGCGGAATGGCTACTGGCATGAGTCTAGATGCTCCAAACCTTGAGCCTCACTCCGCCCCCCTCCCAGACGAGAACGCGGAATTAGGTTCCGAAGCAAACTTAGAAGATCAGTTCAGGCGGCAATACCACGAACTCGCTGAACTTGCGGGCTCGCTTGCTCACGAAATCAAAAATCCGCTTTCCGTCATCCACATGAATGCGGATCTTCTAAGCGAAGAGCTCGACGAAAGCCAATGGCCTGGCAAGCGACGGGCAATTAGCAAAGTAGAAATGATCAAACAGCAGTGCCACCGCATGGAAAATCTGCTCAGAGACTTTCTTCGATTCGCACGGATGCAGGACATGGAAATGTCCCTCGGTTCACTAAACGATCAAATCCAATCCGTCCTGAACTTGTTTCAAGCCCAAGCCAACAAGCTCGACATCAACATATCGAAATTCCTCGATGCGGATCTTCCAAACATCCGACTCAACAGCTCGGCCCTTCAAGCCGCTTTGATCAACTTGGTCAAAAACGCCATCGAAGCGATGCCCGATGGTGGAGAACTGATGATCCATACCTTCACGCTCCCCAACGGAGTCGCGATGGAAATGATCGATTCAGGTTGCGGAATGGATGAAACCACCGCCATGCGCATGTTTGAACCGTTTTACTCCACCAAAGCCGAAGGCTCCGGTTTGGGATTACCCACAACTCGAAAAATCGTCGAAGCCCACGGTGGAAGGATAAGCGTTCAAAGCGAAGTTGGACGCGGCACAAAATTCAGCCTCGAGTTCCCAACCCCAATTCGGATCTCCAAGCAAGCCTCTAACGACCCTGAGGATGGCTCAGATCAAGTTTCCTCAGGATCCAAAGAATAGGGCTCCTCGGGTTCTCCTCGTCCGACCAGCGTTCAATGGTGTAACTCGTTCCAAGTTCACCAATCCAACGAGCAACCACGCTCGCTTCGTTCTCACCATCGCGATGCCCAACGTAAGCCAAAATCGATACGATCCCCCCGGTAACTAAAACCCTCTCGACCGCCTTCAGCGCCTTCAATGTCGATTCAGGTTCCGTTACAACCGATTTATCCCCATGAGGTAGGTACCCCAGGTTGAACATCGCGCAATCGATGCGGGAAATCCCTCGATCGCTCAAGATGCTCTCTAAGTCCCCATGATTACCGACAACACAATCAACTCGCCCGGATAACCCAGCTTCCACTAACCGCTGCTGCGTCCTCTCGATAGCTTGCCCTTGTCGATCGATGGCGATCACTTTGCCCGCCTGACCGACACACTCCGCAAGAAACACCGTATCAAAGCCATTGCCAGCAGTAGCATCTACGGCAACCGCACCATCGATCAAGTACGGCTTAACCTTCGCTTGTGCCTCAACTGTGAAGTGCATCTGCTAAGCCCTTCGGATACGAACCGAGCAGATCAAATCGCAATGCGGTCTCCTTGAGCTCGTCGATGGCTTTCGCAAGCTGCTCGGTCTGCGAGTGCCCTTCTAGCTCGACGAAGAAAAAGTATTCGTTCGGTGTTCTTGGAACCGGGAACGACTCAATCCAAGTCAAGTTAATCCCTCGCTGCTTGAATAACATCATGACGTCCGCCAATGCACCCGGACGGTGGGGAACACGAAACAACAAGGAGGTCTTGTCGTTGCCAGTCGGTGCAGGCTGCTCTTTGCCGATAATCGCAAAGCGTGTCGAATTATGAGGGTTGTCCTCGATCGATTCACACAACACGTCCAATCCGTATTCCACCCCTGCTTGAATCGATGCGACTGCTGCAGTACCTGGTTCCTCGGCCGCGATCCGGGCCGCCTCGGTCGTGCTGGAAACTTCCTTCAAGGCAACTCCGGGCAGATGCTCTGCTAGCCAACGACGACATTGCGATAACGCTTGTGGCTTACTGCAAACCACGCGCACTTGAGCTCGAGGGCATCTGGCCAAGAGATTGTGATGAATCGCAAGATTTACTTCGCCACAGATTTGCACCGGACGCTCGATGAACGTCGTGAAAGTATCAACGATGCGGCCATCGGTCGAATTTTCAATTGGAACCACACCATATCGCGATTGCCCACGCTCGACTTCTTCAAAGACCGCACCGATCGATGAGACCGCCTGCAAGTGACTACTTCCCCCAAAAAACTTGCACGCCGCCAAATAACTGTATGAATGCTCTGGGCCCAAATAAGCGACCCGCGAGGGTTTTGCACCGTATAAATGCGTCGCCCCTACTACGAACGACAACACTTTGCGAACTTCCGACGATACCCCCTCTTGAAAGTTCAACCTCTCCAGCCTTTGCTGCTCCTGCAAAATGCTCGTAGGAGCTCCCTGGCCATCAGCAGACATCTCATCCAGAAGGGAAATTCGGGCGGCCACGAGCCGGGCAAGCTCCCGGTCGATCTCTTCGAGTCGCTGAAGTTTCATTTCCGGCACTTGGCTCATAGCGAACTCGCTGAAAAATCGGAATGATCGTACTGTCAAATTGGCTGGGATTAGTATTCCAAATCACTTCACAACCACACCACGACGAAAAAAAACCAACTGCAAATCATTGTAAGCCATGCACTTGCGCCATAAAAGCCCCACTAAAAAAGAGGTTTGGCACAAAGATTGCTATTTCTCAGAAACCAATACGCGAGCCATTTTTCGGGTCACCCGACGAATCTCTCGACCAGCTTAATGACTATCTACCAAACCACGTTCTACGGAGAAACCCAACTATGGCGACAGGCGAAAAAATCATCGGAATCGATTTGGGTACCACCAACTCGGTGGTAGCCGTGATGGAAGGCTCCGAAGTCAAAGTAATTCCGAATGCCGAAGGCAATCGACTCACTCCAAGCGTGGTCGCATTTACCGATAAAAGTGAAACCATCGTCGGCGAACCAGCACGTCGCCAAGCGGTCACCAATCCGCGCCGCACCGTCTACTCGGTGAAACGATTTATGGGACGTCGGCACTCCGAAGTCGAGTCCGAAGAGAAGATCGTTCCTTACCAAGTCGTTGGCGGTGCTAGCGAGTACGTCAAAGTCCAAATCGGTGATCAGCAATTCACCCCACAAGAAATTTCAGCCAAGGTTCTCCGCAAGCTCAAGGAAGCAGCAGAGTCCTACTTGGGACACCGCGTCTCCAAGGCAGTTATCACTGTTCCTGCGTACTTCAACGATGCTCAGCGCCAAGCCACCAAGGATGCAGGCCAGATCGCCGGTCTAGAAGTCGCTCGGATCATCAACGAGCCTACCGCTGCGGCCCTCGCTTATGGATTGGACAAATCGAAGGATCAGAAGATCGTTGTGTTCGACCTCGGGGGTGGTACGTTTGACGTCTCGGTTCTTGAAGTAGCACTCAGCGGAGATGGCGACTCAAGCTCGAGCAAGATTTTTGAAGTTATTAGCACCAACGGGGACACTCACCTCGGTGGAGATGACTTCGACCAATCCCTCGTGAACCACGTTGCTAATCAGTTCCAAAAGGACAACGGTATCGATCTGCGTAAAGATCCAATGTCCCTTCAACGCCTGCAAGAAGCTTGCGAAAAGGCCAAGAAGGAACTCAGCTCGTTGCCGCAAACCGACATCAACCTTCCGTTCATCACGGCCGATGCGACCGGACCGAAACACCTGTTGGTTACGATCACTCGAAGCACCTTCGAAGGTTTGATCGATCCACTCATCGAACGCTGCAAACAACCTGTCTTGCAAGCATTACAAGATGCGAAACTGCGTCCATCGGAAATCGATGAAGTCGTTTTGGTCGGTGGTTCTACCCGCGTACCCAAAGTACGTGAGCTCGTCAAAGGCATCTTCGGTAAAGATCCACACCAAGGGGTCAATCCCGACGAAGTCGTCGCTGTTGGAGCCGCAATTCAAGGAAGCGTTCTTTCCGGTGAACGAAAAGACGTTCTCCTGCTTGACGTCACTCCGCTGACCCTCGGCATCGAAACCGAAGGTGGAATCCTCACGGCTTTGATCGAACGCAACACCACCATTCCTGTTGAGAAGAAACAAGTCTTCTCGACCGCTGCCGATAACCAAACAGCCGTAACCGTGAGCGTCTTCCAAGGCGAACGCAAGATGGCTGCCCACAACCGTGTGCTCGGCCAATTCAATCTCGAAGGCATCGACGCTGCCCCTCGTGGTATGCCACAAATCGAAGTCAAATTCGACATCGATCAAAACGGTATCCTGAACGTCTCTGCCAAAGACTTGAAGTCTGGTAAGCAAGCCAGCGTGAAGATCGAGCAATCGAGCGGTCTGAGCAAAGACGAAATCGAACGCATGCGTCGTGACGCAGAAGTTCACGCCGACGAAGACCGCAAACAAGTCGAACTTGCCGAAGCAAAGAACCGAGCTGAAAACACGATTCACTCACTTGAGAAAGCGGTTGCGGATCAAGGGGACAAACTATCGGCTTCCGATCGTGAACCTCTTGAGACTGCGATCAAGAAAGTTAAAGACAGCCTCTCGACGAACGATACCGACGCGATCAAGCTTGCAACATCGGAACTTGAGCAAACTGCCAACGCTTTCCGCTCCGCATTCACTTCGCAACCGCAGACTCAAGCTCCAGGGGCAGAAACGCCTAAGGGACCTAACGATGATGCGATCGATGCTGAATTCGAAGTAAAGAACTAAGCAGCGTTTACCGGATTGCGATCCTCCGATCGCGAATCCGCACCCTAGCGAACGTGCAGTGTACGCTTTTAAACACTAAACAGCGGAGTCGGGCTCTATCACGCCAGACTCCGCTTTGCACGCTTTGACTCTGTGCCTCTGTGGCTCTGTGCCTCTGTGTTTCAAAACTAGCTTGCGATTCAAAACCGGTGCGAGGCAGGAGAGAGACAGGCTTATTCAAATTCGACGCCTACCTCAGCGCCGTTGCGCGATCCCATGGCCCACCAGACCCTGGGCTCGATCGAAAGCGAAACGAAATGCACGCTTCCATCTGCCGCGGTTAAATGCACACCGCTACCGTGCATGCTACTGGCAGTAACCATGTTGTTTCCGTTTGGCTCGCCACCATAAACGTGGCAATTGCGTTGATTCGGGGGCAACACGTGCATGTAGGTATTGCCGGCAATGGTAAGTCCCGAAATCCAAGCCTTTCCATGGGGTGCCGAATACGCGGGGTCTGCAGCGGACACCCCTTTGCAATAGCTCACCCAAGCTGGCAAGGTACGAACGGCGGAAGCCCCACCGCAGTAAGACATTACGCTTTGAGGCCCTGCGGGCATGAACGAACCAAAACCGCTCTGGACAGGTACAAGACTGTTAATGACTCGCTCGGATACCAAGGCGGTATTCGATGCCCCGTCGGTGAAATCCCTAAAAGACATCGTGGGCTTATACCAGAGCTGGTTCGTGTCCGCAGGATTCATGATAGGCATTGCCCCGTTAGTCCTCGCTAACGGCTGATCTTCACCATTGATGCCTGTCGTTTGTCGGATCCAACCCAAATTCCCAGCGTAACTGCCCGGCGCAGGTGCCGCTGTACCCGCATATTCCGTTTGCACCCAAGGATCCGACGGGCATAGATATGTTGCAATCCGCGCGGAGGCAGCACGGGCGTTGACGTGATCAGCCCGAATGTTTAATACCAAATAATTCGGGCTGCTTGCCCCCATCACGCTGGTCATCGGTGCAGAGAAGTTGACTGTTTGAAACAAAGGCCCTTGCTCAATTTGCGGCAGGATCATCGCGAGCCAGCTAAACATCCCGCCCCCCCGCGGATTCCCCGGTACCCCACTACCTGAGATGGTCGGTGGAAAAGTTTTGAACGCGGATTCATACACTTGAACCGCGATACCAAGCTGCTTGAGATTATTGGAACACTGCATCCTGCGCGCAGCCTCGCGGGCCGCTTGAACCGCCGGCAAAAGTAGACCGACGAGAACTCCAATGATCGCGATGACCACCAATAATTCGACTAACGTGAAACCTGCACGCCGCATGCGCTTCCACCGACCCTTGAAAACTTTGGTCATGATGCAAATGGTCCTGCAGCCCGAAGGCGTGCCTTGAGTTCCCCCCAGGATTCTTGAGTCCTCCGACGGACCGAGAAATTTCCTGCTCCAGAAAACAGTATGCATGTGAATTATCCAATAAAAACGATATGTAGGCAATTGCAACTCGCGATCATTGCAACTAAATTGCATATGTTAATGAATTCCCGGCCCCAAATTATTGCTTGCAACTTAGAGACATATCATGAAAAAATGGTTTGCCATCCTGGCATTGTCCGCTTTGTTTTCTGCCCCACAGACGCTCAAAGCAGATTTGTGGGTCGGAGGCCACGGGGATATCGGGATCGGATTGGTAGGAAACAAACTCGACTTGCACCTGCATTTCGCAGATGCAGTGGATAAAGAAGGTGGAGGAAGCATTCCCGCCGGAGAATATGCCCCCGGAGATCACACTATTTTCGTCCCAGGCCCCTCGGTCGATCGACCGCCAGGCAGCCAATGGGATTTCCTCGGTGCACCCACCGACAAGATTTGGTTTCTGCCTGCAAGCAGCGATCCGAATAAACCCTACCTCGGATGGGCAACTGAAGAACTATCCCCCGCAGATTTCAATGGCAATATCACCGTTCGCCTGACCTCGCTCCTCTCCGCACCAGCCAACGCGACCTTCTCCGTCTGGTCGCTCGATCCGTTCGGCTCCCCCACGAGCTTGATGTCTACCGCCAACGGCATCAGTAACTCCGACCAATTTCTCCTCGCACCCGCAAACCACGAACACTTTTTCGTCGGCTTCACCCAAGAAGGACTCTACGACATTGAATTCACCGCTTTTGGTAATCACAAAGCTCTAGGTGACATATCCGGAACAGGGGTCTTCAAATTCGCGGTCGGTGTACCTGAACCCTCCTCCATGGCTATGCTTGCAATGGCAAGCTCCGGCGGATTCCTCGGCTGGCTGCGACGCCGAAAGAACTCCAAAGTCGTAAGCTAACGGGAAACAGCCCTAAAAACAAAAACAGGCGGTCAAGATTCATCTTCTTGACCGCCTGTTTCTTTTAAATCTCACCCCAATCGATAATGCTCCAGCCTAGCTGCGTCGTCGATAAGCGCGAACCCCCAGACCACCAACCAATAATCCAAAAACCGCCATCGATGCAGGCTCAGGCACAGGGTCGGGAATCGAACCAACGTGGAAAGTAAAGACCGCTGAACTTTCCATCGGCACAGTTCCACCACCCCCAACGTACACCCCTGACGCCTTCAACTCGATCGCATACGTTCCAGCCTGAGTAAAGCCCACGTTGAAGTGCGAATGCGCCGGGATCGACAAGCTAAAGGAAGTCGGCTGCCCAGACACCGAGGATGCTTTGACCTGCGGCGAGCCGAATCCATCGACATCCCAAACGGAAAATAATCCACCGACCGGTCCAGCGACGATCCCCACCAAGGACAAGGTCATCTCGCCATCTTGCCAGTCACTCGCGACCAACTCTTCGGTTGACCAACCCAAGAACGGACGGGTCGGGTCAAGCACCTTAGACAAGACCCAGAGCGACTCTCCTTCCGCTGCACCGGTAAAGTCCCACTGCGTCCCTGCGGGCCGACTCAGCGCTGGGCCATCGACAAAAATCGCTACATCCTCGGCTTCATATTCCCCCTCCGGAATCTCATTGCCGTTGGAATCGTAAGCTTCCTCATGGAAGTGCATTCCCATGTGCAAAGAGCCTCCCTCCAAATGCACTCCGAGGTCTCCGTGCCCACTGGCCCATACCACACCAGCCCGGCTTTCGGATGCAACTCCCAATGAACTCAGCAACGCAACTATCGAAGCGACCACAAACCTTCTCATCATCTACTCCCCGAAAAAGAGAAAAACGGCCTAAACACATTCGCTTCATCGTATTGCCCAACAATCCTATTTGCAATAGCATTGCATACACACCAGCCTCCTAATTGCAATTGCTTGCATTTACACATCACTACCATTACGAGGGAATCATGCCGACGAAGCAGGAGAGTCCCTCTCCGAAATCGCAACCATCGACTCCATGGTCACCGTCGTCGATGCCCTGAACTTCTGGAAAGACTACCAATCCTACGAGGACCTTCGCGACCGAAAACTCGGTATCGACCAAACCGACCAACGCAACATCGTCGACCTGCTGATCGATCAAATCGAATTCGCAACCGTGATCTTGCTCAACAAGTGCGATCTAGCCACACCCGAAGATCTCGATGCCATAGAAACCTTCCTCCAAGAACTTAATCCCTTCGCTACCATCCAACGCTGTGAACGCGGAGCCGTGCCGCTCAATCAAGTCCTCGGTACGAACTCCTTCACCTTCGAGGAACGACGCCCTTTGCATCCCATGCGTCTGATGGAAAACCTGAACTTCGAAGACGGCATCCTGCAAAACGTCCTCCGCTCCAAAGGCTACTGCTGGATAGCTTCACGCCATGACCAAGCCTATCGATGGAGCCAAGCCGGTGTTTCGGTGCAGATCGGACATGCCATTGCGTCAACCTATCCGACGAATCGCCAATTGCGTGGGAACCTCCGCCAACGCCAACGGCAGAGGCTACTTCGCCAATGGAACCCTTATCAGCAACCCCAATCTCCTCAGCCTCTTTCCCAGCATCGTCAACTCCTACCGAAGCAATCGCGGAGAAAGCTGGATTCGTGGAGTGCCGCATGCAACCACTATCAACGGGTACCTGACACCGAACCACCGTATTGCCGATATCGGATTCCACGGTCGAGGCTTCTACGCGGCTCGATCCATGCACGGCAGCGGCGCGCAATTAGGATTCGCGGATGGTTCCGTACGTTTCATCGCAAACAGCGTCGACGAATTAGCCTACCGAAACACCTTCTCATCTAACGGCGGTGAAATAGCCGTATCCCTCGATGACTAATCCTTTTCGGAACCAACTCGGAGATAACCAACCATTCTCGCAAAACTGAAAACAGTAGGAACTCCAACCAAAATCGTTGCTTTTAGCGAAGCCGAATACTAACACCTGTAATTCGGCGCTCGATGGGCAGCGATCAAGGCAAACTACTGGCAAACTACTGAGGCTTGCGAGGAGGAGCGAACTTAATCCGCTCGACCAATCGCTGGATCTGATCCCCCTGCCTCTGCCCAGTAACGGTCGAGATTGCGGAAATCACATGCGCATAACGCAAGTTGTAATCCAAATCGATTTCTACTTCAGGGCCTTCCTCTGGACTCGGCGGTGCATTCCCACCCGTCTGTTGCAAAATGAAAGCTCGCAACTTCGTGAAATCATTGCCAAACGAACGAGTCTCATCGACGACGATGTCGACCAACTCACCGTCTGTATTCGATCGCAACCGCAACTTGATCGGTAGGTTCGTATTGTCCGCAGCTCCTGAACCGCCGCCGATCGGCATGCGGATATTGAAGTCCCCTTCCTGCGCAGCGATCTTGAACGTCATCACGAAGAAAATCAGCAGCAAAAAGATGA
>Ga0114977_10001556_pt1 | contig 15048 bp, 17 predicted proteins | sample S_130805_MF_Meta_FD_87026 | JGI IMG/M metagenome (GOLD analysis project Ga0114977, IMG submission 87026) | Freshwater microbial communities from Lake Simoncouche, Canada to study carbon cycling - S_130805_MF_MetaG | ecosystem: Environmental > Aquatic > Freshwater > Lake | place: Lake...
TTCTTTAACGCGCTTTAAACGACCACCGGTCATCGTGTCTTCGCCGGTATCCACCAACGTCACCCGCCAAGGCTCGGCGTTTCGTTGATGCACTTCCATTTTGTTGTTCGCCATATCAAACGTGACATCGGACATGTGCAGAAAGTAATTAGCAAAGTATTCCTTGATGACATAACCTTTATAACCGCAACAAATCACGAAGTCATGGATGCCATGTGCGGAATAGCCTTTCATGATGTGCCACAGAATCGGCTTGCCGCCGATCTCTACCATCGGCTTAGGGCGAGTGGAGGTTTCTTCGCTAATGCGAGTGCCTAAACCGCCGGCAAGAATTACGGCTTTCATTTGTATTTCCTTTGGTTAAATATTAAACCTAGCATGATGATAATTTATTACGTTATGTCAATTATTAGAGGTACACCTAATTCAATAAAGCACCTTATGTCATAACACATGGATTGCCACGCCCTGCGGGGCTCGCAATGACGTAGTTATGTTTTCCCACGACGCCTCTGGTTCGCAATGACGGTATGATGGCATCGAGCTTCACCCGTCATTGCGAACGAAGTGAAGCAATCCAGTTAAAACAAGAAAGGCCCTTGAATTAATCGAGCTTCACCCGTCATTGCGAACGAAGTGAAGCAATCCAGTTAAAACAAGAAAGGCCCTTGAATTAACTTCATCTGGATTGCCGCGTCGCTTCGCTCCTCGCAATGACGGCAAGTGGCACGGATCATCTCCGTTTGTCATCGCGAGCGTAGCGCGGCGATCCAGCAACTCTAAAAGACCGTGCGCCCGTCATTGCGAACGAGGTAAAGCAATCCAGCTAAAACAAGAAAGACCCTTGAATTAACGGCATCTGGATTGCCGCGTCGCTTCGCTCCTCGCAATGACGAACGCTTGTCATCTCGTCAAATAATTCTCAACGACGGCGTAGCATTAACACCGATATCAACAACTAGTCTTGAAGTATTCTGCGCTGCTTTATTTCTGCCATAACCTGAGTCACACAGTCGTCCACTGATAATAAGGCGGTATTAATGCTGAGCTCTGGTTTAGTCGGCACTTCATACGGTGATGAAATACCTGTGAATTCTTTAATTTGTCCGTCCCGCGCTTTTTTGTAAAGTCCTTTTACATCTCGTTGTTCGCAAATCTCTAAGGCGCTATCACAATAAATTTCGATAAATTCACCATGCTGAACCATGCCTCGTACTAGTTTACGGTTTTGGCGATAAGGCGATATAAATGCGGTGAGTACAATGATGCCTGCCTCTACAAATAGCTTTGCGACTTCACCCACACGACGGATATTTTCAATTCTATCTTCGGTGCTAAATCCAAGGTCGCCACACAGGCCGTGGCGTACATTATCGCCATCCAACACAAAAGTTCGACAACCTTGCTGGTGCAGTTGTTCTTCTACAGCATGCGCCAAGGTTGATTTTCCCGAGCCGGATAAACCGGTAAACCAGATGATGGCGCCGCGATGAGCATTTTGTGCCTCACGTCGTGCGCGGGTGACCGTAGCGTGGTGCCAAACGATGTTAGTTGATATGTTGAGTTTATTCATTTTTTTGATTTTGTCGGGCTTAATCCCGAATTAAAAATTCCTGCCCAAAATAGGCACGCCGTTTTCTATCAGCGCAATGTTAACAGTGAATTCACCGTTACGTTTAATAAATTCTTTGGTGCCGTCGAGGGGGTCAACTAGCCAAAACCGCTGCCAGTGTTTTCGTTCCTCAAAAGGAATCTTGGCAGATTCTTCTGTCAGCACGGGCCAACCCAAATCTAAGTTATTTAAACCTAAACAAATTATATTATGTGCAGCTAAATCCGCTTGCGTGAGTGGCGAATGATCGTCCTTACTCATGACAGCAATCGACGGATCGGCATAAACCGACATAATGGCTGCGGCTGCTTCACGCGCAATGGCGATAATCTGGGGAAGTAAACTTTTCATCACGCTTTCGTCAAACAACATAGGGGAAAATTGACTCAAAATAAATACCAGAATTATTGTAAAGAAATGCCGACAAAGTGCCCAGCATATCAAACCAAATTCAAACCAGATGTTTTTCGTTGAACCCTGTCGGGATAAATCCCGACCTACCAAACCAGATGTTTTTCGTTGAACATCGTCAAATCAAAATCTGTTTTTCGTAGGTCAGGATTTATCCTGACGGGGTACATTAATTTCGCCGATTTTTGTCGGGATAAATCCCGACCTACCAAACTAAAACGCTGTTTTCGTTGAACCCCGTCGGGATAAATCCCGACCTACAAAACCTGCTATTTTCGTTGAATTCCGTCGGGATAAATCCCGACCAAACCAACCCTGCTGTTTTCGTCGAACATCGTCAAATCCAAACCTGTTTTTCGTAGGTCGGGATTTATCCCGACAATGTTTCTTCCAACCAAACCGCATCCCAAAATGAATATTCTTCTATGCGGGTCACTAATTTTGATCGTAATGGATTGGCTACAATATATCGCGCAATTCGACGAAAATCTTCATCTGCACGCAGGGCATGATCAAAAAAATTGGGTTGCCATATTGCCTGGCCTATCGCGTGTGCTGTTCTGGCTTTTAATTGCCCCACCACATCGGACAATTTACCTTTTTGCAATCTCATCAACCAATGAAAATGATCGGGCATGATGACATAACATAAGGTTTCGACTTCGCCGCGCTGTTGCAACGCCATCAATTCGCGAACTAATTTTCGACCATTTTCGAACGTGGAAAAAAATGGGGTTCGATTAAGCGTCACGGTGGTGATGTGATAAATCAGACCAGACTGAGAATGTCGCCCTTTGCGAAGATCGTTGTATGCCATGGCTTCATTGTCCCAGTTTAGTAGATCAGGATTTCTCCTGACAAGGTCAAAATCCTCTAATTCTTGTCAGGATAAATCCCGACCTACAACGTCAAAATCAACCTGCTGTTTTTCGTCGAACCCGTCGGGATGAATCCCGACCTACCAACCCTAAATCAAACCGCTGTTTTTCGTAGGTCGGGATTTATCTCGACGGGGACATTGCATAGCATAAGCCGTGTCGCAATTTACCGTGTTTTCTTCTCTAGTTTGACAACGATATCAACAAGCTGCTTATAACCACGAAGCGCCAATTGAATATTTTCGATCCTAAGCCGAGTATCTTCGGGATATTCATGAGTCAGCGCATTGCGAATTTCGCACAATTTGTCCCACGCCTCCACGCTCTCGATGATGCCAAGCTTTTCCAGTCGGTTGAGAATGTCCAGCATGGTAATGTCGTCCGAATCCATTTCACGCCATTGTTGCAGCGCTAATCTAAACAACTTACCGCCAATTTTGTCTTGAATTTTTAAAAAATTAAACAAAAAACTGTTAACGATGCGCTGATGATTGTAATCGGCCAGCCATGTGGATTCGATTGTTTGAGCGGTCAATAATGTGTAGTCAATATCGGCACTTTGCATCATCTGGCGAATGCTAGACAGTGTGTTATTTAACCGTTCTGACATAGCATCACGCCTTGTTGCTGAGCCACATGATCAATAGATGTGGCGGGTTCTTGAGCGATGACTAAGTCGATTTTTTGTTCACCTATCTTGCGTTTTAGTTTGGCAAGAAATGTGATGCGTTTCTCTGCGATGTTCTCGTTCAAAAACGGCTTCACATATAGGTCGATGTCCCCGCCTTTATTGGCGTTGTTCACGCGACTACCAAACAAGCGTATCTCACCTTTTTCAAATACTTCGAGAAAGGTTTGTATGATTTCTTGCTGTTGTTTCGATGTTAGTCGCATGTAACTTGAGTCTTTTCCAAAAGGTTACCGAGATAAACTCTGCCCGCGCCCTCTACCAGTTGAACCCGTCGGGATGAATCCCGACCTACCAACCCGCTATTTTCGTCGAATTCCGTCGGGATAAATCCCGACCTACCAAACTAAGCTGCTGTTTTCGGCGAACCCGTCTGGATAAATCCCGACCTACCAAACCCGTTCTTTTTCGGCGTACATCGTCGGAATCCAACAAACTAGCCTTTAACCAGGCTGATCTTAATTAGTCGTAATGGGGCTTGCAACGACCGCGTGTTGCTTATAGAAATGCCACTAATTACCAAACCGCGCTTGTATTTTTTGACGGATTATTCTTAACACACCGATTATCGTCTGCGCTGCGCTGATAGCGAACTTTAGACGTTCTAATCGCTCTGCGCTTGTTTCTGGATAATCATGGGTAAATTCGTTACGAATACGACGTAAATCAGCCCATATTTCCGCATTCTCAATCCAACCGAGTTGCTCCATTTTATTCAGTCGATCCAACATTGGCATTGCAGCAATTTCTTCACCTAAGGCTCGCAAAACAGCAGGGATTAATTTCGCGCCAAGGTCGTCTTGCAGACGGGTGTATCGGTAGGCAAACTGATCCAGTATTCGCCGGTCTTCTTTGCCCAAAGCCGTTAAATCTTTCTGTATCAACTTGCCTAGCTGAATATCTTCAATCGCTTCAAGCAATGCTAATTCATGACCTTGGCACACCCCCAACACTTGCTGCAGCGCCAACCATTCCATTGTTGTTTTCATAGCAAAACACCTGTTTCGCGTGCAATTCGAACAATTGGGCGACAATCATTGGGGGCTTCAATCACCACGTCCACTTTACGCTCGCCTATCATTTTTTCTAATTGGTTTAAAAAATGAATTTTATCGGCCAACGTTACTTTTTTCATGATGTTAGGTTTAATCAATAAATCAATATCCCCACCGCGCTTTGCATCATCCACACGCGAGCCAAATAGCAAAATATCGGCATCGCTTCCAAACACCGTTTGCGATGAAAATCTAATTGCTTCAATTTGTGCGGGCGTTAATCTCACTTCAGCTCCTTAACTTGCTAGCAGCTTATCTTACCATTAGTCATCTTTGGCACCGTAACAACGAAGTAGCGTCATCATGCCGCTCGTCATTGATGAAACTACTGTTTGAACGACAGCCCTACCAATCCCAAACCAATCCTGCTATTTTTCGCCGAACCCCGTCGGGATAAATCCCGACCTACAAAACCTAAACCAGCTGCTTTTCGTAGGTCAGGATTTATCCTGACGGGGTACATTAATTTCGTCGAACCCCGTCGGGATATACCCGCAATGACGGCGTGGTGGTATCGAGCTTTGCTTGTTTTTACGAGTGTATTAAAGCTCGACTTTACTTACGCCCAGCAGCAACCAAATAAAGCGTATCAGCGCAGGCATCTGCACCGTTTGGCCAGACGATAGTCCCTAATTCGGAATCTACTTTTACTAATTTAAAATACTCATCGTCCAATAGCGGTGCAAAAACGCCTGTGTAATTTTTGACGATTTGATCCATGCTGATCTTGGCCTTCAAACCATTTTCAAAAGTCAAACTCAGGTGTCGATTAGGTAAAGCGCTTGCTTCGATAATATCTAACATGGCTCTCACTCCAAAGGATCAATTCGTTTTAGTTCGGCATTTTAACGGGCAAGTTCCCAGTCAGCCATTAATTCATCTTGATGTCGACTTGCCCATTCCATAACCAAACCCATTGGACGGGGCGGTAGTTTTCCCGCCAGTATTGAAAGTGTGTTAATTTCAATTTCAACCTTGTAGTCACCATAACGCGCGTGAAAATGCGGCGGATTATGTTCGTTGTAAAACATAGCAATAATAATTCCAAGGAAGCGACTAATTTCTGGCATTTTCTTTTCCCAACAAAGTGCTACAGATGCTGAGTATAACTAATAATAAGCTTTTGTTCGCTGTGGCAATTAATCTGTGTAGCGTCAAATCAAAAAGCCCGTCCGCCCGACATTGCGAACGAAGTGAAGCAATCCACAAATCTAAAAGAGCCTTTGTGCAAACCACCTGGATTGCCACGTCGCTCCGCTCCTCGCAATGATGACGATTTTCGTAGGTCAGGATTTATCCTGACGGGGTACGTAATTTCGCCGATTCTTGTCGGGATAAATCCCGACCTACAAAACCAAACCAAACCGCGCGATGCGCTAAATATTTCAACGCCTGTGGTTTTACGTCTGTTTCACACGGGACAGTGTGCGTTCGATTATTTCGGCCTTATTCAGTACGATGTCATTCATGCGTCGTACCTCTGTATTGAATATCCGTCCACGCTGCTTTATGTCTGCCAAGATTTCGGCTCGTTCTTCGTTTAGCCTCACATATTTGGAAAGTGTCAGCATTTCAAATCGGTCAGCAATTTCCGGGTTGATGGTTATCACTCTTCGCCCGCTGGTTACAACTTGAGCTGCAAATACGGTATTAACATGATGCAAGTCGGCAAGATCAACGTCACGACCTTCTAATTCGTTTTGCAAAGCAACTGAAAATTTTATTTGCTCATCCAAACTCAAAGCACGCTCTGCCAACACGGCAATATCAATATCACTTTCGTCGCGCTGATAAGGGGTTGCGTAAGAACCATGCAGATAGACTGCGCTCAAAATCAATCCCGTTTTAGCAAGAGCCTTTTTGACTGCGCTTTGCAAATCTTCGAGGGCGGAAAATCCAATGACCAGTTGACTGTTATTAAGCATGACCTACCGCTTGCGGGTACATCCCGACAATGACAAAATCAAGGTCCTCAACACGCAGTTCATTTACGCAGCATATCCAAATACGACAGCGCAACGCCATCTTTCAGTTGCATCGCTCTTTTCCAACCCAACGCATTCATCCGCGATACGTCCATCAGTTTGCGCATGGTGCCATCCGGTTTGCTGGTGTCAAAGGTGAGCTTACCTTTAAATCCGACCACTTCGCTGATCAACTCTGCTAATTCTTTGATGGTTAAATCTTCACCACAACCAATGTTGACCAGCGGCGGTTGTTCGTCGTTGAATAAGCCTTGAAGTTTTTCTGCGGATTGTTCCAACAGGTAGAGGCAGGCGTCGGCCATGTCTTCGCTGTACAGAAATTCACGCTTCGGTGTGCCGGTTCCCCACACCACCACTTCTTCGGCATTGGCTAATTTCGCTTCGTGCATTTTGCGGATGAGCGCAGGCAATACGTGGGAATTATTCAGGTCGTAGTTGTCGTTCGGGCCATACAAATTGGTCGGCATGGCAGCCATGTATTGCGTGCCATATTGCCGATTGTAGGCATGACACATTTCGACGCCGGCAATTTTGGCCAAGGCGTAAGGACGATTTGTCGGCTCTAACGGACCCGTTAACAAATAGTCTTCTTTAATCGGCTGCGGGCAATCTTTAGGATAAATGCAGCTGGAACCTAAAAATAGCAGGCGCTCAACTGTGTGCTGCCAAGCACTATGAATCACGTTAGTTTGGATCGCTAAGTTTTGCTGGATAAATTCTGCCGGATAAGTGTTGTTAGCATAAATACCCCCTACTTTCGCGGCAGCCAACAAAACGTATTCTGGTTTCTCTTGCGCAAAGCAAGTTTGCACTGCTTGCTGGTTGGTTAAATCTAATTCCGCATGTGTACGCGTAATTAGATTGCTATATCCCTTGGCTTGTAAACGACGAACTAAAGCCGAACCAACTAAGCCACGGTGACCTGCGATGTAGATTTTAGAGGATAAATTCATGGTGCTAAAGTGGCATCTGAAGGAACAATTTGCCCAGCGACATAAAGTGTGTCGGGGGAAATATCAATTTCGTCGCTCCACACTACCGTCCCATTTGACACCTGCGCTTGTAAAAACTTGCCGACATCTCGTATCTCTTGATAAGCGGGATATTTGAGATAAGGCAACATGGAGAAGCGCCGCCGCTCACCATCGGCGAAGGTGACTAGCAGTTCAAAGTTTTGCAAAGCTTGAGCTTGGATGACATCAGGCGTCATGTTTATCCTTAACGCAATGGTTCAATTTTATACGGCGTTTCACCTGAGGAAGCAAGCACCCAGTCCGCCATCAGTTCATCTGCATGCAGCGCAATCCAAGCTTGCACAAGTTTCATTTGCTTGGGTGGCAACATGCCCTCTAGAACATCCCCAGTCGGTATCTCAATAGAAGCTTTAAATTCAGCATATCGAATATGAATGTGAGGTGCGTGATGCTTTTGGGTATCCAGCGTATACATCGATACGAGAATGCCATAGAACATGCTTATTGTTGGCATGAGCTGACCCTGTGTATTTTGCGATTAGACAATTTACGATTGTCCGTTATTAAATTTCAAGTGCAAGTGAAAATCATCTAGCGGCTTGACGGTTACAGTATGCAGGATCATGATTTTACTCGTGATAATCGAACGCGACGAAGCCGTGTTTCTTCACCAGCTCGTCACGTTGTGCGCTCTTCAGGTCTTCACGCACCATCTCGGAGACGAGTTCGTGGAAGGTGGTGGTTGGCTTCCAACCCAACTTGACGTGTGCTTTAGTCGGGTCACCCAATAAGGTCTCCACTTCGGTTGGACGGAAGTAACGTGGGTCGACTTGGACGATGCATTTACCGGTGGCGTTGTCGTAGCCCTTTTCGTCCACGCCTTTGCCTTCCCAACGCACGTCGATGCCCAGCTCTTTCGCAGCGATGCTGACGAAGTCACGCACGCTGTATTGCACGCCGGTGGCGATGACGAAGTCTTCTGGTGTGTCTTGTTGCAACATGCGCCATTGCATCTCGACGTAGTCTTTGGCATGACCCCAGTCACGCAGGGAATCCATGTTGCCAAGGTACAGGCAGTCTTGCAGATCGAGTTTGATGCGAGACAAGGCACGGGTAATTTTACGGGTGACGAAGGTCTCACCACGGATCGGGGATTCGTGGTTGAACAGGATGCCGTTACACGCGTAGATGCCATAGGCTTCACGGTAGTTGACGGTGATCCAGAAGGCGTACATCTTGGCCACGGCATAGGGGCTGCGTGGGTAGAAAGGGGTGGTTTCCTTTTGCGGTGTCTCTTGCACCAGACCGTACAACTCGGAGGTAGAGGCTTGGTAGAACTTGGTCTTCTTCTCCAGACCTAAGATGCGGATGGCTTCCAAGATGCGTAGTGTGCCGATACCGTCGGCGTTGGCGGTGTATTCAGGCATCTCGAAGGAAACCGCCACGTGGCTCATCGCGGCCAAGTTGTAGATCTCGTCTGGTTGCGTCTGCTGGATGATACGGATGAGGTTGGTAGAGTCGGTCAGATCGCCGTAGTGCAGTTTGAACTTGGCATTGTCCACGTGCGGGTCTTGGTAAAGATGGTCGATACGGGTGGTGTTGAACGACGAAGCACGACGCTTCAAACCATGCACGGTGTAGCCTTTTTTCAGCAACAGTTCGGCAAGATAAGCGCCGTCTTGACCAGTGATACCGGTGATGAGTGCGACTTTATTGGTAGTCAATTTACTTCTCCTGAAAATATATAAAATTTTATAAGGCTTGTTCGATAGCGCAGTTGCTTGAGTCATTGCGAACGTAGTGAAGCAATCCAGCTAATCCTAAGCCAAACAAGCTGGAACCAATAGGGTAGCTTTCGTAGGTCGAGATTCATCCCGACAGACACGTTATATTTCGTCGAACCCCGTCGGGATGAATCCCGACCTACCAAACCGCTGTTGTTTCGTCGAACTCCGTCGGGATGAATCCCGACCTTGTATGTTGCGTCAATCCCAGTCGATTGCTTTGCTGAGTAATACGATCATGCCTGCAACACAAAATACGATAAACAATGCCCAGGCAAATTGTTTGGCTGTGACGGGTCGGCGCCCCAAAAGTCGGTGACTTCTCTGTTTATGAGAACGACGTGACATGGTGAATTTAAAATTTATTGAATTACTTGCTCACAACTGGCGCAGTGTTACCGCTCTTGTAGTTATAACCATAACCATAACCATAACCATAACCATAACCATAACCATAACCATAATAACTGGATATGCGTCTAAGTTGACCATTAAACAACATACCTTTAACTTCAATTCGCGCATGACTCAACCGTTTGATTGCCATCGTGGTATCGGCCATCGTTGAAATACTATCGCGCACCACCATAAAAGTTGTGCCGGTCAATGCCCCAATAACCGTCACGTCAGATACCAGCAATACCGGCGGTGAGTCAACCAAAACGATGTCATACAACTCGCCCACTTGATCTAACAATTGTGGCAAACGTTCCGTAAGCAAGAGGCCGCTTGGATTGGATAATCGACTGCCGCCAGATAGAAAATCTAAATTAGAGAATATACTTTTATGAACAACGTCTCCGAAACGCTTTTCACCCACCAAGCATTCGGCCAAACCATTATTTCTATCCAAACCAAAATATTGGTTGAGATGGCCTTTGTGCAAATCCATATCGATTAACAACACACGTTTTCCAGCTTGCGCCAAAACAGTTGCCAAATTGACGGTCACAAAAGATTTACCAATACTCGGCGTTGGTCCGGTGATCAGCACACGATTGTTCGGCGCATCCAACATCGCAAATTGCAACGCGACACGAAAACTACGCAAACTTTCAATGGAAGCGTCATCAGGATCAACATCCGCCAATACAAATTGCCCGGCATCGCGTCCGGCAATTCGTTTTGAAAGTTCGGCCTGATGGGGACTTTCCATAATCGTGGCATAGACGGGAATGCCGGTGACATTCTCAATCATTTTTGGATTATCAATCCCACCGCGTAACGCTTTGCGAATAAATGCAGTCGCGACACCGGCAATCAATCCAAACAAAATTGCCAAACCAGCAATCAATGCCCGATTAGGTTTAATCGGGCCTTCTGGCACAATCGCCGCATCAATCAAACGCGCATTACCAGTTTTGCTGGCTTTTAACAAATTCAGTTGCTGCGAAGTATTCAGCAAAGACGTGTAAAGCTCGGTATTCACTTTAACATCGCGAGTTAGGCGCAAGACATCTTGTTCTAAACTCGGTAACTTTTTAATTTGTGACTGGATCGCCGATTTCTGGTTTTCCAATATTTTCAATTGACCGCCCAAGTTAAGGACGTTCGGATGCTGAGCGGTAAAACGGTTTAATAACTCTTCTTTGCGCTGCTTGAATTCCAGCAATTTCACTTCCATCGCAATCGCTTGTTGGAGCAAACCCTTACCTTCCTCACCCAAATCAATGGTGCCACGACTATCACGCAGATTGTTGTATTTATTCTCAGAAAGCTCAAGGTTGCGTTTTAAATCAGGCAATTGTTTAGCTAAAAAATCAATACTTTTTTCCGCTTCCTCAGATTTACGCTCGACGTTTTGCCGAATATATTCCTTAGCAATTTCATTCAAAATTTTGCTGGTTAAAACAGGATCAAATCCTTCCAGTTTCCCCGAGATAATCCCTGACGATTTACCTTTTTCGGCAATCACCAATTTACTTTGCAAGGCTTCAATTGTTCTTAGGCGCGAATTACTTCTTAATAAAAATTTTGCGCCCGCCTTTCCCTCCAATTGCGTGATCGCTAATTCAATGATTCCAAAGGGTGTTTCAAACTCCACCGGCACACCGACCTTGCCTTTGAAGTGAAGATTTAAGTCATCATTATTTAAATCAAAACCACCTTTACCATCCGCCAGCAATAAAAATGCGTGTCCTTGCAGCGCATCGGGCACGTTAAAAGTGGCCGATTGAATGTGCTCAGCACCGAAAACGTAGCCGCCCAAGACTGGATTAGATAATTCTGTTGACCGCCGCGACAACCAACCACCGACCAAGGGTAAATATTTTGGCGTAATCGCTAAATTTAAACCAAGATTATCAACCGCTTTGGATACTACCATCCGCGAACGCAGAATTTCAATTTCAGCCGTGGCGGCCGTTTTGGTGTCAAACATTGACGAGACATCACCCAAGACGCTTTTTGCGGAATTAGGACTATCTTCAATTTGAATCGTGAAATCAGATTCATAGACCGGTTTCGCAATAATGGCATACGCAATACCCAATATCGAAATCACGAGCGCAACAGCCACCACCCATTTTCGATCCAGAAATATGGTGTCGAGTAACACGCCAAAATTAATTTCGTCATTTTCATCAGTGACGCCGGCTTGCTGAACAGCTTGATTCATAATTTAATCGTTTTTGTAAATTTATTAGCAAATGCTATTGATACGCTTAACCCACGCCTCACAACCTTGTTTAATCAGGGAAAATGAGGATTGAAATACTGCCGGTGACTGCCGGAAAGGATCCGGAATATCTTGGTTTATTGTTTCTCCCAAGCGATAAACTTTGCCACGAGTATAAGGATAGGATGCAAGAATCTGTTCTTTCTGCGCATTATCCATCACCAAAATTAAATCACTTTGCCTAACTAATGCGTCATTAATACTGCGTGCACGATGCGATTGAATATCGACTGCCTGTTCAGCCATGATAGAAACCGCAATCGGATCAGCACCATAGCCCACCATCGCATCCAAACCAGCCGAAGAAATTTTAATCTTAGACAAATCGCGTTTGAGCAAACCTTCAGCCATCGGACTACGGCAAATGTTGCCGATACAAACGACTAAGACGCGATGAATCATTGGAAGCCACGATTAGACATAGTGTAAAGTTGAGCTGAAGGCAAGATCAAACTGATCAAACGATTCAAACGCACCATCGGCGCCGCATCGACATAAACCACATCTTTTGCTTTTAATTCAAAACCTTCAGCCAAAGCCAGCATCACCGGCGATTGCGCATCTAAATGATAAACAATCGGTTGATCGTCATTGGCATTGCGAATGACATAAATTTGCCCCGCACCACTATTGGGATTAACGCCACCCACCTCACCCATCGCTTCATTCAAGCTCATGCGACCATTGTGGAGCAGCAATGAACCCGGTTTATTGACTTCACCCACCACAAAAATTTTACTTTCTTCCCGTGGAGAAACGCGAATTAAATCACCATGTTTCAGCATAATGGCCCGCGGATCAAGACCAAGCTGAATTAACTTTGACATATCGACCCAGTGCGTTTTCCCCATACTGGTAATGCTAATTCGACTTTGATCACCTAGCGCAGTCACGCCTCCGGCGCGGCTAATGGCTTCTGGCAAGGTCAAAGGAATATCGTCAATAGCCACAATACCAGGCAATTTCACTTCGCCATCCAGGTACACGCGCTTGCTACGATAAGTTGCAATGCGCAAGGTTAATTCTGGATTTTTGATGAATTTGGAGAGGTTTTTAACCAACTCATTACGTGCTTGTAATTCGGTTAGCCCCTCAACCTTAATGTCACCCGCAAACGGAAATTGAATTTTTCCTTCTGAGCTTACGGTATAACCCGCTTGAGCGGTGACGGCTGATGCGGTGGGTGACATCAATTCAGGATGATCCCACACGGTAATCGACAAACTATCGCCAACACCAATTTGGTAAGGCTCCCAAGCCGTGGTCAAATCTGCAATATTAGTTTGAGTTTCATTGGCAACTGCTTTTCGCTCTTGCTGAATGAGTTGCGGCGTAATGGTTTTAATGACGGGTTTGAGGGTAGCGGAAGCCTCACCTGCCAAGGTTTGACCCACATCAAAACTCTGTCCTGGCAAAATGGTACATGCCGACAAGACGCTAACGACCAAACTCACTGTAACTACTTTAATTTTCACTCGAAGTGATCCCATAAAATTCATTATTCATCCAATTGGATTTTAAATACCCATCGCTTAATTGACACAATTCGATACCGCTTAGATCACAAAGGCGACTAGTCTACCTAGAGTCAGCATTAATTCCAAATTCGAAGCGAAGCAGATTTTTGTTTGCGAACGACATGCCGCCTGTCAGCGCATGCTTAGCGCGGCAATCCAGCTAAAACTTAAAGTGCCGTGGCTTGTCATTGCGAGCGTAGCGCGGCAATCCAGCCATGACTAAAAAGGCCTTTGCCTTGAAATTAACTTTTAGGCACGCTACCGCCCTTCGATTTAGCGTCACTCGAAAAAACGAACTGCTCAAATTAGCAAAGCCTTTACTGCTTAAAACCCGAAATTGCCGCGCACCCAGATAGTTACCAAGACAAAAGCAAAGCCACCCAGCACCATAAAGTGATTACCCGTATCTCGACTAAAATGTAGTTTAATTAATAAGAATACGGGCACCGATTGGACGCAAGCGAAACGAAGCGATTGCTGCACTAAAACTAATTCATCGTCTAAAAATGGCAAGGCAATAAATGGAATAAACCACACCACCATTAATAACAACAATTCAAAACCGGTAGTAAATAGTACACGGAAGCGATTGCAAATTAATAACTTATAAATCACCCAAGCGCTAATTAAAGCCGCACTGATCCATAGATAATTTTTATAGAATGGATTGTTTTCGGCGGCAATATTAAATTCAAACAAGCTCACAACGATCGCCACATAAACACACCCCATCAATACCCGTTCGTATTCTTGTCGATGTGACCAAATCACTAACAACAATAATCCCGACAAAATGAGTGGAAACAAACCCGTGATTGTGTCCGTTTGAGCGAAAAGAAATATCGGCAATATACAGACAACTAATAACAATCGATTAATCTGAGATCCGTATTGACTGGCTAGTCGAGTGATTCGGTGGTGTTCTAATGAATTTGATCGACTAGCTTTTTGAATTTTCTTCCAGTTAAAGCCTTTATGCTGCGCATAAATAATTGAGCCAAATATCACGCCACCATATACAAACAAGAAGCAAAATTGCATCCAAGCAGGTTGAGAATGTAAGGCAATAGCGGCCAAGCCAAATGAGGCCATCAACACATACATAATACTAACCACCAAAGAATGTGGAATATGCAGGGCTAATAATCGATGATGCAGATGCGTTTTGTCGGGTGAAAATGGGGCGTGTCCATAATAAATTCGACGCCCCATCACTAGCAAGGTATCTAATATCGGCAAGGCAAGCACTAAAACGATCGAGATAATTTGAATCTGGTCGCCTAGGCAGTTACTTATAAAAACTAAAAATGCAGACAGACTGTAGCCGATACTCAGACTACCTATATCGCCCATAAATAACCTAGCGGGATAGGTATTAAAACGAAGGAAGCCAAGTATGGCACCTGATAGCGCTAGTGCCATAATGACAATATGTTCACAACCAATTTGCCAGGCAAACAACGCCAA
>Ga0114977_10001557_pt1 | contig 15046 bp, 12 predicted proteins | sample S_130805_MF_Meta_FD_87026 | JGI IMG/M metagenome (GOLD analysis project Ga0114977, IMG submission 87026) | Freshwater microbial communities from Lake Simoncouche, Canada to study carbon cycling - S_130805_MF_MetaG | ecosystem: Environmental > Aquatic > Freshwater > Lake | place: Lake...
AATCACTTGCAACTATTTACTTTTTAAAGGGCACTTTAATAATCACCGTTTCTCCTTTGCCTTTTGCATTCGTGATACTTTGTATGGTCCATAAATCAAGTAAATTGTCGCCATCAATCATACTACCGCTATAATCACCCCATGATTCGCCATCCGTTGCCGCTTGTCCTTCACCCGCACTTACCATAGGTCTTACGGTATTGAGTGGGTCTTTGGCATTTCTGAAAACAAATCTAGGACTAATAAAACTATGCTCATTGACCTCTTGGAAACCAATCAAAACATCTTTTCTTTTATTGACTGCAATGGTTGTTTGAATATAATTAGTGGTATCGCTACGAAGGATGCCCGTTTGAATTATTTTTCCTGTTTTAGCATTGATTTGATGCCATTGTACCGCCGATCTGCCTTCGCAATTCACCGCTTGTGAAAACCAAATATTTCCGCTTTGAAACACTACATTTTTAGGATTACGATCACCACTTGATACTTTTTGTGTCGTTCCTTTTTGTGAGGAAGGAGGAGGATAATCATAATATTGTAAATGATGCGGATTTGAAGACACCACTACAACATAAGGTTTCCCATTCTCATCTTCGGAAACTTTTCTGATCACAAATTTATCCTCTTCAATATCAAAAAAATACAAGTCATCTATCGCATCTTGCATAAAAATGGGATTGCCTAAGCTTCCTTTAAAATGATACACTGTAGCGTCTTTACCCAACTTAGCTTCTGATGTTTTTAATACAAAAGTGTTTTCCTCACCACCAGGATAAGAATAACCAATCCACTTTCTACTATAGCCAATGCCGCCCCCATCTACTTCTTGAGTTCTAGAAACCGGATATACATTCCATGCATTTAATGGATTATTGGTTTCAGATACAGCAATATTGACTGGTTTAGTTTTGGGTTTATCATAGTACCACCATAAATCAAAAATGAAAACTTGGTTATGAACATCAAAGCAAAGCTTAGGATCAATACCATTGTTAAAACAGGATTGCTTAACCCCTTGTATATAGTTCCCTTGCTTGTCATAAACAATTAAGCCGCTATTAGAGCCTTCCATTACATAATTGCCTCCTACAGCAATCTGAGGATCTACTTGACGGTTGCCATCCATAGATCCATTAAATACTAAATAGCCATTGACCATTTGCGGATTACCCCCTTGCTTACGCTCTGGACAGGTATTGTCATTATTTAAACTGGTCTTATGAATGGGTTTTACCACTTCGGTACTTGAAGGATACACTCTATTTTCTTTTTGAGCATGTACACATAAAACCAAAAAAAGCGAAATAGTTAAGAAACTTAATTTTTGCATTATATTAATTTGAAGGGGTAGAAGTTAATTGTTTAATAATTCTTACAGTAGCGTCTTCTAATTGCAAAGTGATGGGTTGTAATTTTTTTTGTTTGAAAGATTGATTCGCCCATGTAATTATTTTATTGTCTGGATATTTAATTTGTTGTTGTTTTATCCATTCCGCTCCTTGTGCTGTTTGTTGTAAAGTATTATAAGCCCACAAACTAATTAAATGATTGCCTGCATAAAAATTACTGATGGTATTCGCTCTAATGGGCATAAACTTAACTACAGCAGCTAACATTTGATTGGCCTCTTCGGTTTTATTTAAATTTTTAAAACATAAATAAGACAACCAGTTTTCTAAACGAATATCAACATCCTCATCATAAGGTTTACCTGCACCTAAATTTTCGGGCCATAATTTAGCTTCATTGATTAAAGCAAGTGCGTCTGTGTAATTCTTAGTCTTCATTTGAACTAGGGCCTGCATTAATTTGGCTTCACGATATAATTCATGACCAATGGTCGCACCTTCAAAAGGAATAATATTTAATGTGGCTAATAATTGATCGGCAGCGCCATATTGCTTATTATGAATAAGTGTTTTAGCATATAACATCCCTATAATATAGTTGTCTTTATGAGATTTAAAAAAGGGTTCTACAGTTTGAAGCCCTTTGGCAAATTCAAAATGGGTATTGTATAATTCAGTTAAAGTTTTAATATAACGCCATTGGGTATTGTCAAGTTGTATGGCTTTATTTAAATCGGCAATAGTAGCCGATAAACCACTTGGTGTCTTAGTTTCACTCATCATTAAGGAAGCGCGGGTAGCATAAAAGGGTGCATAATTAGGTTCGAATTGCAAAGCAGAAAAAATTGCTTTGGCTTCGGCTAGTCGGTTGCGATCTTTTAATAATAAGGCTAAATAATATTTAGATTTCCAATGATTAGAGTTTTTAGTAGCCCATTCAAATACATCAAAATCAATATTTCTGAAAGGAAAAACAAAATCAGGGGCAGCGCTATTAGCCAATACTAAATCGGATTCGAAAGCTTTATGTTGCTTAGCATGAATATAGGCAACCCAATATTTTACAAGTGTGTTGGATGGGCAGATCGCCAATATTTTTTCCGCTTCATTCAATAAACCCATTTCAAAATAATCATTCGCTATTTGTAAATAGGTTTCAAAGGGTTGTTCATTTTGAATTAGTCCATTAAATGTATTAAGTAATGCCTTTTTTTGATTGTCATCTAACTTATTATTTTGAATAGCAGAAAAATAATTTTCAAAATTGGCAAAATGATTTAACGGGTCATAGCTTTTAATGGTTGCAATTGTTTTATCGTAGTTCAATTGGTCAGACATATATCGATAAGCAATGGCTTGGGTCTGCAAAGCCGCAATATTAATAGAATTATAAGTAAGGGCCTTTTTGGTATAATCAATTACATTATTATAATTTTTTTCCGCTAAATAAATTTTAGCCAATTCGGTATAAGCCCCTGTTTTATATTCAGCAGATAAGGTTGCTAAATCAAACCCATCCTTTGCATCCACGATATTTCCTAATGCTGCATTAATAATACCATAATAATAGTTCGCACTACCATTATGTGAATCAATACTTAAGGCTCTTTTAGCTAATGCTAATGCGGTGTTGTATTGGTGATGATGGTATTGCAAAGAAGCCATTTTTACTAGCGCTGGTAAATAGTTACTGTCCAATTTTAAGGAGGCAGATAACATTTCTTCGGCAAGCGGATATAATTTTTGATCCATATACTCCTTACCTTTCACAAATAAGCCTTGCGCATTGTTCCAATTGATATTAGCAGGGGTTTCAACAGGACGGCTTAACACATTAGATTCAGGTGCACTATTGTAATTTAATTTTACACCCCCAATACTCACTGTATATGCCCCTTGTGCTGGATTGTATTGAATAGAATCTACAAAATTAATAGTAGGTGCTAAGGAAAGTTGTTTAGTATAAATAATTTTATCGCCAACTTTAATTTCTAAAGCATCGTTGATTTGTTGTACTGGACAAAAAAGAACTTTAAGCCAGCCCTTATCCTGTTTCATATTTAATGCACCATATACCGAAGCTTCTACCATGCCCTGTGTTTTATTTACGGCATACCAATATTCCTTCCAAGTATCAGTACTATAGGGCGCAAAGTTCACATGCTTAAACGGAGTGAAAGTACTTTTTTCAGCGTTTTGGTTAAATAATTTGCCCGATTGTACTTCGGTATATTGTTGATCGGTGTCTGTTAAATATTTCTCCCAAATCATCCCTTGACGAGACAGCCCCCAAATCCATATTTTTTTACCAGCCTTGTCATCATGATTACCGTAACGCACCATACCATAATCATTATCATGCCAATAAGTTCCAAAAAAGTTAGTGTACTTTCCAAAAACATGGTATGATTTATAAGCGCCAAAATTATTGTTATTATAAAAAGAAATATTTTTCCCATTTGATTTATTAATAGGCCAATCGCTGTACTCACCTTCATGACCTAGGTATTTAGTACCAGGGTAAATATATTCTAAGTTGCCACTTACTTTTAAACCCACATTCATCCAGTGGTAGTAAGGCTGTTCGGTAGGTGTGCTGTTATACCAAAAAGATTGAGTGGTAAAATAAGCCCTATCCTTTGGCACATTAATTTCTAAGCGCCAATTGGTTTGAGTAAGTAAATCAAGTACACCAATGGTACAGCTGATACTACCGTCTTCTTTTTTTGAAACAATATAATCTACAGGAGTGGCGCAATTAGGTGTATGACCAATGATACCATAGTTGGCTTCAATACCACCACTGGTCCAAGGACCTCGCATAGCGACATCTCTAAACTTAACAGCGTGGTTATAATAAACAAAAGGCTCATTGGTTTTTTTATCAATGGCTGCCCAAATCTTGCCTCCCACTTCTGGTAAAATTAAAATTTTAATAAAATCATTTTCAATTTCTACCACTTTCCATGTTTTTTGAATTGGAGTTTCGGTAAAGCCATCAAAACGGAAGTAAGGATAAATTTTTGTTGCGTTGGGGATCGGGTCGGGATCAGAAAAAGGGTAAGTAGTGAATTCTTTTAAATATTCACTATACTTCACTTGTTGCTGTGCCTTCACTAAATACGGATTGAATAAAAACAAACAAGTAATAAAACCTAAAACTTTTTTCATACACTTATATTTAAAATATTTTTTAATAATTTATTTTTCTTTTATAATAATCACGCCACCTTTAGTTGGTTCCACCACCATGTTTAAAATTTGATTGTTGACTATGTTGCTACTTCCTTTGGTTTGTAAATGATTAATGGCTGGAAAGTCAACAGTGACTTGACTAGGATCCAATCCTAATTTTTTCCAATCAATCAAAATATTTACTTGTTCGGTTTTATCGGACCAACTTGCAACCGCAATCATAACAGATTTCTTTTTTTGGTATACAGTAGTCAATACCTTTGGGTTGTTTGTAGCAACAGGACAATTGGGGCTCCAATAACCGATCATTTTAGAACCTTTAATACCAAAATCATCCCACAACTTCCAAATAGCGCGCGGGTCGGCCATTCCATCCCAAGGCATACGATTGGTCATTCCATAAATTAAACCGCGATAAGGATTGCCTCCATCTTGTAGCATTTCACCCATTAATCCAAATGGGATACCACTCACTTCCGTTAAATAAAAATCGGGGCTGGCTTTTTGATAATCAAAGTATTCTCCAAACCAAAGTTTATTAATGTAAGGGAAATGCTCCATGTATAAATTAGCACTGTTATTAAATCCATCATTTTTATTAAACTGATTGGCCGAATGTAAATCAATAATACCAGGATGATTTTGTTGCGTTAAAACACGTTTAACTCTTTTCATGGTGATACGATCAAAAGCAACGTCATCTAAATAAATACCATCAATGCCTATTTTTTTCACTAACCAATTCATGCCTTCGATATAATAGTTGTGCCAACGACTCATGCCACTGTTCACAATAGCTGCATCTTTTATATTAGGTACAAACCAAGCTGCAATATAATCATCTCCTACATGTTCTTGAAGCCAGCTATAACCCCCACCCTTACCGGTCGAATAAATTTCATGCCCTAAACTACGCATCGGGAAGGTTTCATAAGCATGATTAGATAATTCACGAACCGTATTATAAATTTTAACTTTTAATCCCTTGCTGTGTGCTTCATCAATATAGGATTTCATTTTAGCATGTTCAATAAAAGGATAATTAATCCAAGGATTAATTTCATTGGCATGATGAATATTGATAATGCTAGCGCTACTTATAGCCTTGATGGTATCAATGGGTTTGTAAGAATGGAAAAATTTAGCATCCCATTGAAAATCGGTATTGAGTGTATGAAATGGTGTAATAAGAATTGTAAAGTTGTAGTAAAGCGATTCTCCTTTTTTCAATTGTCTAGCACCACTAAAATTATTCACGAGTACTTGATTTCCTGATTCACTAATTGTAATGCCCCCCTTATTTTGATTGCCCCAAGAACTAGGAAGTAATAATGGTTTTTGTAAATAAAAATTAGTGTTCAAAGGCCTAACATAATTTTCATCTCTTAATGAAAATTGAAGTCCTGCATTTACATCACCAATCCATGCGCCATCCTGATTTTTAGTAGCTACCTCCCATTTCCAATTAAAACTAGCAGGACGATAGCCGCCTTTTTGACCTAATCCCATCATATAAGTAGCCGCCTTTTTATCAAAAGGCATTTGCAATTGAATATCTGACAAATCTACATTTTGTAAGGCAGTCATTTTCACGGTGTACACCATAAAGCCATCAAACTCTAGTGATCCTTTCACTTGCATTTCAAGTTGGTCAGACGAAGTAGTAGCAGTCCATTGCACTGTTCCTTTTTGTTGTTGAGTAAAAGAAAACTGTTTGCGCGCATTTGATTGCAACATAGGAGCGCCATTCACAGTAAACTGCATGGGTTGAGATAAAATATTTTTAGGGGTTGCAGAATACGAGGTCATTTCGGGTGTGAAAAAACTTTGAATTTGAGAAGGCAAACCATCTTTGTTTAAAATTACTTTACGACCTAATAAACTAATCTCCATTCCTTTTACAACTAAAGGAGTATAAGGAGCAATTACTTCATTTTGCTGAGCCAATGTAGAATTTAACCATTTTAAGCGCGTCTGATTCCAAGGCGCATCAGCTCCACTATTAACAATGGTGTGATTATTTACTTTTAATGAAAATTTGATAATAGAAGATCCCGATTCATTACTGCTTACTTCAATGGTGCCTGTATAAATACCAGGAGCAGCATCGGTAGGTACGTCAACACCACACCATAATGCTTGTACCTGACCGGAAGATACATTTACTGTTTTTTGTATTGGCACTGCATCATAACCTGTGCCTTCTAAATTAATACAAGTCATTTTTTTCGCATCAATGATAGATCCATTCTCAGACTTAAGATTTGAAAATTTAACTTTTACATTATGTGTTGCTTGAATTGCATATAACCCTAACTGAAATGCAAACCATTCTCCTTTGTCGGCAACCCCTTCTGCTTGATGAGAAGCTTGCGTAATCCATCTTTGAGGTAAGTCGGTGGTCATCACAATAGGAAATTCGCGCTTCTCAGGAAATACAATAAAAGGTTTTCCTTTTGCATTGTCAATGATATTTTTTGTTTCCAATGCGGTTGCAATTACTTCCATTGGATAAAAACTATTCAAAGAATCAATGGATTGAAATTCGGTCACCTGTGCCATTGGCAAATTCAAGGATCCAGAATTGGTTAAACTATTATCTTGAATAGGTTTTAAATACACACCTTTAGGATAATTAGATCGGCCTTCATTTTTATAAGGCATGTAATAAATATAATAAACTCCTTTACCTGAAATGGGTTTAAAATTAATTTCCCCCATTTCTCTATTAGATTGAATCACTGAAAATTGACTGACCAATGTTTGGCTTTGTGCATCTTGAATGATGATGCGTTTATTTTGAGGATCCGCATCTCTTCGACGCCAAGGAATCATTACTTTAACAAGTGCTGCATTCTCATTTACTTGTACAACCACACGATGATTACCTAAAGAATCGGCATTCCAGCAATCTTTACAATTGGTATACTGAATAGAAGCATTATTTGATTGCGCATCCAATGGACTGTAGATCAAAAAGCACAAAAAAGAAAAAAGAGAAGATAAAATAAACTTAGGCATAAAAAGATTTTAATTGAAAGTGCTAAAAACAACAAAAATTAGTTATCAAAAACACCTGTCTATAAAATTATAAAAAATAGGGCACTAAACTTGCTTTAAATACAACATTAAAGGCAGGGGGATACTATGGTTATGAAAGTGAAAGTATAAATTTAACTAATTGATAATCAATATATTATAAAAATTGATTGATGGGCTTTCATGGGAAAACTTTAGTAACTAGTTATTCATAAGTCGTTGAACTGCAGCACCCCCTACAACAAATATGTAGGTTGGTTTACACCGTTCATAATCATACAAAGCAGTTTATATTTGCAGTATGGGGCAGAAAAAATTAATCAAATTTGCGGCAATCAAGGAATATGAGAATGTCTTGGAATACCCACAGGGCATGCCGGGAAAATGGAATGCTTTTTTTGAACAATTGGCATTGGGTAGTTCACCCATTTTATTAGAAAATCTGACTATTCAACCTAAAGTTGATTCTGCCACAGACAATAGAGAAAAGCAGCTCACTTTAGAGTTGGCTTGTGGCCGAGGTGAATATGCTGTAGGATTAGCAAGAATGTTTCCCAATCAAAATTTTTTAGGTTTAGATATCAAAGGGAATCGTATTTGGAAAGGTGCCAGTATTGCAAATAAAGAGGCCATTAATAATGTTGCATTTGTAAGAACTCAAATTGAGCAAGTAGCAAGTTATTTTACTTCAGATGAAGTTTCTGACATCTGGATTACTTTTCCTGATCCACAGTTAAGATTATCAAAAGCAAAAAAACGATTAACACATCCACAATTTTTAAGATTATATCAAACATTTTTAAAACCCGGCGGTTCGGTTCATTTAAAAACAGACAGCCCCAATTTATATCAATTTACAATGGCAGTGATTGATTTATTTGAATTAACCTTGGTCAAACAAAGCGAAGATATTTATAAGGAAACAAATATGGACCCCAGGTGTGCGATCAAAACTTATTATGAAGGATTAAATATTGCGGGCAGCAATCGTATTCATTATATCGAATTTAAAATTGACAAACTGTTGCCTAAACAAAAAGATGAAATGCTTAAAGAAATAATTGCACAATTTGAAGTCACAGAGACGCATGATGCAAAAAGAGAAAGAGGAATGAATAAAATGGCAGAATAAGAATGGAAAAAGGAATTGACTATATCATTGATGAGCATGGCAAATGGGTGTTTACAGCAAAGTACCATCAACAAAGAGGTTATTGTTGTGGAGAAGCCTGCAAGCATTGTCCTTTTGACTACGAATCTGTGCCAGAGCCCATTAAAACAAGGGCCACATTAATTAGAAATAACCTCAGCAAGTCAAAGCCAAATGCAATACACACCAAAGACAACTGATTTTTTTCAAAATGTATTTGCAATAGTGCGTCTCGTCCCTAAAGGTCGCGTGACCACTTATGGCGCGATTGCTAAATATTTAGGGACAGGGGGAAGTGCCCGAATGGTGGGCTGGGCAATGAATGCATCGCATGGCGTAAAACCAAAAGTGCCAGCACATCGCGTTGTAAATCGAAACGGAATGTTAAGCGGGAAAGCCCATTTTGAAACACCCCATCAAATGGAAGCATTGCTGCTTAAAGAAAAAATTAAAGTCAAAAACGAAGTCGTTGTTGATTTTGAAAAATTATTTTGGGACCCTAATGTAGAAATAGGAATTTAAAATGATAGGATCTATTATTCAACACTATTCGTCCCGAAACCGTAATCAATAAATATATAGATGCGAATTGGAGGCCACTTTTACAAACTCCGGCTTTCCCCGAATACACTTGTGGACATTCAACCATATCATCTGCTGCTGCCGAGGCATTAACAAGTGTCTATGGTGATCATTTTTCTTATACCGATTCAACTGAACTAGAATTTGGTATTGCGAACCGAAGGTTTACCTCATTTAGACAAGCTGCCGATGAAAATAATTGGGCAAGATTTTATGGTGGACTTCATTTCCATAACTCATGTATTACAAGTACCCAACAAGGTAAACTGGTTGGAAATTGGGTAGTGAATCATTTGAAAATGAAAAAATAAATCACCTTTTCAGATGCAAGCTAGTTCTAATGGTAGTAAGGCTTAATCATAAAGTACACCAATGGACCAGTGACTGCAACATAAAACCACAAAGGCCAAGTTCGTTTTGCTATTTTTTTATGTGCTTCAAATTCACCAGTAAGTGCGCGGTAAGTTGTAAATAAAATAAAAGGTAAAATAACCGCTGCCAAAATAATATGCGTGGTTAATAAAAGTAAATAAAAGGAGCGCAGATTCCCTACCGCCGCTTTTTCCTCATCACTTACAATGCCATCAAAATTAGCATCGCCAAAACGAGCTTCACCTGCTAATAAATGGTGCGCGATATAGGATACTAAAAATAACAAGGACAGAATTAGCGCTGTGATCATTAAATTTTTATGAAATTGGTATTTTTTTTGCTTCACTGCTACAAGGGCTACCACTAGGATTATAGCTACTGCTGTGTTTAACAGCGAATTGATGAAAGCAAAAAGATGTTTATCAAAAGGAAGTTCCACTTGTAAAGTAAACTTGCTTAAAAAAGTAACGGCAATAAAAACGATAACTGAAAAAATACCAATCAATACATTGGCTTGTTTATCATTTTTTTTAATAACAGGAGCTAACATAAAATTTTATTTAAAATTAATTTTTAGTGTGCTTATTAAATTTGGAATTGAAATAGTAAACAAAGCCGCTTACTAAAACTGCAATGACTAGCCATAACCAACTCAAATCAATAATATCTTGAAATACTTTGCTTTTTACTTTTTTATCTTTTTCTAGCATTAAATAGCCTACATCCTTGGCCATCTTTAAAATAGAAGCAGAATCTAGTCCATTATAATAACCACGGATTTGCATTTTTTTATCAATCAAAATAAAACGGCTCGTATGAACAAAGTCGGGGCTAATAGGTTCATCGCTAAATTGATCCACTTTTAATTCCTCAAATGCAAACTTGTAAATAGAATCACGATTACCTGTAAGCAACCACCAATTATCAGAAATCACACCCATTTTATTAGCGTAGTCAAGTAACACCGAAGTACTATCCCTGATAGGATCTACCGTAACCGACATAAAATGAACAACCGAAGTATCCACTTTTTTACGAACATCCCCTGCTTTTGAAAAGGACTGCTGCAGCCTACTCATATTGCGCGTTAACTTAGGGCAAATACTTCCACAGCTTGTAAAAAATAAATCAAGGATAATGATTTTACCTTTCTCATCATATAAATTCACCGAATCGCCAAGTTGGTTGACCAATCGAATATTTTTAGTAGTATGCCAAACAGAATCTGATTTTTGTTTGCCATCCACTATTGATTCCATTACCGTATCCAATATATAATGCCTAGGCATGATCACCGCTGTATCACTAGCCGATTTTAACCACAGGTAACAAAACACAGGTATTGCTAATGCGACTAATAGAGCGTAAATGGATTTTTTAGACATTCTTGTAATTGATTAATACAAAGTTACATTGGAAAGTTATATAAATAAAGGATTGGAGGGGTAACTTAGGTAAAAGGGGGTAACAAAAAACCACCCTAAAACAGGATGGTTTGATATATTTTTAGAAAAAACTAAGTTAGTGCTTTTCTGCAGCAGGAGCCACTTCATGTGTAGTACCACCATGTTTAGATTCCTTTTTTTCTACTTTAATAGTTGATTGTGCTTTAAAATATGGATCATAGCTATTACGCAAATTTCTGAATGAACCACCGTCCCATAAAAATGCGGCGATAAACCAAACAAATAATAACAATGGAACAATAATGGTCATAATTAAGTTTTTTACTTCATGCTTTAAGTGCATAAAATAAGCAACAATATAAAAAGCCTTCGCCATCATTAAAATAACAATTACGCCCTTGATAGCCAAGCGAAGTGATTCGCTAGCAATACCCATCATCCAAAATCCTAAAACTAATTCAATCAGTGTAAGCACCGATAAAATGATGGTTACTTTTTTAATCTCAGAAATAGCTGCTGCATTATTTGCTTCGTGATTTGCATCAGCGTTGTGTGAATGTGACATATAAAATCTTAATTTATAATAGATAAAAAATTGTAAATACAAATACCCAAACTAAATCTACAAAGTGCCAATACAAGCCTGCTTTTTCAATCATTAAGTAATGGCCTCTTTGTTCAAATTTATCCCTTAAAGTCATAATCAGCATAATGATATTAATGACCTTACCACTAAATACGTGGAAACCGTGGAAACCAGTGATGGTGAAAAAGAAGTTCGTGAAATTAGTAGAAGAAGCTGTACCATCTGCATTTAAAAATGGATTGCGTCCCCACCAAGCACCCTCATGAAATAAATGATTCCACTCCCAAGCTTGACAACTTAAAAATGCAATACCACCGATGATGGTTAAAATCATATTGCGAACCACTCCTTTTTTATCCATATTATGACCCGCATGCACCGCTAACACCATGGTTACCGAACTCACAATCAAAATAAAAGTCATGACACTTACAAACACCAATGGCGCGTGCACTCCTTCTGGCGCAAATGGAAAACTACGGAACACTTCATTTGAGTTAGGCCATCCGTTGGTTGAAAAACGGACTGTACCATAAGAGATCAAAAAAGCGCCGAAAGTAAATGCGTCACTCATTAAAAAGTACCACATCATTAATTTTCCGTACTCTACGTTGAAAGGACTTTTTCCTCCTCCCCACAATTTTGCTTCATTTGGTGAAGCGGTTGTTGTTGTTGACATGTTCAATTTCTATTTCAGTGCAAAAATATTGGCTATCAAGGATATTCGTATCAAAAAACCTGTTTTTTTTATAATTCTATTCAACAAAACCACTACCTATCCGACCCAATTAAGGAATACAAAAAGGTAGATCCAAAGGAGGTCTACAAAATGCCAATAAGTAGCTGCCAATTCAACGGGCAATACCTGATTTGAGCTAGATTTTGCAGCAGCCGATCTTAATGAAATAACCACAAGGGCAATGACCCCTCCAACAAGGTGTAATAGGTGCAAACCCGTAATCACCAACAAAAAGGAACCAGCCGAATTGCTTCGAGCACCCGTTAAAGCCACATTGCTCGCTTCCAAGGCCTGAAAACCGCGAACTTGCAAAATGACAAAGGCAAGACCAAGAATAGCCGTAACCGATAAAAAGCCACGATATTGGGCCAATTCACCCGCTTTGGCCTTTTTTACTGCCATTTGAATGGTAAAGCTACTTATCAAAATCACCAAGGTGGAAATATAGAATAATTTAGGAAGCTCAAATTCCAACCAATTGGCTTGGCTCTTTTTAACAATGTAAGCACTTGTTAAACCTGCAAACATCATAACAATACTACCAAGTCCTACCCATAACAACATTTTGTAGGGGTGTATTTTAGCTTTTGATTCAATTTGTGTTGTTGCCATAATTATAAATTTTATAATTTATCTGCTAATAATGCTAGGTATACAATAGGTAAATAAATATAGCTGCTAAACATAACACGACGCGCTGCAGGCACGCCCATGTTTTGATATAGTCTTACGCATTGCACTACCATAAAAATATTTGCCACTAATACAATCCACATACTCACCTGTCCAGTTAAACCTAAATAATAAGGTAACAAACCAACAGGAATCATCAACACTGCATACATGATGGATTGTAATGCAGTAAATTTTGTAGGTCCTTTATCTGCAGGTAATAATTTAAAACCAACTTTAGAATAATCCGAATGCGACACCCAAGCAATCGCCCAAAAATGTGGGAACTGCCATAAAAATTGAATTAAAAATAAAGCCCAACCTGCATAAGCAAAATCATCATTGCCTGCTACCCATCCAATTAAACAAGGAAGCGCACCAGGAAAGGCACCTACTAAAACAGCAATTGAATTTATTTTTTTCAAAGGCGTATAAATAAACGCATATAAAAACAAACTGAACGCAGATAATAATGCAGATGAAATATTAAAATACTTCCACATAATTGCAACGCCAAGAATACCAGTAATGATTGCAAAAGTATAAGCCGTTGTTTGTGACATACGGCCCGACGCCACAGGGCGTGAAGCAGTGCGCTTCATTTGTGCATCGGTATCTTTTTCGACTGCTTGATTAATCGCATTGGCACTACCTGTAATACACAAACCCGCAAAGGTTAAAAGTAAAATCATGGACCAATCGTACGCTTTCACTGTGGGTGCCAACATATAACATATCACGCAAGTGAACACCACCGTAAAACTTAAGGTGAACTTCATCAACTGAGCGTAATTTTTGAGCGTTTGTTTCAAATCGAATTGGTGATTTAAATTACAATGCCCTGAAATCAGGGCATTGTAATAACTGAATATTTTATACTAGTGTGTGCCTGTTTCGTCCTCACCCACTGGTGTGGTTTGAGGAATGAAATCATGCCCATCTTTACCGTAATCATAAGGCCAGCGATGTACTTCAGGAATTTCACCAGGCCAGTTACCATGACCAGGACGAATTGGAGTAGTCCACTCTAAAGTATTGGATTCCCAAGGATTTAAAACTGTTACTTTACGACCTTTGAATATGGAGTAAAAGAAATTAATTAAAAATAAAATTTGTGTTGCAAAAACAATCATCGCAATCGTACTAATGAAACGATTTAATTCAGCGAATTGTTTAAAGCTTTCCCAAATACTAAAATCAAAATAACGACGCGGCATACCTGCTAAACCTTGGTAATGCATTGGCCAAAAAATAAGATAAGCACCAGCCATCGTGATCCAAAAGTGAATGTACCCTAATGAATTATTTAAATAGCGACCGTACATTTTAGGGAACCAGTGGTATACACCCGCAAACATACCAAACATACTAGCCACACCCATTACAATATGGAAATGCGCAACTACAAAATAACTGTCGTGTAAATAAATATCTAAAGCAGCGTTACCTAACCAAATACCCGTTAAACCACCACTAATAAATAAGCTCACAAAACCAATAGCAAATAACATAGCAGGTGTGAAACGAATATTGCCTCTCCATAAAGTAGTTAACCAGTTAAATACTTTAATAGCAGAAGGTACCGCAATTAATAAAGTTAATAATACAAACACCGAACCTAACAATGGATTTAATCCTGTTACGAACATATGGTGCGCCCAAACCAAGAAGGCCAAAATTGCAATTGCAAATAAGGAACCTAACATCGCCATGTAACCAAAGATAGGTTTGCGAGAATTCACCGACATGATTTCAGAAACCATACCCATGGCAGGTAATAATATAATGTATACCTCAGGGTGACCTAAGAACCAGAATAAGTGTTGGAATAAAATGGCCGAACCACCTTCATTAGATAAAGCACCTACACCATTTACATAAATATCAGATAGATAAAAACTTGTTCCGAAGTTTCTATCAAAAATTAATAAGATTAAACCAGACAATAATACA
>Ga0114977_10001558_pt1 | contig 15045 bp, 11 predicted proteins | sample S_130805_MF_Meta_FD_87026 | JGI IMG/M metagenome (GOLD analysis project Ga0114977, IMG submission 87026) | Freshwater microbial communities from Lake Simoncouche, Canada to study carbon cycling - S_130805_MF_MetaG | ecosystem: Environmental > Aquatic > Freshwater > Lake | place: Lake...
GGAGGTGGCATGCTAAGGGTTGGTGTAGTAGGATTATAAATCGTTAAAACAAGTGTTCGTGTTACGGGGCAACTTAAAATGGTGGGCGTAACAACAATACTATAAACTACTGTGGCTATGGTTGGGGTAATGAGCGGAGGATTAATTAAAGTATTTGGCAAAAAAGGATTAAAAACACCTGCACCCGAATTAGGCGCCCATGAATAAGCAAATGCAGTGGTATTTGACCCAGCTGCAAAATTACATGAAGCAAAAAAATTACCCCCCTGGCAGATACTTGGATTGGATGGCGTTAAGGTAAATACTGGATTGGGGGCGACAGTAACAGTAGACAATGACTGACAAGTACTACTAGCTGTACTACCCCTTAACGTATATGTTATCGTAGTTTGTAAACTTGGTGTAATTATGGGCGAAATAGTAGTTGAAAATCCTCCTGGCGCAAGCCATGTATATGAGGTTACAGCTGAACTGGTTGCAGGAGAAGGTAAAACAGACAAAGTGGCTGTATTCCCTGGGCAGATAACTCCAGTATTGGTACCGCTAATTAAACAAACTAAACCGCAGTTAGTTGTACCTGCGCCTGGAGCATTAGCATTACTCTGACTAAATGTAATATTTTGTACTTGATTAGAAAAATTAGTGATTAATAACAAATAAAATTGGCCAGCAATTGCATTTGAAATGGTACAAGTTTCGGTATTTGAACCAGAATAACTACAAGATTGTGTATTACCTTGAGTTAAATTACTACAGGCTCCAGCCATATTAGGAAAAGGACCCCAGCAAGTAAAATCAATATCCCAATTAGCAGACATTACAATTGTCATTGGGCCGGAAGTGTTCATTTGCATAAAAAACCAAGCGGGATTTGGCTGAGAGCCTAAACAACCATAATAAGGCCCTGGTTGAGCAGCTGCCGCATTTGTTGCTGCAGGAAAATTCATTACGTTGCCAGTACAAAAAGGAGTAGCGTTGGCGCAAGTACTATTTTGAGAAAAACAAACACTAGAAAGAATAATTAAATAAATAAGTACTAACTTTTTAAATGTATATATCGTTTTCAAATTCATTTATAAATTTATTTATCCTAAAAAATTCATTAAGAAAAATATTCTTAGAATTAAGGATAAAACAAATATAAAAATAAAATAATTTGAATAAGCTATGCTTTACTCAATAAAAAAGAGGTTTCACGCATTAGTAAGTTTAATCTAGATAGTTAGATGGCCTATTTTTTAATTTATCTAAAATTTGCAGTAAATTTTATAAAGGATAGTTCTGTAGAAAGAAGAATTTAAAACAAAGAAATAAAAATAATATTAAACCTGATGAGATTTAATAAATTGGATATAAATTATTAAAAAAAGTAATTAATTTTTTCTACCTCCAAACAGTCTGAGCAAAAATAGAAACAAATTAACGAAATCTAAATAAAGGGTAAGCGCCCCCATTAAACCTAATTTTTTTCCACTTTCAGAATCTCCAATCTCATGACCAATATTTTTTATTTTTTGAACATCATAAGCTGTTAATCCTGTGAAAATAACAACGCCAAGAATACTAATGATGTAATCCATTTTTGCGCTGCCCATAAACATATTAATTAAAGATGCTACAAAAATTCCAACAACCCCAATCATTAAAAGGCTACCTAATTTTGTTAAATCTGTTTTAGTGGTATAACCCGCAATTGCCATAATAGCAAATAAAGCAGTGGTACTTAAAAAAACAGTTGCAATTGATCCCAATTCATATATAAAAAAAATAAAACTAAAACTGATGCCATTAACAATAGAATAGGCTACAAATAAAATTATTAAAGTTGAATAAGACATTCTGTTTAATCCAAAGCTAATTGCAAAAACAAAAGCAAGCGGAGAAAACATAGCAACATAGGCAAATATTGTAGGTTTAAGTCCTGCATCAGACTGCTCAAATAAAAGTGCCGTAAAATCAGGATTAAATGCAAACAAAAAAGCAGCTGCAGAAGAAAGAAGCATTGCTAGAGCCATCCAAGAAAAAGAAGAACGAAGTAATTTATTTTCTCCTACCGATGTGGTATATTCTATTTTATCGATATCTGTACTTCTAAAGTTTTTTTCCATAATAATTTGAATTAATATATAATAACAAATATAAACATTTTTTAAAAAATAAAAGTTAAGAATATTTAAAAATACAAATCACTTGTTTTTAAACGCAGATATCTCGAAACAGACAAAAATGCACTTAGGCCAGAAATAAAAACACCTAATAAAACGATGCTCCCGAATAAAATTAATAATATATTTTCGTCTTGTAATTGTAATAAATCGGGAATAAATTTTGTGCTTAATATTAAGAATGCTATTAACATAATTGAAGCGTTTATGCCTGCGATAATGCCTTGTTTAAATCCTTTAAATATAAATGGTTTGCTAATAAAAGAGCGGGTGGCTCCAACTAAATACATTGTTCTAATTAAAAACCTTTGCGAATATATAGAAAGTCTAATTGTATTATTGATTAAAGCAATCGCTACTATCAATAAAGCAATACTAAAAATAAGTATAAAAAAAGCAACTGCTTTAGTGTTTTTATTTAAATTATTTATCATGTCCTTTTGATAAACAACTTCTTTTACAAAATTATTTTGGAGTATTTGTTTTTCAATAATTAATAAGGTGTCGATGTTGGCATACCTTTCTTCTATTTTTAATTCTATTGAATTTAATAATGGATTGCTGCCTAAAAAAGAGACAAAATCTTCCCCTAAATCAGTCTTAAGTTTTTGTGCAGCTTTTTCTTTACTGATAAATAAAACTTGTTTTGTAAATTTCGAATTACTTAATTCCTGAATTAAAGCATCTGTTTGAACTGAGGTTGCTGTATCTTTTAAATAAACCTGAAATCCTATATTTTCTTTAAAGTGTTTTGATAATTTATTGGCATTAATAATTAACAGGCCTAAAGCACCTAACATAAATAAGACCATAGATAGACTTATTATTACGGTAAAACTAGAAACACGTACTCTTTTTTTTGTTGATCTTTCGCTCACAATATATTTGATTATTTAGTAAAGTTATTTAATATATAAACTTATAGAAATGAAATAAAAACGTTTAATCAACAGGATGATGTTAAACTACAGAGATTTCTATCCCTAAAAGGAATAAAACGATTAATATACCGCCAACTATTATGCGATAAAAACCAAAATATTTAAACCCATACTTATTCAAAATGCCAATAAATGTTTTGATGGCAATTAAAGCAACAATAAATGCAACTAAATTTCCAAAAGCTAATAATTTTATTTCATGAGAAGAAATTGTAATATCTTGATTATAAAAATCAAGCATCTTTTTAGCTGTAGCGGCAAACATGGTGGGAACAGCTAAAAAAAAAGAAAATTCGGCTGCAGTTTGTCGATTTAATTTTTGTGTCATTCCTCCAATAATACTTGCAGCACTTCTGCTAACCCCTGGAATCATAGCAATACACTGCCAAATACCAATAAGTAAGGCCTTTGGTAAACTGATTTTTTCTGTTGATTCTACAATAGGCGCTTTGAATAATTTGTCAACAAACAATAAAATAAAACCACCAACAAACAAACTGATAGATACAGTTAATCGACTTTCTAGTAATGCATCAATTTTTTTTGAAAACAAAAAACCAAGAACTAAAGCTGGAATAACGGCTACCAATAATTTAAAATAAAAATCTAATTTATTTAAAAGGAAAAACTTTTTCCAATATAACACTACAACAGAAAGTATGGCACCAAGTTGAATAACGACTTCAAACAATTTGGTGAAATTTTCTTTTTCTATTCCCATGAAGGAAGTGGCAATAATCATATGCCCTGTAGATGATACAGGTAAAAACTCTGTTAATCCTTCAATTACTGCAATGATAAAAGCTTGAATATATGTCATAAATCAATTAATGATAATTAGTTTTATTTTTTAAAACTAAAAATATAGCTTAATCACCTGTTTTTTCTCCGATTTTTTTTGGACGCCACATGATTGCAAAAATGATTGCAACAAAACCAAGCAAACAAGAAATTGGAGCCAATGTAATTCTCTGAAAATTAAATATTTCGGGGTTAAATAAGTTGGGGTCATCACTACCGCCGCCTATCATTAACAAATAACCAATAGCTATTAATGCCAATCCTGCTAACAGTATAATATAATTATTTTTATTGAAAGTTGGGATATTAACACTTACCGATTGACTTTCTTTTGCGGGTTTATCTTTTGCTTTCATAATTTCTATCTGGTAATTAAAATAATATAAAATTCAAATATACTAAAATCAAGCTAAATCAAATATCAAAACTAATGTAAATAACTAATTATTTTTTTTGTAATATTGATATTTTATATTATGGTAAAAATTGCACTTATAACAGGGGTAACAGGACAGGATGGGGCCTACTTGGCGGAGTTGCTGCTGAGTAAAGGCTATTATGTTCATGGGATTAAACGCCGCAGCTCGATGTTTAATACAGATAGAATTGATCATTTATATCAAGATCAACATGAAAAAAACATAAACTTTAAATTACATTACGGCGATTTAACAGATAGCACAAACTTAATACGGATAATTCAAGAAGTTCAGCCTGACGAAATTTATAATCTTGCTGCGCAAAGCCATGTAAAAGTTAGTTTTGAAACTCCTGAATATACTGCTAACGCTGATGCCATTGGGCCACTTCGTATTTTAGAAGCTATCCGTATTTTAGGTTTAGAAAAGAAAACGCGTTTTTATCAAGCCTCAACTAGCGAACTTTATGGTCTTGTTCAAGAAACACCTCAAAAAGAAACCACCCCATTTTATCCTCGAAGCCCATATGGTGTTGCTAAATTATATGGCTTTTGGATTACAAAAAACTATAGAGAAAGCTATGGAATGTTTGCCTGTAATGGAATCTTGTTTAATCACGAAAGTCCGCTAAGAGGCGAAACTTTTGTTACTCGTAAAATTAGTCGTGCTGCCGCAAGAATTAGTTTGGGTATGCAAGAAAAACTATTTATTGGTAATATAGATTCAGAGAGAGATTGGGGTCATGCAAAAGATTATGTAGAAGGAATGTGGAGAATGCTGCAACAAGATGAGCCTGATGATTTTGTTTTAGCAACTGGCATTAAAATTTCAGTAAGAGAATTTATCAGCATGGCTTTTTTGGAAGTTGGCATAAATTTAAAATGGCAAGGGAAAGGAGAAAATGAAAAAGGAGTTGATTCCGCAGGAAAAGTGATAGTAGAAATAGATCCAAAATATTATAGGCCTGCAGAAGTAGATTTATTATTAGGCGATGCATCAAAAGCTAAAAACAAATTAGGATGGGTTGCTAAATGCACTGTTGCCGAATTGTGTAAAGAAATGGTTCAAGCAGATTTAGTTTTATTTAAGCGCGATCAATATTTATTAGAAGGTGGTCATAAAGTAATAAATCAAAAAGAATAAATTTTACAACCAATCTCTTGTAAAAAACTATAAATTCTAAATATCATTTTATTTTAAATGGAACTTAAATCTAAAATATATATTGCCGGACATAAAGGAATGGTAGGCTCTGCTTTATTAAGAAATTTAGAAGAAAAAGGGTACAAGAATTTTTTATTAAAAACTTCTTCAGAACTAGATTTAAAAAAAACTCAACAAGTTGATGAGTTTTTTGAAAGCGAAAAGCCTGATTATGTTTTTTTGGCGGCGGCTAAAGTTGGGGGCATTCAAGCAAATAATAGTTATCGTGCTGATTTTTTGTATGATAATTTAATGATACAAAATAATATTATTCACGCATCATTTGTAAATAAAGTAAAAAAATTATTATTCCTTGGGTCTTCATGTATTTATCCTAAATTGGCGCCTCAACCATTAAAAGAAGATTATTTGCTTAGTGGTTATTTAGAAGACACCAACGAGCCTTATGCCATTGCTAAAATTGCCGGTATAAAATTGTGCGAAAGTTATTTTAGACAACATGGCTGTAATTTTTTTTCGGTTATGCCTACAAATTTATATGGAAAAAATGATAATTACGATTTAAATAATTCTCATGTGCTGCCTGCACTTATTAGAAAATTTCACCATGCAAAAGAAAATAATTTACCCTTTGTTGAAATATGGGGTACAGGCTCACCTTTGCGCGAATTTTTAAATGCCGACGATTTATCAGACGCTTGTGTATTTTTAATGCGAAATTATAACGAACACAAACATGTAAATATAGGAACAGGGACTGATATTTCGATTAAAGACTTAGCTTTGTTAATTCAGAAAACAACTGGCTACACTGGTGAATTAAAGCACGACTTATCTAAACCTGATGGCACTCCCAGAAAACTATTAGACGTAAATTTACTTAACAATTTGGGATGGAAACACAAAATAAGTTTAGAAGAAGGAATTAGATTAGTTTACGAAGATTATATAAAAAATAAAAATGTAAAAACGTGGTAATCCATTGAAATTAAAACCCTTAATATTTTTTTTTGTTTTAATTATACATTCCATAAAGGCACAGTATTATAATTTACCTAATGATTACTTTTTTTCGATTTTTACTGAAAAAAAATTAGCTGAAATTAATAACAATATTCACACAAATCTAAAACCATATATTCCGTTTTTTTCTAAAAAATATCTTTATGTAACAGATAGCCACTCTTTATATAAAAACAGCTCACTATCAAAATTTATTTTTTTAAATCATGCCATCAAAATAGAATCTCCAACTGAAAAATTTAAATTACAATTAGACCCCATATTAAATCTTGAAATGGGAAAAGATTTTGCAGATTCTCTTTACAATAAAATATATACTAACACTCGAGGTTTTATAGGAAGTGGGCAAGTTGGCGATAAAGTATATTTCGAAAGTATGTTTGTAGAGAATCAATCTTTTTTTCCTAATTACATTAATTCAAACGCTAAATTAAATTTGGTAATTCCTGGGCAAGGAAGATGGAAATCATTTAGTGGCGGTGGCTATGACTATGCTTTTTCTTCTGGGTTTGTTTCAATTCAAGCAAGTAAAAATTTCAATATTCAATTTGGGCATGGTAAACATAAAATTGGTGCGGGTTATCGTTCTTTACTTTTAAGCGATAACTCATTTAATTATCCATATGCACGCTTTACACAACAATGGTTTAAAGGCAAAATTCAATACACTACTATTTATGCAGTGTTAATGAATTTAGTGCCAGCATCTTTAATTCAGTTGCCAAATACTGAAAGGTTATTTCAAAAAAAAGCGGCTAGTTTTCATTATTTAAGTTTAAACATAACAAAATCTATTAATTTAGGTTTTTTTCAAGGCACTATGTGGCAAGTTGGTGATAAAAAAAATCAACAAAATTTAAGTTGGCAATATTTCAATCCTATTATTTATAGCAATTTAGCAGCTTATAATTTAAACCATACAAACAATGTTTTAATTGGTACTGATATAAAAATTAAACTTTCAAATAAATTAAATACATATGGTCAAATAATGTTGGATGATATTTCTGATACCAGTAAAATTGGAAAAAGTTGGGGCTATCAATTGGGGTTAAATTATTTTGATGCCTTAGGCATAAATAATTTATTTTTTCAAATTGAATATAATGCGTTAATGGGTTCAAGTTATAAGAGTCCGATCAATATCGTTTCTGATCAATCTTTTACTCATTATAATCAAACCCTTGCATTTGGTCCGGGAATAGGAACTGAATTAGTTGCATTAACTGATTATAGGTGGAAGCGTTTTTTTTTGAGCATGAAATATAACTATTTGATTAAAGAAATTGATTTAAAAACCAAATCAAATACAACTAATTTTAATGCTAAAATCGGCTATTTAATTAATCCAAGTTATAATTTAAGTTTTTCTATTGGCATAAACTATCACTCGCAAAATTTTTATAACTTTGGCGTGTTAAATAATCAAACTAATTATGTTTATTTTTCATTCAAAACCAATTTGTATAATCAATATTACGACTTTTAGATGCCTTTATTAATTTTAGTTTTCTTAACAGCTTTTATCATATCTGTTTATTCTACGCCTGCTCTTATTAAAGTTGCAATATTAAAACGATTAATAGACTCGCCAGGTGATAAACGTAAAATACATAGACGCTCAATTCCAAACATTGGTGGTATTGTTATTTATGCTTCTACAATTTTCTCTTTTTCATTATGGTTCTCAATTAATGCAGATGATTATTCCTTTCAAAATTTTAAAGAATTCAAACTGATTATTGCTTGTAGCTTAGTCTTATTTTTTGTTGGCGTTAAAGATGATATTATCGGTACCGCAGCTGTAAAAAAACTATTTGCTCACATTTTAGTTGCGTTAATTTTAGTTTTAATGGGGGATATTAGAATTTTGGGATTACATGGCATATTTGGCGTTTATGAAATTCCATATTGGGGCAGTGTATTCCTTTCTATTTTTACATACGTAGTTGTAGTTAATTCATTTAATCTAATTGACGGCATAGATGGATTAGCTGCAGGCGTTGGCTTTATTAGTAGTTTCGCTTTTGGAGTTTGGTTTGTTTTTAGTAATGAATTTCAATACGCTTCTTTATCTTTTGCATTAGCTGGCGCATTACTTGGATTTTTAATTTTTAATTTTTCACCGGCTAAAATTTTTATGGGTGATTCGGGTTCGATTATTCTTGGAATGTTTATTTGCATATTATCAATAAAATTAATTGAATATCCGATTAATAATTTAACCCCATTTTGGCAAAAAATCAGTAAGCCAGTTTTTGTAATTTCTATTATATCCTATCCTTTATTAGATACATTTAGAGTAGTATTAATAAGAACATTAAGTGGGCAATCGCCTTTTTTAGCTGATAAAAATCATATTCATCACAAATTAATTGAATGTAATTATAGTCATACTAAAATCACCCTAATTATTTATACTTTTTCTTTAATAACTATATTTAGTTCGCTTATTACTTTCTTTTTTGACTCCCCCACACTCAGTTTTTTTGCAGTGATAGGAATGTGTATATTTTTCTTAATATTTGTTTTAGTTAAAAATAAAAAGCACTCCATAAAACTTATTAAGTAGTTCAGATAATTTTAATATAAATTTCTATACCATATTACTTTTTATTAATAATTAAAAAAGATTAGCTCGAATAATAAATTAAATCATCGTTAAATAAATGACCAGGCCATTTTATATTTTAATACTTCTCACGCATACATTTATTACAAAATCTCAGGCACCATGGGATTTACAACAATGTATTAAGTATGCTATAAATCATAACATCAGCCTTAAACAATCGGCCTTAAACAACGAAATAAATAAAAATAATACAAATCAAATTAAAGCATCAGTTCTTCCTACTATTAATTTAGCGGGTTCGCATGTTTATAATTTTGGCCAAACTATCGATAGATTTACGAACACATTCGCAAACACACAGGTGTTATCTCAAAACTTATATGTTAGTAGTAATGTTGTTTTGTGGAGTGGATTAAGTCAAATAAATAACATTAAGGCGAACGAGTATAGTTATCTCAGTGGGATAGAAAGCCTTAAACAGCAACAAAATGATTTATCATTAAATGTGGCAAACGCTTATATAGGTGTTATTTTTTCAGAAGAAATTTTAAAAATATCTCAAAATCAATTTGATATTTCTAAAGAACAGCTAGAACGCACTCAAAAACTAGTTAATTCGGGCGTTATAGCAAAAAGTGTAGAATTTGATATTAAAGCGCAATTAGCAAATGAGCTTTTAAATGTAACTAATTCTGAGAATAATCTTAATCTGAGTCTCTTAAATCTGAAGCAGCTAATGAACTTTGATAGTGTGACTAATTTTACAATTGCTCACCCAGATTTAAATATAGAGGCTGCGGAGATATTAGAAAATAATACCTTATCCATTTACGAAACTAGTTTAAAAAATCAGCCCAGTATTAAAAGTGGGGCTTATGCTCTTCTGAGCGCAGAAAAATTGTTAGCCGCAAGCCGAGGCAAACAAAGCCCTACCCTTAGTTTTAATGCCAGCATGGGAACGGGATCATCTGGTTTAGCAAAAAACATAATCGGATATAGAACTTCAGGCTATCAAATTACCGGAATTACAAATAAAGGCGATAGCGTTTATACCCCGCTAACCGAATTAATTAGTCAAAAAAAATCTTTTGCCGATCAGTTTAAAGATAATGTAAACAAAAGTATTGGCTTTACTTTATCTATCCCAATTTTTAATGGACTTCAAACAAGCACTGCCATTAAAAATGCAAAATTAAATACGTATAATTCAAAATTAGCGCAAGATTTAACAAAACAAAATTTATTTAAAAACATTGTACAAGCTCAAGCCAATGTTAAAGCAGCTTTAAATAAATATAATGCGAGTTTATTGAGTTTAGATGCTGCAACTGAATCTTTTAAATATGCACAACAAAAATTTAATGCCGGAGTGATAAGTTCTTTCGATTTTAGTACTTCTAAAAATCGATTGTTTGCAGCAGAAAGTAATTTGATTCAAGCTAAATACGATTATGTTTTTAAGATAAAAGTTATTGATTATTACAAAGGTAATCCATTAACATTTTAATTGTTTCGTTTTACTCATTAGTACAACTAACTAATTATAAAATTAGCTTTTATAAATTTTTGTTAATTAAGTTCGCTGTTAAAGTATTATTAAACAATTTTTATATTGCCTAATGTCGTTTATATAAATACTTTTTGATTAAAGCTTCTGAAATTAAGATTTTACTTTGAAATAATTAAAATTCAAATTTATATCCAACGCCTTTTACGGTTTTAAAATATTCGTCGCCAAGTTTTTCTCTTAATTTACGAATGTGAACATCAATAGTTCTGTCGCCAACAACTACATCGCCGCCCCAAACTTGATCTAAAATAAATTCTCGAGTAAATACTTTTCCAGGTTTACTGCACAATAATGAAAACAATTTGAATTCTTTTTTTGGTAATGATAACTCTATATCGCCTTTGTAAACTGAATGTTTCTCCTTATCGATTCTTAAATCTCCGTAACTCATATTTGAGTCGATGATATTGGCGGCTTGTAATCTTCTTAATAAAGCTTTTATTCTACTTATAAATACTCTTGGCTTAATTGGCTTTGTAATATAATCATCTGCTCCCACTTCAAAGCCTGCTATTTGAGTGTAATCTTCGTTTCGAGCAGTTAAAAATGCTATCAACACTTCTTGAAGGCCTTTTTGTTCTCTAATTTCTCTACAAGTTTCAATGCCATCCATGTCGGGCATCATCACATCTAAGACAATTAAATGAGGTAATTCTTTTTTTGCAATTTCAACAGCATCTTTACCATTACTTGCAGTTAATATTTCGTAACCCTCTTTTTTTAGATTATATCCTAAAAATTCAACAATGTCTGGCTCATCATCTACCAAAAGTATTTTAAAAACAGAGTTGCTCATAACTAAATTTACAAAGCAAAGGTATGTAAACAAACTTAGCTCTAAAGTTAACTTATTATTAAGTTATTTACTAAAAATGATGATTTTATTAAAGTTTTGATAACATCAAATTTAAATACTAGTAATTATAGTTTGTTTGTTTTGCACTTAAAATATAAACAGATGCGATTACATTTAATATTATTGCTATTGATAATTGGAAGCTTTATAAAAGCACAAACGGGTAGGCTTTCTGGTACAGTATTAGATGCAAAAACAGGAGAAACTTTGCCTGGAGCAACAGTTTTAATAGAAGGAACAACCAAAGGTTCATCTGTTGATTTTGACGGAAAATTTGTTTTGAACAATGTTCCAATTGGCAAAGTTAACGTTGTGATTAGCTATATTTCATATTCTACAAAAAAAATTACCGATATTTTAATTAATGATAAAGAGCCTGTTGATATAAATGTATTGTTAGAAGCTTCAACAAATAATGATTTGCAGGAAATTGAAGTGGTTGTTACATTAAACAAAGAAAATAATACAGCCTTAGTGTTGCAACAAAAAAATAACGCAAGCGTTAGCGATGGTATTAGTGCAGAAACCATCAAAAAAACACCAGATAGAAATAGTAGCGATGTGTTAAAAAGAGTTAGCGGTGTAACTATTCAAGACGATAAGTTTGTAATCATTAGAGGATTAAACGAACGCTATAATGCTTCATATCTAAATAACTCTCCATTACCAAGCACCGAGCCCGACAGAAAAGCCTTTGCTTTTGATTTGTTTCCGGCTAATATGTTAGATAATATTATCGTAATTAAAACGGCCACTCCAGATATGCCATCTGAGTTTGCAGGAGGCATCGTTCAGGTTAATACAAAAAGTATTCCCGAAAAAAACTTTGTTTCTTTTAGTGCAGGAGCTGGTTATAATACCATAACAACAGGCAAATCAAAAACAATTTACGAGGGAGGAAAATACGACATTATAGGATTTGATGATGGTTCAAGAGATTTATCTAAAGATGTGCCAGATCTTAAAGATAAAAATTTATGGGCTCCTACTCCAGAACAGGCTAAGGTTGCAAAGTTTTTTAAAAATGATTGGGCCTATAGTCAATCTAAATTTGCACCTAATACAAGTGCGCAATTTGCAATGGGATATAATTTTAAACGCAAAGAAAAAGATTTTATAGGATTAATTTTTAGCTTAGGCTATTACAATGTTCAAAATTTATATAATATAAAACGTACCGAATATGAAGAATTAAGCGTTAGTGGAGAGAATATAGTAAAGAAACCAATAGACCAAGAATATATAAACCAAGTTAATCAAACACAAACGTCAACCGGATCGCTTTTAAATATTGCTATTAAATTAAATGAAAATAATTCTATTAGTCTAAAAAATTTAGTAAGTGGCTCTGCTGATAATAAATTTATTACTTCTAATGGGACTAATAATTACAACGAACAAAATGTTACATTGGATAGAATTAATACACGCTTTTTTTCTGCTAATCAAATAATATCTTCACAACTCAATTCAGATCATTTTATACCAAAACAAAAAATTAAAATACAATTTAATACAGGCCTTAGTTCTGTAAAAAGAACAGTGCCAAATTTAAGATTTACAGCCTATGGTAAATACACAAATTTAAAAGAGTTTGATCCATCTGAAGGCCCGAATTTAAAAGATACTGTGTATAGGGCATATGTTTCTAATTCATCATCAACTGGCCCAGATTATGCAGGGTTTAGAGTGTATTCAAGATTAGACGAAAATTTAGCTAGTTCTAAATTAGATGCTTCTCGTTTATTTAAAATAAATGAAAATTTAAAAATTGATATTAAAGTAGGAGCCTTTTACCAATTCAGAACAAGGCAATATAATTTGAGACGCTTTGGTTTATCACAATATAATTCGTTTCAAGGCCAGCCTGTTTTTTTTGATGATAGTTTAATGTATGTTAAAGAAGCTGAAATATTTTCTACCGAAAATATGGGCGTCTTATCTAATGGAAAAGGCGGCTTTAAAGCTATTGAAGACACAAAAACAGATGATAATTACGCTGCTACTTCAAAACTTTTTGCAGCCTATTCAATGGGAGAAATTAAATTATCTGAAAAACTTAGAATAATAACCGGATTAAGATACGAAAACTACACACAAAAATTAACTGTAAATTATGTTTCTTTCGATTCGATTTATGTACAAAACACAATTGCCGATGTGCTTCCTTCTGTAAATACAATATACAATATTAACGATAAACTAGCGATAAGATTAGCATACTATAAAACTTTGAATAGGCCTGAATTTAGAGAGTTAGCCGGCGCCAATTGGTATGACCCTGAAACACGTTTATCAAATGCAGGAAATCCAAATTTAGTTCGTTCAGAAATTAAAAACTACGATGTGCGTTTTGAAGTTTATCCAGGACGAGGGCAACTATTTACTACTTCTGGTTTTTATAAATACTTTGATAAGCCAATTGAAAGATATATGCTAGCAGGAAATGCAATTCAGGTTTATTATAAAAATGCAAATTTTGCAAAGGTTTTCGGGGCCGAAATGGAATATAGAATTAATGTAGGGTCTATTTTAAAAAAGGATTCGATTAAATTTTTAAATAATTTAAATTTATTTTCTAATTTATCTTTAATTAATTCCGAAGTAAATGTAAAAGGAATTGATAATGGCGTGCCAGATACAAGACAAATGCAAGGTCAAGCTCCATATATCATTAATGCAGGCATTTCATATGTTGATAATAAGAATAATTTTAGCTCTACAATTATGCTAAATAGAGTTGGTCACCGCTTATATATTGTTGGAAGTAATATTATTCCTAACAGATGGGAAAATCCAAGATCTATTATTGATTTGCAGTTTACTAAATCTTTTTATAAAAATAAATTAGATATAAGATTTAACATCAGAGATTTATTACACCAAGATTTAATTTATTATTACAAGGGTACTAGTAGGGCAAACAACGCCTTTGATTCAAAAGTAGATTACGTAAATTTTGAAAGAAATTTTGGGAGCTCTTATTCTTTTGTTATAAGTTACAAGTTTTAACCTTGGTAATATTTGAATAAAGATTTTATAAATTTTATTTGTTTATTATTTAACGTTTAAAATAAGTCATCAACCTAAATTTGACAAAATTTTAAACTTAAAAAAATGAAAAAACTTTTATTAGCATCACTGTTTGCTGTATTTATTAATACAGCATTCGCTCAAGCACCATTTTTTACTCAAACATGTTACCGCGGGGCATTTGCTCCAGCTCCTACTCCAATGTGGACGGACACTTGGACTTCTTGGGATCCACAAAATAATGTTTATCCTGCGCCAACAGTTACTGTTAGTTCAAACATTTTATCAAGTACGACTTGGTCGGTTGGGCAAACTATTTTACTTACAGCCCCCATTTATGTTAAAAATAATTCAGTGTTAACTATTCAACCAGGTGTTGTTATTCGTGGTCAAAAAAACACGCTAGCAACCTTAATTATTACTAAAGGTTCTCAATTAGTTGCTAATGGAACACCTACTGCTCCCATAGTTTTTACTTCTGATCAAGCTGTAGGATTA
>Ga0114977_10001560_pt1 | contig 15034 bp, 14 predicted proteins | sample S_130805_MF_Meta_FD_87026 | JGI IMG/M metagenome (GOLD analysis project Ga0114977, IMG submission 87026) | Freshwater microbial communities from Lake Simoncouche, Canada to study carbon cycling - S_130805_MF_MetaG | ecosystem: Environmental > Aquatic > Freshwater > Lake | place: Lake...
ACTTGCTCCAACTTAATACTACTGTTTTCAGTGGAAAGAGAGTTAGCGATAAAATCTTTAATAAAACGACTATCAATACTACTTTTCGAACTTAAGAAAACGTTTGTAATAGATTTAGGAATATTTTGATATTTTTCGTTTCCTTTTAATAAATGGAATTTAGTTAAAGTCTTGTCTGTTTCTGTTCCATATAATATATTACGGTAACGCTCAAATGTATCAATTTGACCAGAATAGAAAATACTACGTTTATCAAAACCAGATAGTACTTCTTTAATTTTAAGAGCTTCATCATTTTCATTAAAGAAAAAATCAGGAGAATATTCTGCATCTATAAAACGAAACACTAATTTATTATGACGATAAACAATTACAAAAAACGGTTTGTCTTCTGTACGTATTTCGTAAATTAAATATGAGTTTTCAAATTTAAAATAATGCTCGTCAAAAGGTTTTTGTGAAGGAGAAATACCCAAACCACGAGTATTTGCACTATAAAAAAACAAAATTGCACGTTGCAAAGATGTTTTTCCAAAGTTATTAGTACCAACAAAACAGGTATTACCACTAAGTTCCAAATCGGTATACTTTACGTTGGCGATGTTAATTTGTACAATTCTATTTAATATTCTGCAGTTATCCATTTTCTTATTTCTATTATACTTTTGAGATTAATTACTCAATATATTCAACAATTTATTTCTTTCTAATTCCTTTATTAATAATCGTATAAACCTCCATTAACTGATTTTTCTTCTTTTACTTTTGGAGCTTTAGGATCTTTTGGTTTTTCTTTCACTTTTACAGCTGAAGTATTTAAAATAACTATTGGATACAACCCAATTGTTTTTCTTTTTTCATTTACAGTAAGCAAATCTTTACCTAATGTTTTTTCATAACCTAAATTTGGCTCATAAAAAATCATTCCAGATCCATTCAATAAACTTCTTCTGTCTACAACGGTTGCATAATATTCGGGTGATATTTGTCCTGCTAAAAGGGCTTTTACAAAAACATCATTCAATAATTCGTTTTTACTATCAGAGTCATAATTCATTAATATAGAACGAGCAAAACCACAAGCGTGTTTATCTAATAACTTCATATCAGGAAAACCAAACTGTTTAATGTTTTTAATTAAATCATTTGCAACTAAAGAATCTGCTTTTCTTTTATCTTTAATCATTTTATATTTCGATTTAAAATCAGGCGTTACTTTGCTACAAGATGGATTACTGATACATTTTGTACAAAAATCAAAGGCGGCTTTATAAACAGGAGTTCCATATTTTTTATTATCCTCATAATAACCATATAATTCATTTTCCCAACTAGTATTTCTATTTGCTATCCCTTCATTTGTCCATTTTGCGATACTACCATTGTATTGTTTTTTTGTGTTTTGATTATAAAAAATAATATCGGCCAATTTACTACTATCAATTTCATAACCACCTTTAATTGCGTTTTCTAAAAAATGTAAGGCTTTATACTCTTCTTTAATTGATAAAGCACATAAAGCGGCATTAAAAAAATGGGTTGGGTTTACTTCACCTTTATAATTATCAAACGCATTATCAAACTTAGCATAAGCCTGCATTAAGGAATCCTTTTTATACATTCGTTCAGCTGCAGAAATATTTTTATGAAAATTTATAAAAACAGTATCAACTGTTGAGTATTTAGTTTGAGCACTTATCTTAAGCGCAACAAAAAAACAAAGGATAATGATTAATTTCATATTTTTTATTTTAATTATAAATTAAACCTTGAGAATCACTTGTATTAGATCCGTCTTCATAGATTGCAACTGAATTGATAATTTCTAATAAATAGGAATAAGAATCTAATACTTTATAAGATTCCGTTTTTTCGTCTTCTAATTCTAAAAAAGAATCACGACTCATAAGATCACAAATTTCTCGTACTTTATTATGTAAAGTTTCTGAACGGTATAATGGAATTTTTTGTAATTTTTGTTTTAAACGAACATTAGCATTACATTCTTCTGCTATTTCTCCTGGACGAAAACGAGAACCTATTCCAATTTTATTATCCATACTTGCAAATAAATCAATGATATCGATATAACGCTCAAAACGTTCAAGTTTCTTTTCAATTTCACTATTCGGTTCGCTTAATTTAGCGAAGTAAAAAAAATTATTTCCTCTCTCAATATTATATCTGATAACATTAAAGTACGCTTGAAGTCTGTCAAAATTTTCAGAATTATTAATTACATCATACAATCTATTCATTCCATCACGACTTCCATTACTAGAGATAAAAGCACCACGAGCCATCACAGAAAAAATATCGTGTGTTTGTTTAGGTAAATTAAAATTTATTGAGTCTTCCATCTTGTCTTTTTGAGTTTTAGTTTTAATCGTAACTATTTAACTTTTTCTTTTTTTTCTTTAACTGGTAATATTAAAGTATAGCCTAATCGTTTCTTTAATTTGGTTTCATCTTCAATATAATCATGATATTGAAGTCTATATTTAAAATCTAATTTGGTTTGGTATTCCATTGCAATTTCAACAAATAAAGAAAGTCTGTCCTCAAAAGTAACGTTACCAATGGCTTTAGGGAATTTATATTCAATTAAATATTCAAATAAATTTTGTTTTGTTTGAGCTAAAAAACGTTCTACTAATTTTTCAGTGTCTAGTTTGATATTTTGTTCAAGCCCTTTATCCTTAAAGTTAACCGACATTTTATCGGCAACTCCACGAACCATTAAGCGAGTGATTTTATATTTTTCTGCAATTCGTTTGCACAATACATGTCCTTCATCACTATACAAAAACTCGATTGGAATTTTTGTTTTTGGTGTTTTATGTCCATTATGTTTTAATGTATTTATACCTTGTACAATTTCTCTAAAGTTAGTTTTGAAATGTAAAGCTCCATGATCTTTAACTTCTTTTAATCGTTGTGCTTTTTTATAAACATCTAATTGAAACTGAATTTTATTAATAAAGTCCGTAATATCAGTTTGTATTTCAATTAAGAAATCCAAATTTTCAATCAAACTTGATTTTAAGGAAGTAACAATACCAAACAACTCGGTATCATTAGTAATATTAAACAATACGCGCGTTTCATCAACAATAGTAGATGTTTGTTTGATAAAATCAATAATAGTATCGCGCTTTTCACGGTAATCTTCAAGCTTCTGTAACTTAATACGATAGTTACCTTCATTTTTATAGGTATCATCTACATTTTTTTGAAGTTTAATAATTTCTCTAGTAAGTGTTGTATTTATTCGCTTTAAATATTTTTTTATGCTTCGTAAAAACCGCATTTCGCGAGCCTCTTGATAAAAGCGAATGTGACGTTTTAATTCATTAATATAATCGTTTATAAATCCTGGAGTAACTTCTCCAATTTCCATAAAATCTTCAAACATGCTTACCACAGCATCATTCAAACTGACTACATTTTCATATTCAAATAAAATATCAAGAGAAACTAATTTACGATATTGCTCTTCACTAATATCACCCCTACCCAATAATTCATTTACTGTAATTTGATCGCGTTGACCAAACAACAATTCTATAACACCGCGATTGGTGTATAAATTTGACAATAAATCTTTTACATTAACTTGTAAACTCATTAATACGATTGTGTTTAATACATAAAAATACGAAGGCTTTAGTGCGTATTAAAGTTGGGTTATCAACAAAAAACAGAGTAATTAACCGAAATCACAAATAGCAAATTGTAAGTACTTGATAAATAGCTTTTTTGTTGTTAATAGAGAGTTGATAATGGAATAATAGATATTATTTAATTCAAATAATCAGCACTCGTTGAAATTAAGAAAAAGAAGAGTTTGCATTTGAAGGAGATATTCAGTAAAACACTGTTTGTATATTAAAAATAGGTAGTAGTTTTACAAAACTAAAAAACATTTTTATGACAGATATAGAAATTGCACAATCCGTTACTCCAATAAATATTAAAATCATTGCTAAAAAACTTGGCATTGACGAAGATAATATTGAAATGTATGGCAAATACAAAGCAAAACTTCCACTACATTTTATTAATGAAGAAAAAATAAAATCTTCGAAATTAATTTTAGTAACCGCATTAACACCAACGCCAGCAGGTGAAGGTAAAACAACGGTATCTATTGGGTTAAACGAAGGATTAAATAAAATTGGAAAAAAAAGTATAGTTGTTTTAAGAGAACCATCATTAGGGCCTGTTTTTGGAATAAAAGGAGGAGCTGCTGGTGGCGGTTATTCGCAAGTAATTCCAATGGAAGATATTAATTTACATTTTACGGGTGATTTTTCTGCCATTGAAAAAGCAAACAATTTTTTGGCAGCAATTATTGATAATGTCATTCAAAATAATGAGCACGAAATAAAAATTGACCCAAGAACAGTAGTTTGGAAACGCGTGATTGACATGAACGATAGAAGTTTGCGAAATATTATTATTGGAATTGGCGGTAAGGCAAATGGCATAATGCGCCAAGATGGTTTTAACATTACGGCCGCTTCCGAAATCATGGCAATTCTTTGTTTATCAAATAGTATTTCAGATTTAAAAGAAAAACTAGGCAATATTTTTATTGGTTTTACATATACAAATCAACCTGTTTATGCTCGCGATTTAAAAGCGCAAAATGCAATGACAATATTGTTGAAAGATGCTATTCAACCTAATTTAGTGCAAACTCTTGAAGGTAATCCTGCAATTATACACGGAGGACCATTTGCAAATATTGCTCAAGGAACCAACTCTATTTTAGCTACAAAAATGGGTTTATCTTTAGGAGACTATGTTGTAACTGAGGCAGGTTTTGGCGCAGATTTAGGTGCAGAAAAATTCATGAATATTAAATGTGGTTATGGAAAATTAAAACCAAGTGTAGTAGTAATTGTTGCAACTATTCGCGCGTTAAGACATCACGGTGGCGCATTATCAAGTGAATTAAATACCCCTTCATTAGGTAAAATAAAAAAAGGATTTTGTAATTTAGAAAAACATATCGAAAACATTAAAAAATTTGGTATTAATCCAGTTATTGCAATCAACCATTTTGTTACTGATAGCGATGAAGAAATTAACGAACTCATAAAACTATGTGCTGATTTAAACGTGCAAGCTGTGCTAAGTAAAGGTTGGTTATTAGGAGGAAATGGCACACAAGAATTAGCAAAAGCAGTTATTGAAGAAATTGAAAAAATAGAAATCAATACCTTTAAACCAATTTACGATTGGAACTCGCCTGTGAAACAAAAAATTGAAACTATAGCTAAAGAAATTTATGGCGCTGATGGTGTTGATTTTAGTGCTAAAGCGGAACAAGATTTAAAACGCATTGAGAAATTAGGGCTATCTAAATTGCCAATTTGCATGGCTAAAACACAAAAATCTTTTTCGGATAACGAATCCCTCATTGGCAGACCTGCTCATTTTAGAATTACCGTTCGTGAATTTGAAATTGCAGCTGGCGCAGGGTTTTTAATTCCAATAATTGGCAACATGATGAGAATGCCAGGATTACCCTCGATTCCAGCCTCAGAAGGAATGGATATAGATGATTATGGAATTATTAGTGGCTTGTCTTAATTTAAACTCTACTTTTACTTATGCTATTTATAAAACAACTTTTTTCAATACAAAAAACAGAACTTTTTTCACCCCTTTTTGAAGATTATATTCAACAAGATGAAAAAGTAAAACAGTTTTACAAATACCATATTGGTAAAAAAGATTTTGAAAATTATATTCAAGAACAACAATTCGATTATTTAAACAGACCTGTTTTACTTGATAGTTTATTAAAACAATCAAAATTAGTTTCAAATACAAATTCAAAAACAATTGACCACATAAATTTATTAAGTAGTGTAAATACATTTACAGTAACTACAGGTCATCAATTGTGCTTATTTACTGGGCCTTTATATTTTATTTATAAAATAATTTCGGCCATTAATTTATCTAAAACATTAAACGAAAAATTTCCAAATAAAAATTTTGTTCCAGTTTATTATATGGCAAGTGAAGATCATGATTTTGAAGAAATAAATCATGCAAATGTATTTGGAAAAAAAGTAGTTTGGAATTCAGAAGAAAAAGGAAATGTTGGGGATTTTAAAACAGAAAGTTTAAAAGATGTTATTGCAGAATTAAAAACTATTTTAGGAGAGAATGAAAACTCAATTAATTTAATTCGGTTATTTGAAGAAGCATATTTAAATAATAAAAATTTAGCAGATGCCACAAGATATTTGGTAAATGAACTATTTGGAGCATACGGATTAATTACATTAGACGGAAACGATAAGGCATTAAAACAATTATTTATTGAAGAGTTTAAAACAGATATTTTTAATAACACAGCATTTGAAATTGTTACAGATACAATCAACCAATTAAAAGAAAATTACAGTGCTCAGGTTTCACCACGTTCAATAAATGTATTTTATACCGAACCAAATTTAAGAGAACGCATTGAAAAGCAAAATGACCGTTATATTGTTTTAAATACTGATATAAGTTTTAGTAAAGAAGAATTAGAAGACATCATTAATACAACTCCCGAAAAACTTAGTCCAAATGTGGTTTTAAGACCATTATACCAACAAAAAATATTACCAAATGTTTCCTATGTTGGTGGTCCTGGAGAATTAGCATATTGGCTTGAATACAAAACGCTATTTGAAAATTATAAAATTAATTTTCCAATTTTAATGCCACGTAATTTTGCAATGCTAATTGACAAAGGAACACAAAACAAAATTAAAAAATTAAATTTATATACAGATTCGATATTTAAAGATGGCGAAGATTTAGTGAAAGCATTTATTAAAACAGAACATGCTGATATAAATTTAAATGATTTTAATGCGCCATTAAATAAAGTATTTAATTCAATTACAGAGCTAGTTTCAACCATTGACAAATCACTTATTGGAAGCGTTGAATCTGAAAAGCAAAAAACGTTAAATGGAATTATAGCTCTCAATCAAAAAATTAATAAAGCACTGAAACAAAAATCAGAAACTGACATCAATCAAATTTGGGCAATAAAAACGAAACTGTTTCCAAATAATATTCCACAAGAGCGTTATGATAATTTTTGCATGTATTATAGCAAATACGGGAAAGAATTTATTGAAAATTTATTTAAAGAATTGACCTACAATTTAGATTCTTTTGAATACAACGTATTATTAGAAAATTAATTATTATAATTCCTCTTCGGCCACTTCTTTACCTCTCAACGTTTTATAAAGCGAAACTAATTGTTTACGAAAAATAAAGGCAATCATTAAATAGGGTACTGCCATTAAATACAAAATACCAGTATTTAAGTTTTTAGCAATTGAGTTTGGACCATCTTGGCTACTTTTAACAACTTGTTTACACATAGCGCATTGTGCTTCTAAATCATTTGGAATAAAAGCAACAATAATTAAAACGATAATTATTATATAATATTTTTTCATGAAGCAAAATTAAGCATTATTTCAACATTATCACAGCCCACATTCTTCCAGTTTTACCTTTATCTCTTCTGTAAGAAAAAAAGTCTGGCTCTGTTGTGCATCTATTCATCGTCCATATATTTTCCGGTTTAATTCCACTTTCTAGGGCAACAAAACGATTAGCTTCCAACAAATTTAAATATCGACCACTCCAACAGAAATCAGGAAAATGATGGTCTTTAAATTGAGAAATAACATCTTCGCTCACTTCATAGTTTTGCTGACTAATCCCTTGTCCAATTGCTATCTTTATATGTTCAGTTTCTGCACCCAATAAAACCATTTCGTATATTGTATTATTTACAATTCGTGCTAACGTTCCTTTCCAACCACAATGCGCTGCGGCAATTACTCCATTTTTTTCATCATAAAATAAAACAGGATAGCAATCGGCTACACCAACAGCTAATGCTATTGCTCTAGAATTTGTAACTAAAGCATCGCCTGTTTGTTTGCCTATAATTCCTTGACAAACTATATTGCTATGAATTTGATTCAAATATGAAACCTGATTCATTTCAATTCCTAAATCAGATAAGGCGAGTCTTCTGTTTTCAGTAATATTTTCGGATAAATCATCTATTCCGCCCAAATTTAAACTATTGAAGGGTGTTCGAGAAACTCCACCATTTCTGGTAGAAAAACCGTGAGTTACGTTTATGTTTGAACTTTTTAACCAATACATTTTTATAGTATTTACCGCTCAAAAATAGTAAATTAGCCCTTTAAAAATAATTAAATAATAATAGCATTGACTTTCAACGATTTTAATTTCGACACAACATTACTTGATGGATTACAATCCATGGGTTTTAAACAACCTACTCCTATTCAACAAGAGGCAATTCCAGTAATACAATCAGGCAAAGATTTAATTGCATGTGCCCAAACAGGAACAGGGAAAACTGCCGCATTTGTTCTCCCAATTTTAGATAAAATAATCAAAACCAATAAACGCCATTTAAACACATTAATTATAGCACCAACACGCGAATTGGTTTTGCAAATTGACCAACAAATTGAAGGAATAGCATACTTCTGTGGTGTAAGTTCAATAGCCATTTATGGTGGTGGAGATGGTATAGTTTGGGAACGTCAAGCAAAATCATTAAGGGAAGGAGTTGACATTGTAATTGCAACACCCGGAAGGTTAATAGCTTTACTGCAACAAGGAGATGTGAAATTTGACACAATCGAACATTTAATTTTAGATGAAGCAGATCGTATGTTGGACATGGGTTTTGCAGATGATATTAAAACCATTTTAAAATATATTCCTGAAAAGCGCCAAACCGTTATGTTTTCAGCTACGATGGCTCCTAAAATCAGAAATTTAGCAAAAGCTTTATTAACAGAACCTGAACAAATAAATATTGCGATCTCTAAACCCGCTGCTGGTATTGTACAACAAGCGTATGTAGTTTATGAAAATCAAAAAGAAAATTTATTAAAGGAAATTTTAAAAAATGAAGATTTTAATTCAGTTATCGTTTTTTCTTCTACAAAAGAAAAAGTAAAAGATTTATACCAAACATTTAGCCGATTAAAATATTCAGTGAAAGGGTTTTCTTCTGATTTAGAGCAAACTGAGCGTGAAGAAATTATGCGTGATTTTAAAGCAAAGCGTTTGCGTATTTTAATTGGAACTGATATTTTATCTCGCGGCATTGATGTTGACGGAATTTCTTTGGTTGTAAATTTTGATGCTCCGCCTGACCCTGAAGATTACATACACAGAATAGGAAGAACGGCTCGTGCTGAAAAAGCAGGTGTTGCTATTACCTTTATTAATGAAAAAGACCAGCCTCGTTTTGCATCAATTGAAGCTTTAATGGGAATGGATGTTATGAAAATGGAAATTCCAGAGGCCTTTGGAAAAGGGCCAGAATATAATCCTGAAGCTAATAAAAAGAAATTTGATAAGCCTCGTCCTTCAAACAATCATTCAACAAAACCAGGAGGAAATAAAAAACCATTTCACGGACCAAAAAAATAAAACAAAATGTCTTCTACTATTATAATAGATGACCACTATTTTTTGGAAGAAGTATCTCCTTCACATTTAGCAGATATAGCTGTACATCTCAATAATACCTCTATTGAAAAGTATATGCTTAAACTACCTTCGCCCTATTTATTATCTGATGCAGAGGCCTTTTACGCTATTTGCAAAAAGCTAAATAAAGAGCACGGTAAAATTATGCATTACCATATTTTAAATTCTAATCATGAAGCTATTGGTGGAATAGGTTTAAGGGCAAAATATGGCGTTAATTCAAATTGCGACGAAATAGGATATTGGCTCGCTGAATCTTACTGGAACAAAGGAATAATGACTAAAGTATTATTTGTATTTACAGACTTTTTAAACAAAACATATCATCTGAATCGCATTGAGGCGGTTGTTTTTAAAGGCAATGAAGGATCGATGAAAACCTTGTTAAAAAATGACTTTACAAATGAAGGATTAATTGAAGGCGGATTATTAAAAAAAGACGAAAAAATTGAAGCTTACTTATTTTCAAAATTGTATATTTAAATTTTAAAATTTATGGATACTACATTAGCTCCAATGAGCCAAATAAAAATAAATGATATGAACTCAAAATTATCTTTACTAGAAGAAAAACAAGCCGAAGCCTTATTAGGCGGTGGTCAAAAAAGAATTGATTCTCAGCATAAAAAAGGAAAACTCACAGCACGCGAACGTTTGCATTTTTTATTAGATGAAGGCAGTTTTGAAGAAATTGGGATGTTTGTTACCCATCGTTCAACTGAATTTGGATTAGATCGTGAAAAATATTTAGGTGATGGTGTTATAACTGGATATGGAACAGTAAATGGAAGATTAATTTATGTTTTCTCTCAAGATTTTACAGTATTTGGAGGTTCACTTTCTGAAACTCATGCTGAAAAAATTTGCAGAATCATGGATTTAGCAATGCAAAACGGAGCTCCATTAATTGGGTTAAATGATAGTGGTGGCGCTCGTATACAAGAAGGTGTTGTTTCTTTAGGTGGTTACGCTGATATATTTTACAAGAATACAATGGCATCTGGGGTTATCCCGCAATTATCTGCAATAATAGGCCCCTGCGCTGGTGGTGCTGTTTACAGTCCTGCAATTACAGATTTTATTATGATGGTTGAAAATACAAGCTACATGTTTGTAACAGGACCAAATGTTGTAAAAACAGTAACGCATGAAGAGGTAACTTCTGAGGAGTTAGGAGGAGCATCAGCTCATTCAACAAAATCGGGAGTAACTCATTTTTCGTGTGCAAATGAAATTGAATGTATTAATAACATAAAAGCATTATTGAGTTACATGCCTCAAAATTGCGAAGATGACGCGCCAAGTTTACCTTATGAAAGTAATGGAAATGAAAAAAGAACAGCATTAAATAATATTATTCCAGAAAGCGCTAATCAACCTTACGATATTAGAGAAGTAATTGAAGGAACAATTGATGAAGGCAGTTTTTTAGAAGTTCATAAAAATTATGCAGAAAACATTGTTGTTGGTTTTGCACGATTAGCAGGTAAAAGCATTGGTATTGTGGCGAATCAGCCAGCCTTTTTAGCAGGTGTATTAGATAATAATTCATCCACGAAAGCAGCACGTTTTGTTCGTTTTTGCGATTGTTTTAATATTCCATTATTAGTTTTTGAAGATGTTCCAGGATTTTTACCAGGTACAGATCAAGAATGGCATGGTATTATTAATAATGGCGCCAAATTACTTTATGCATTTTGTGAGGCAACTGTTCCTCGCATTACAGTTATTACTCGTAAAGCATACGGTGGAGCTTATGATGTAATGAATAGTAAACACATTGGGGCCGATATGAATTATGCTTGGCCAAGTGCAGAAATTGCAGTAATGGGTGCAAAAGGAGCAGCTGAAATTATTTTCAAAAATGAAATTGCTGCTTCTTCAGATCCTGTTGCAAAATTAGCAGAAAAAGAAAAAGAATATATTGAGCACTTTGCAAACCCTTATAGAGCTGCAGAAAGAGGTTACGTTGATGAGGTAATTAAACCTGAGGACACCCGTGAGAAATTAATCAAAGCATTTAAAATGTTAGAAAATAAAGTTGCTGTGTTACCGAAGAAAAAACACGGTAATATTCAATAGTAATTGATTAAATAGATAGAGTCAATTATCTTAAAATAGTTGTAGCATTTGCCTGAATAGTTGGCATAATAATTAAATCATTAATATTGACATGAGCGGGGCGTGTTGCCATCCAATAAATGGTTTCAGCAATATCTTGAGGCTTTAAAGGAACTATATTTTCATATACTTTTTTTGCTCTTTCTTCATCACCATCAAAACGAACAATACTAAATTCTGTTTCAACCATTCCTGGGTTTATCGCTGAAACTTTTATTCCGTGCGGTAATAAATCAATCCGCATTCCTTTGTTTAAAGCATCTACAGCATGCTTAGTAGCGCAATATACATTTCCATTGGCATAAACTTCCTTACCCGCAATTGAACCAACATTTATAATATGGCCTTTTTTTTGTTCAATCATCTTATTAGAAATATGTTTTGTAACATAAAGTAAGCCCTTTATATTAGTATTTATCATTTGTTCCCAATGGCTAATATTTCCATTTTGAATTGGAGCCATTCCTGCCGCCAAACCTGCATTATTTATTAAGAAATCAATATTTTGAAATTTACCCGATAAAGAATTAACAGCATTTTCAACATCTTTTTCAATGGTAATATCAAAACACAAATCTAATACCTGAACCTTATATTCGTTTTCTAATTCAGTTTTTAGCACTAACAATCTATCTTGTCTTCTGCCTGTTATAACGATATCATAACCATTTTTAGCAAATTCAATTGCTGTTTGTTTTCCGATTCCCGATGTTGCGCCCGTTATAAATGCTACCATAATTTACTTATTTATAAAGTCCTAAATATAAAGTATTACTAGTGAAAAAATGATAAGATAACACTAAATTAATTTTAAAAAATTGAGTATATTTATCCAACATAAATAAAAATTGTTTCATTTATGTTTTAATTAAATTAATCTATTAAAAACTTACATAAGTTGTTTAATACAATTATATAAATATGTCATGTACAAGTTGCTCGTCGGGGCGAGGAAATAATAATTCAACAGGAATACCTAATGGCTGTAACAACAATGGCTCATGCGGGACTAGTGGTGGTTGCAATAAATTAAATGTGTTTGATTGGCTTGGAAACATGAGTTTGCCAGAAGGTCAAACCCCATGCGATGTTGTTGAGATTCGCTTTAAAAATTCGAGAAAAGAATTTTACCGTAATGTAAATAATTTAACGCTTAATGTAGGAGATGTTGTAGCAACTGAATCTTCTCCAGGTCATGATATTGGAGTTGTTTCAATTACTGGAGAATTAGCGAAAATTCAACTCAAAAAGAAAAACGTTAGTTACGATAGCGAAGAAATAAAAAAAATATACCGCAAAGCAAAACAAACTGACATTGATAAATGGAAAGAAGCGCAAGGCTTAGAAGTTGATGCCATGTTTAAGGCAAGAACATTAGCATTGAAACTAAACTTGCAAATGAAAATTAGCGACGTTGAATATCAAGGTGATAAAAGCAAAGCTATTTTTTATTACACGGCTGATGGACGAGTTGATTTTAGAGAATTAATAAAAGTAATGGCAAACGAATTTAAAGTTCGTATTGAGATGAAACAAATTGGCGCTAGACAAGAGGCTGCAAGACTTGGTGCTATTGGATCTTGCGGGAGAGAATTGTGTTGCTCAACTTGGTTAAATGACTTTAGAACAGTTTCTACATCTGCAGCACGTTATCAGCAATTATCACTTAATCCATTAAAATTAGCTGGACAATGTGGTAAACTAAAATGCTGCTTAAATTACGAATTAGATAGTTATTTAGATGCCTTAAAAGAATTTCCGCAAATTGATAATAAGCGACTTGCAACCGATAAAGGATTTGCATTTCACCAAAAAACAGATATTTTTAAACGTATTATATGGTGGAGCTATACGTCAGAACCAGATGTTTTTATACCGTTAACTATTGCTCGTACCAAAGAAATATTTAAATTAAATTCTGAAGATAAAAAACCTGCAGATTTATTAGAACCAAAACAATTTAAAGATTTAGCTGAAGCTAAGTTACCAGATTATGAAAATGTTGTTGGGCAAGATTCATTAACTCGATTTGATGATCGTAAGAAAACAAATAGCAACAAAAATAAAAACAACGCTAATCGCAAGCCAAATCCGAACGCCAAGCCGAATGTAAATGCAGCGGTAACGGCTAAACCGAATCCAAATCAACAAAACAAACCAAATCCTAATCCTAATCCTAATCAAACAAATAAACCGAATCCAAATCAACAAAATAGACCGAAACAAAATGCAGGGGAACCAAAAACAAATAATAACCCAAATGCTAAACCTGCAGCGCCTAGAAAAATACCTGTTCATAACCATAAACCTAAACCTAAAAATGATAATCCACCTGTTGCTTAAAAAGCATATAGTAGCTGTTTGCCTGCTATTAACAGTTTTTATTTCGGCTTGTAATCAAAATACCGTTTTTAGTAAATACACAACTTTGCCAGAAGACGGATGGAATAAAAACAACAAATTATCATTTGATATTGATATAAAAGATAATAACACATTAAATAATGTTTATTTAACTGTTCGCCATGCAGACTCATATCCATTTAGTAATTTATTTTTATTTTTAAACACTACTTATCCTGACGGGAAACATAGCATTGATACTTTAGAATGTATATTAGCAAATCCAAAAGGAGAATGGTTGGGACACGGTGCTGGCGATATTTTTGATAATAAAATTTTAGTTAAGAAAAATGTTCGTTTCCCACAAATTGGAAAATACACATTCACATTTGAACAAGGCATGCGCAATAACCCATTACCATTGATTATGGATTTTGGAATGGTGATTGAAAAATCAAAATAAATCGTATCTCAAATTTTTTAAACTAATGATTTGTTTTCCAAATGCTAAAATAAATTTAGGACTTCGTATTACAGAAAAACGAAGTGATGGATTTCATAATATTGAAACTATTTTTTATCCTCTGGCATGGAATGAAGCTTTAGAAATAGTTGTAAACAATGAATCAGAATTAGAATTTAACCTACATTTAAGTGGACTTCCTATAAATGGGAGCACAACAGATAACTTATTATTTAAAGCTTATCATCTAATAAAAGCGAAAGTTTCAGTTCCGCATATTGATGTTTACCTGCACAAAAAACTTCCGATGGGCGCAGGCCTTGGTGGCGGAAGTGCAGATGCTGCCTTTTTCATTAATTTAATAAACACCCAATTTAATTTGGGACTATCAAAGGAAATAAAATTAGAAATTGCAAAACAACTAGGAAGTGATTGTGCTTTTTTTATCGAAAACATACCCGTTTTAGCAACCGAAAAAGGGGATGTTTTTCAAACTATAAAAATTGATTTATCGCATTTATGGAT
>Ga0114977_10001561_pt1 | contig 15034 bp, 16 predicted proteins | sample S_130805_MF_Meta_FD_87026 | JGI IMG/M metagenome (GOLD analysis project Ga0114977, IMG submission 87026) | Freshwater microbial communities from Lake Simoncouche, Canada to study carbon cycling - S_130805_MF_MetaG | ecosystem: Environmental > Aquatic > Freshwater > Lake | place: Lake...
ACATCTTGGAAACTGGTAATGATTCTTACCGTTTTAAGCACCGCAAAAGTCGTGCTCAATCAAGCTAAAAAGTGGAAAGAATTGGACGCCGATTAGTGGAAAGTTTTGGACGCCGATTGACATTCCGAGGCCAACACGCGATGTTGCGCATCTAAAAATATCACCACAAAAACTTCTTGCTGGCGCGAACGGAGCAGCAGCTGCAAAAACGATCGCACCGCTTGCGGCGAATTCAGTGCGTCACCGCTGGCCATTTGTTCTTTTAAGGCGCGCCGTGACATTTCCAAGACCGCTTGCAATTGCACAAACTTAGCCTGCCCCATGCCGTGCACTTCACAAAACGCGGCTTCGCTGGCTGCAAATAGTTGCGTCAAACTACCGAAGCGCAGCAATAATTCGCGTGCTAAATCAACGGCACTTTTACCGACCACACCGGTGCGCAAAAAAATGGCCAACAATTCTGCATCAGATAAGGCTGCCGCGCCGCGTTGCAATAATTTCTCACGCGGGCGCTCTTCTTTCGGCCAATCGGTAATCGACATTTATAATCTCCTCACGTTTAAGGATGAAAATCCTCGACAGCTTATGCTTATTCCGCGCCGCCCGTTGCGCCATCGCGTTCATTTCTTGTTAAGATGCGCCCCACTATGAATTCAACTTCAAGCAAATCGATTTTATTGGGCATCACTGGCGGCATCGCGGCTTATAAATCTGCGACGTTGTTGCGCTTGCTGATCAAACAGGGTTACGCCGTGCAAGTGGTGATGACCGAAGCGGCTTGCCAGTTCATTACACCGACCACGATGCAGGCTCTGTCTGGTCGCCCGGTGCTGACTACCCAGTGGGATGGCACGCCGAATGGGATGGCGCATATTGATGCCGGCCGTGCCGCTGATGCGATTGTGATCGCGCCTGCTAGCGCCGATTTCATCGCTAAATTAGCCAATGGTTTGGCGAACGATTTACTGACTACTTTATGTTTAGCGCGCGATTGTTCGTTGTTGATTGCGCCGGCGATGAATAAACAAATGTGGCACAACGCCGCCACCCAACGCAATTTGGCGCAACTGGCAGCAGATGGCGTGACGATATTCGGACCAGCGACTGGCGCGCAAGCTTGCGGTGAAACCGGCATCGGTAGAATGTTGGAAGCAGAAGATTTGGCGGCGCAAATACACGCATTCTTCCAACCGAAAATACTCAGCGGCAAACGTATTTTACTGACCGCCGGCCCCACTTATGAAGCCATCGACGCGGTGCGCGGCATCACCAATCGCAGCTCAGGAAAAATGGGTTATGCCATCGCGCAAGCGGCGCAGCAACTGGGTGCCAGTGTCACCTTAATTAGCGGCCCGACCGCACTAGCCACGCCCTTTGGCGTTGAAAAAATTGCGGTCACTAGTGCCGCAGAAATGTTTACGGCGGTGCAACAACACGTATCTGAAGCTGATATTTTTATCGGTGTGGCGGCGGTGGCAGATTATCGCGTGGCACAGGCCAGCAATCAAAAAATCAAAAAAGATAGTGGTTCACTGACGCTAGAGCTGATTCCGAATCCCGATATTTTGGCGTGGGTCGCGGCCTTGCCCACACCGCCATTTTGCGTTGGCTTCGCCGCCGAAAGTGAAAACTTGCAGGCTTATGCTCGCGCTAAACGACAGGCAAAAAAACTACCGTTGCTGGTAGCCAATTTGGCGCAAGACGCGATTGGCGCCGAAGATAATGCGGTGATTTTATTTGATGACGCCGGCGAGCATCCACTACCGCGCGCCGACAAATTAACTGTCGCTCGTGCGCTACTCGCTCATATGGCAAAAATGCTTGCTTGATCTTACAACGCCAAGCCGTCCACGGATTTTATAGGTTTATCGATGTTTAACGTCATTCTTTACCAACCAGAAATCCCGCCCAATACCGGCAATATTATTCGCCTATGCGCCAATACCGGTGCGCAATTACATCTCATTCGCCCGCTAGGATTTGAGTTGGAGGATAAACAGTTGAAGCGCGCGGGGCTGGATTATCACGAATACGCCCAATTAAAAGTGCACGACTCGTTGGAAGAGTGCTTAAAAACGCTCCCCAACAGCCGCTTATTTGCGCTCACTACCAAAGCGTCGCAGCCGTTTCACGGCACGCAATTTCAAGCGGGTGATGCGTTTTTATTTGGGCCAGAAAGTCGCGGTTTGCCTGCTGACATTTTGCAATCGCTGCCTACCGAACAACGCTTGCGTTTGCCGATGTTGCCGGTTAATCGCAGTTTGAATTTGTCGAATACGGTGGCGATTGTGGTGTATGAAGCTTGGCGACAATGCCAATTTGCCGGTTCACGCTGAGGTAAATTCGTTACTCGGCTGACGATTAAGCAAGGCTTCCACCGCGTCACTCACCGGCATGTTTTCATATAAAACGTGATACACCGCGGCGCAAATCGGCATATCCACACCCACTCTTTGCGCAATCCAATGCACTTCGCGCGCGGTATAAACGCCTTCTGCCACGTGACCGAGATCTTCTAAAATATTCCTGAGTTGTTTATTTTGCGCCAACAGCATGCCGACTTGGCGATTGCGCGACAGATCACCGGTGCACGTTAAAATCAAATCACCGGCGCCCGATAAGCCGCCTAAGGTTTCCGACTTGCCGCCCAACTGCAAGCCAAAGCGGGTAATTTCTGCCAAGCCACGCGTCAACAAAGCGGCGCGTGCGTTGTAACCCAAACTCATGCCATCGCAAATACCGGAGGCAATCGCCAGCACGTTTTTAATCGCGCCGCCGACTTCTACGCCGACCACGTCACTGCTTGAATAAATACGCAAACGAGAATGATGCAAGGCCTGCGCGGTGCGCTGCGCGAAATCAACATCGAAGGCAGCCAAGGTTAAAGCGGTGGGTAAACTACGGGCGACTTCAAGCGCGAAACTCGGTCCTGACAGCACCGCCCGTGGATAATCTGCCGGTAAAATTTCGGCCGCTATTTGGTGGGGCAATAAAGAGGTGCCCGCTTCAAAACCTTTGCACAACCACACTACCGGTATTTTTCTCGGCAAGGTAGCCAGATATTGCAACATCGGCCGAAAACCCGAAACAGGCACTGCCAATATAATCAATTCGGCATCGACTAACGCTAACGCCAAGTCGGCAGTCAACGCTAACGCGTCAGGGAATTTTATTTCAGGCAAATAGCGTTGATTCGCCCGTGCTGCCGACATCGTGGAAACTTGTGCCGCATCGCGCGCCCACAAAGTAATGTGATGGCGTGTCGCCAAACTGATGGCCAACGCCGTTCCCCACGCACCTGCGCCCAACACTGCGATTTTCATTACTCTCCCCAAACTTCAGTTGATTTCACATAGCCAGTCGCGCCGTCTTGATGACGCACTTTTACCCAACCTGCCGCATCCGTCTCCAACCATTCCATCGCAACCCGCTGCGTCGCTCTAAACACCACCTTTGACGATTCATCAGCAGCTTCACGAATACTCGCGACCGGCCGAATCACTACCACCATTTTTTGGGGCGTCAACACACGATTCTCTATCCAAAACAATTTACCGCTGACATCACGCACTTTAGTCCAATTGCCCAAACTGACAATTTTCTCCAAAGGTAAGTTAATGGGCGCGATAAATAATTTCTTAGCTTTACTCGATGGCGCATCGTACAAAATTGCAATTTCCGCCACTGAACAGAATTCAGCCGCTTGCGCCTCAGCACCCAAAAACAAGGCACTCAAAAACAAGGCACTCAAACAAAATAATATTGCGCGATTCAACTTCATCAATAAGCTAATACCGTACTTGCTAACAATCAGCGTAATCAGTGTGTTACTGCAGGCGCTTGTGCTTGCTGTTTTTGCTGTTGATATAGTGCTTCAAAATTAATCGGATTCAATACCACTGGGGCAAAACCGGCGCGCACCGCTAAATCTGACACCACTTCGCGCAAATACGGATACAAAATATTCGGGCACATAACGGCTAATACGGTTTCAATTTCTGTCACTGGAATATGACGCGCTTGGAAAATACCCGCTTGTTTGGCTTCGATTAAAAACATCACTTTGTCTTTTTCAGGCAGTTTAGCGGTAACCGTCACCATCACCGTCACTTCGTAAACGCCCTCTTCCACCGCAATTGCCGACGTGTGCAATTGCAAATCTATTTGTGGATTTTCACGCTCTAAAAAAATACCCGGTGCGTGAGGAATTTCTAATGAAAGATCTTTGACGTACAGTTTTTCGATATTAAAAATTGCTGCTTGTGCTTGTGCATCAGTAGCCGGAGTTTGCGCATCAGTCATTATTTCAGTCCTTTTTTATTCACACGAAGAAAATTATTTTTGGAGCAAAGGCATCAAGCTACCCGCGCGATCAAGTGCCGCCAAATCGTCAAAGCCACCCACATGAAAATCATCGATGAAAATCTGCGGTACGGTTTGACGTTGGGTAATACGTCTCATTTCTGCGCCCAAGTCAGGCTGCAGATCAATGCGAATTTTTTCAATTTCGGTGACACCCTTACTTTTCAACAGCCGTTCCGCGTTGACGCAATACGGGCAAACCGCCGTGCAATACATGGTGATTTTTGCCATTATTTTTCCAAAGGCAAATTCGCTTTTTGCCAAGCCACAATGCCGCCTTCCAAACTAAACACCTGCGAGAAACCTTGTTTTGTTAACGCTGCCGCAGCAGTAGCTGAACGATTGCCACCACGGCAATTAACCACAATGGTGCGCTCACGATATTTTTCTAGTTCGCCGATACGCTCTTTCAGTTTGCCGAGCGGAATCAATTTGGCGTTCAAAATATGTCCGGTATCAAATTCACCTTGCTCACGCACATCCAGCACAAAAGCGTTTTTATGGTTAATCAGTTGTAACGCACCCAAGCTGTCCACTTCTTTGATGCCACGTAGGCGATTGCCTAGCACTGACCAAACCAACATCCCAGCACTGGTAATGACCATCGTCACCAGCATTAAATTATTATTTAAAAAGTCCACGTACGTGCTCCTAATTTTTTGAGTGCCGAATTCTAACAGAGCCGAAAAATGCTCGGAGGTTTTCCGCATCTACTTGGTTTAATTTTTCAATCAGCTCACTACAAACAAAAACACCTCACACACGAAAATTTCGGTGGAGGTGTTGAGCGATCAAGCTTACTACAACCTTAACAGTTACCGCGAATACCAAATTTAGCCAAAATACCTGTCAATGGGCAGATTTGGGTAAAGCCGCTTTGAAACAAATTTAAGCCAACAAACGCGGTAAAAAATAGAAAGTAGCTGTTGACGAAAATCGGGCTAGCTTCCGCCCCCAACGCCAACGACAACATCACAAAACTACCAGCAACAATTCGAACAATACGTTCTGCATTCATAATCTAATTCTCCTAAAGTTAAAAAATTTTACTGCGTTTTTTTGTACAAGGTGGCGTAGTACAACACCGGAATCACCACCAATGTCAGTATGGTGGAAACCAAAATACCAAAAATCAAAGAAATTGCCAGACCGTTAAAAATCGGGTCATCCAAGATAAACAGCGCGCCCAACATCGCCGCCAAACCAGTCAATACAATCGGTTTCGCCCGTGCACTGGCCGCTGCAATCACCGCATGTTGCGGATCAACGCCATCGCGAAGTTGCAAGTTAATAAAGTCCACCAGCAAAATCGAGTTACGCACGATGATGCCGGCCAAGGCAATCATGCCGATCATCGAGGTGGCGGTAAATTGCGAACCGAGCAATGCGTGGCCGGGCATCACGCCGATAATCGTCAGCGGAATCGGCGCCATAATCACCAGTGGCACGACGTAGCTTTTAAACTGCGCCACCACCAGCAAATAAATCAGAATCAAACCAACACCGTAAGCGATGCCCATGTCGCGGAACGTTTCAAACGTGACTTGCCATTCGCCATCCCATTTGAGCGCATAACTGCTGTAAGGATCGTCTGGTGTGTGGAAAAACCAACTTTGCAACTGACCGCCTTCCGGTAAAGTTTTGCCTGCTAACTGACCGTTAATATTAAACATTCCGTATAAGGGGCTATCTAATTTACCGGCCATATCACCGGTGACATACACCACAGGCAGCAAATCTTTGTGATAAATCGGATAGTCGCGTTCGGTATGGATAATTTGCACCACTTCCGACAACGGCACCAATACGCCATCGCGCGCCCGAACTTTCAGCTGCAACACGTCATCAATCCGACTACGTTTTTCAATCGGCATCCGCAACCGTAACGGCGGCGCATATTTCGAATCGTCATTGTGGAGCGACGTCACGTCTTGCCCCGCCAAGGCGATTTGCACCGCATCGACAATATCTTTCGGTGCCACACCCAACAACGCCGCTTTACTTTGCAACACGTGCAACATTAATTTTGGCGAAGTTTCCGTCACCGTATCGTCGATGGCAACAATGTCCGCCGTCTTGTTAAATTGCGCTTTAACTTCACCGGCAATCCGTCGCGCCGCTTGATAATCTGGGCCGTAAATTTCAGCCACGATTGGCGACATGACTGGCGGACCAGGTGGCACTTCGACTACTTTCACTTTGGCGTGCCATTTTTTTGCAATCGCCTCTAAAGGCTCGCGCACGCTGCTGGCAATCTGGTGACTGCTACGACTACGATGATGTTTGTCTTGCAAATTAACTTGCAAATCGCCTTGCTCCGAGGCTGAGCGCAAATAATATTGGCGCACCAGTCCATTGAAATTGATCGGTGCCGCACTACCAGCATAGCCTTGATAATCGGTCACTTCCGGCACGGTCGCCAAATAGCCACCCATCTCATGCAAGGCGCCTGCGGTCTGTTCTAGCGAGGTGCCGCTCGGCATATCCACCACAATTTGAAATTCAGATTTATTATCAAAAGGCAGCATTTTCAACACCACCAATTTCACCGCCGCCAGCGACACCGCGATCAACAATCCCGCACCAATGCCCAGCCACAATTTGCGTCGCGCGGGAATACCGTGAACACCATTTAAAAATGGCGTTAATACTTTATGGAAAAATTTCGCAATCGGCGTGTCGCGTTCGTCTTGAATCTCGGCGTGATGCGGGCCGGCAAATTTCAGCGCCAACCACGGTGTCACCACAAACGCCACCACCAGCGAAATCACCATTCCCATACTGGCGTTGATCGGAATCGGGCTCATATATGGCCCCATCAAACCGGTGACAAACGCCATTGGCAACAGCGCCGCAATCACCGTAAAGGTCGCCAAAATGGTCGGGCTGCCGACTTCATCGACCGCTTCTGGAATGATTTCCGACAACGGTTGATGGCGCGCCAATTCGCGTCGGCGATGAATATTTTCTACCACCACAATCGCGTCATCGACCAAAATTCCGATGGAGAAAATCAAGGCAAATAGCGACACCCGATTCAGCGTAAAGCCATACGCCCACGACGCAAACAATGTCAGCGCCAAAGTCAGCAATACTGCCACACCAACAATGAATGCTTCACGTCGACCGAGCGCTAGCCATACCAACGCGACCACCGCGCCGGTGGCAAAAAACAATTTCTTGATCAGCTTCATCGCCTTGTCGTTGGCGGTTTCGCCGTAGTTGCGAGTGAGCGTCACTTGCACGTCATCGGGAATCACGCGGCCTTTTAAATCAGCGACGCGTTGAATCAGCTTTTCAGCCACTTCAACCGCATTTTCGCCCGGCTTTTTGCTGATCGACAACGTCACTGCTGGAAACTCGCCGTGCGCTGTAATGCCTTTATCCGCAGCGGCCGCACCCGTACCTAACCAGACATAATTGGTCGGTTGATCGGCACCATCTTCCACGTCGGCTACGTCTTGCAAAAATACCGGTTTACCTTCGCTGACGCCCACCACCAATTGTTTGACTTCGTTGGCATCACTTAAAAAATTACCGGTTTGCACCAGCACTTCGCGATTATTTTGCAACAAATTGCCGGCGCTTTGCGACACATTCGACAACTGCACGGCCGCCCGCACATCTTGCAAAGACAACTGATGGGCATTCAACGCTTCAGGATTCAGCGACACCCGCACCATTCTTTGCGTCGCGCCGATGGTATTCACTTCTCGAGTACCTGGCACGCGCTTCAATTCACCCTCAATCGCGTGCGCCACTTGGGTTAATTCCAGACCGCCGCCGGCTTCTTGATTGCGCCATAACGTCAGCGCCAACACTGGCACATCGTCGATACCTTTGGCTTTAATAATGGGCTGACCGACACCTAACGTGGGCGGCAACCAATCGGCGTGCGAATGAATCACGTCATACAATTTCACCAGTGAGGGAATGTGTTGTTCGCCGACTTTAAATTGCACGGTGATAATCGACATGCCCGGTTGCGAAACCGAATAAACGTGATCGACACCAGCAATCTGTGACAGTACTTGTTCGGCTGGCGAGGAAACGGTGCGATTCACATCCTGTGCCGAGGCGCCAGGATACGGAATCAACACATTGGCCATCGTCACATTAATTTGCGGCTCTTCTTCGCGCGGGGTGACAATCACCGCAAAAATACCGAGCAACACCGCCACTAACGCCAGCAAAGGCGTCATTTGCGAGTGCAAGAAAATTCTAGCAATGCGTCCGGAAATACCCATTATTTAGCCCCATTCAATTGGCCGGCCATCCCCGCGCGCACCGGATCAATCGCCACTTGTTCGCCAACGGTTAAACCCGACAACACTTCCACTTCGCCGTTAGCAGTCGGCTCGCCAAGGCGAATTTGACGCAAATGCGGCACATTTTTTTCGTCTATCACATACACCGCCACCACTTCGCTACGGCGCAACACCGCTGAATTGGGCACCGACAATTTTTTAACTTTGCCAATCACAAAATGCGAACGAACAAACATGCCCGGATAAATACCCGCTTCATTGGCTTTCAAATCGATGCGTACCGAGGTGCTGTGGGTGCGAACATCGGCCGCTGGTTGCACCGATACCGACGCCGGTTTCAACCAACGATTCAGCGAGGGTAATTCGATCAATACTTGCGGTGCTTTGCCAATTTCCACTAATTTATATTGCGGCACATTCACCATCACTCGCATTTGCGCCGGATCAAAACCAGTCATCAGCGGCTTGCCAACGGTCACCATTTCACCTAACTCCACCATGCGCGCCGACACTACGCCGCTGTAAGGTGCGATCACTGTGGTGTAAGCGTGCGCCAGAGCCGATTGTTGCGCACCAGCTTCACTGGCAGAGGCTTGCGCTTGCGCGACTTTGTAATCGGATAAGGCTTTATCTAGCGCAGCTTGGCTAATATATTTTTGTTCAAATAATTGTTGCGAACGCTCGTAATTCAGCTTGGCATTTTGCAACGCAGCTTGCGCTTGTTGCGATTGCGCTTGGCTACCCGCTAAGGCTTGCGAGGCTTCACGTTCATCGATGCGCAAAATAACTTGGCCTTTATTGACGCGATCGCCAATTTCAAAATTCACCTCTTTTACGCGTCCTGAAATTTGCGCTGACACAGTAGATTGACGCACTGCTTCCACCACACCTTCGGCACGGTAAGTGAGCTCCACTTCTTTTGATTGCACCGGCACCACGGCAATTTTTTCCGCCGCCTGCGCCAAAGTAAATGTAGTCATCAAGATTGCCCCGATGAAGCTGAAAGTAATTTTGTTCATAACCTGCTCCTGTCTCAATTTTCAGTTTATTAGAATATTCTAATATAGAAAATAAATCAATCCCTGTCCTGCTGATTTTAAATCTTGCAAAAGACTTCGCGCATCATGCCAATCAACTTCAAGATGCTCAGGTCACTAATTCGGTAATAGACTCGATTGGCGTCTTTCCGCGTGGCCAAAATACCTTTGTCGCGCAAGATGGCTAAATGCTGCGAAATATTGCTTTGCGAAGTCCCGACAAATTCCACAATTTCCTGCACGCTCAATTCGCCATCGGCCAGCACGCACAAGGTTTTTAAGCGCAAGGGATGGGCAATCGCTTTGATCGCCACTGAGGCCTGCATAATTTGCTCATCTTTTTCGATTAATTGATTTGTCATTTTTAAATGGTATCCCTATCCAGAGTGCGATCAGTAGTGAGCTGAAATCGGCTAAAATACGCAGCCGTTGCGAGTTTCCGACGAAACCTATTCGCCAGCAATTGCTAAATTAGCAATTGCTTATATTTTGATACGACTTGAAAGAAAAAGCCAGCATGGAAATTACGCCTGTTTTATTACTGATCCTAGATGGCTTCGGTTATCGCGAAGAAGCCGAAAGTAACGCCGTGCTTCAAGCACATAAACCTAACTGGGACAAGCTGTGGAATCAGTATCCGCACACGCTGATTAACGCGTCCGAATTACACGTGGGTTTACCGCGCGAACAAATGGGCAATTCCGAAGTCGGTCATTTGAATATTGGCGCCGGTCGCGTGGTCTATCAAGATTTAACCCGTGTTGATGTCGCTATCGAAGACGGTAGTTTTTTCAGTAATCATGCACTGACGCAAGCGGTAGCGGATGCCAAACAACGCAACAGCACCTTGCATATTATGGGCTTGCTTTCCGCTGGTGGCGTACACAGCCACGAAGCGCATATTTTCGCGATGCTCGAAATGGCGGCTCGCGCCGGTGTCACCAAGATTCAATTGCACGCATTTCTGGATGGTCGCGACACACCACCGCGTAGCGCCGAACATTCATTGATTACCTTGCAAGCAAAATGCGATGAACTCAAGGCCGGACGCATCGCCACCATTTGTGGTCGTTTCTTTGTGATGGACCGAGACAATCGCTGGGATCGCGTGCAAATCGCCTACGATATGTTGACCCAAGCTCAGGCGCCTTGCGCCGCTGCCACTGCCGTCGAAGGGTTGGCCGCTGCTTACGCGCGTGGTGAAAATGATGAATTCGTACAAGCCACCATCATCGGCGAAGCGGCATCGATGCAAGATGACGACGTAGTGGTATTTATGAATTTCCGCGCCGATCGTGCCCGCGAAATTACCCGCACCTTAACCGATGCAAACTTTGACGCTTTTCCACGCGCTAAATTTCCTAAATTGGCACGCTTCGTCACCTTAAGTAGCTATGGCGACGAATTCAAACATTTGCCGTTGGCCTACGAACCCGGTTCCATCCACAATGGTTTTGGTGAATATATTTCTGGTCTAGGATTGAAGCAATTACGCATCGCCGAAACGGAAAAATACGCGCACGTCACCTACTTTATGAATGGCGGAATCGAACAACCTTTCGCCGGCGAAGATCGCATCTTGGTGCCGTCACCCAAAGTGGCGACTTACGATTTGCAACCCGAAATGAGCGCATTTGAAGTGACCGACAAACTCGAAGCCGCCATTCGCAGCCAACAATATCAAGCCATCTTGTGCAACTACGCCAATGGTGACATGGTCGGTCACAGCGGCATTTTGGAAGCGGCTGTGAAGGCGATTGAAACCTTGGATGTTTGCGTCGGTCGCGTGGTGGATGCGATGTTAGCGATCGGTGGCGAAGTGATTATCACTGCCGACCACGGTAACGCGGAGCAAATGATGGACAACACGACTCATCAAGCGCACACCGCGCACACGCTAAATCTGGTGCCATTCTTATACATTGGTCGCCGCGCAGCCTTAGCCGAAACCGGTGCTTTGCAAGATATTGCGCCGTCGTTATTGGCTATGATGGGTGTGCCTCAGCCTGCAGAAATGACCGGACAATCGCTGATTCGGTTTCTGTGAGTTTAATTCGATATTTCTATCTCGTCGCACTGTTGCTGGCCATGCCAGCGGCAGCGTCACAGCAAGAAGAATTAGCTAATTTACGTAAGCAAATTAGTTCTCTGCAAAAAGATTTTGAAAAAACCAATGAATCACGGGCCGGCGCCGCCGATGCTTTGCGTGAATCTGAACGCGCAATTAGCAACAGCAATCGACGTTTGAATGACTTAACGCAACAACAAGAAGCCGCCAGTCGTGCCTTGACGCAAGCGCAAAAAAAAACCAGCGAACTGTCTGAAGAAATGCAATCGCAACGTAGCGCGCTGGGTGAATTGTTTTATCAGCAATATATAGGCGGCCAGCAAGCGCCCATCAAGATACTCATCAACAACCGCAATCCCAGCGAAATTTCTCGAGAAATTCAATATTACAAATACATCGCGCGGCAACGTGCCAAATGGATCAAAACGGTTAAACACAATTTAAACGATTTAGAGATTGCAAAAAAAGAAACCGCAAAGCGCGGCAAAGAAATAGCTGACTTACAAAACACGACACGCGTCCAACGTGATGCGCTAGAAAAAGACAAGTTGGCGCGTAAGACTATGTTGGTGAAAATTGCGCAGCAATTATCCAATCAGCGGCGGGAAATCGATCGTTTACGCCGCAATGAAAGTCGGCTGTCGCAGTTGGTCACACAAATTGCCAAGATGTTGGCCCATCCGCCGAGCAATACGCTATTGCGCAATAACAAATTGCCCGACAACCACTTTGATGGCAAACCCTTTGCAGAACTTAAAGGTAAGTTAGCGTTCCCAGTTAAAGGTCAGCTGACAAATCGCTATGGCGCCAATCGTCCTGAAAGCGATTTACCGTGGAAAGGATTGTTTTTTAGCGCTGCTAATAATTCTCCGGTAAAAGCGGTAGCCGCTGGACGGGTGGTCTATGCCGATTGGTTACGGGGATTTGGCAACCTGCTAATTGTCGATCACGGCAATGGTTATATGAGTTTGTATGGTAATAATGAAACCTTATTTAAAGAAGTCGGCGATATTATTCGCGGCGGTGACACCGTTGCTAGTGTGGGCAATAGCGGCGGCAATGAAGATTCCGGTTTATACTTTGAACTGAGGCACGAGGGACAACCATTTGATCCTAGTAAATGGGTCGCTCGATAACGAACATAGCAATATTTTTTGAGGTGATACATGCGTAGTCGTATTGAAAAGTTCGGTTTGTTGGGTGCTGGTTTGGTCATCGGCGTGATGGTGAGTTTGCAATTTTCAGCTAGCGCTGAAAAAGAAGTGTTGGCACCTTTGCCCATTGAAGAGTTGCGCGCCTTCTCCGAAGTTTTTGGACGGATTAAAAGCGACTATGTCGAACCCGTTAGCGATAAAAAGCTGATCACCGAAGCGATCAACGGCATGTTAAATGGCCTCGATCCACATTCCGCTTATCTTGACGCAGAAGCCTTCAAAGAATTACAGGTCGGCACGCAAGGCGAATTTGGCGGCCTAGGCATTGAAGTTGGTATGGAAGACGGCGTGGTTAAAGTCGTTTCACCGATTGAAGATACGCCGGCTTTTCAAGCGGGCATCAAAAGTGGCGACTTGATTATTAAGTTGGATGACACGCTCGTAAAAGGACTGTCGCTGAACGATGCGGTTAAACGGATGCGCGGCAAACCAGGTAGCAAAATCACCCTCACCGTCATTCGCAAAACAGAAACCAAACCCCTTATTTTTGTCATCGCGCGCGCAGTTATTAAAGTACAAAGCGTTAAATCCAAACTTGTTGAACCTGGCTACGCCTTTGTTCGTATCACGCAATTCCAAGAACACACTGGTGAAAATTTAGCCTCCGCCTTGGCGGCGATGTACAAGCAAAACAATAACGAACTGAAAGGTATCGTCCTTGATTTGCGCAATGATCCAGGTGGTTTACTCAATGCCGCAGTCGCCGTTTCTGCCGCATTCTTACCAAAAGATTCCCTGGTGGTTTACACCGAAGGTCGCACCGAAGATGCCAAAATGCGCTTAACCGCCACGCCAGAAAATTATTTGCGCGGCAACGGTATGAATGATTACTTAAAAGCGGTCCCTTCCATTTACAGCAATTTACCAATGGTGGTGCTAGTCAATGGCGGCTCCGCCTCTGCCTCTGAGATTGTCGCCGGCGCTTTGCAAGATCATAAACGCGCAGTGATTATGGGTACGCAAACTTTCGGCAAAGGTTCGGTGCAAACTATTTTGCCACTCGGTAGCAACTCAGCCATCAAGCTGACGACGGCACGTTATTACACGCCGGGCGGACGTTCTATTCAAGCCAAAGGCATCGTGCCGGACATCGTGGTTGAAGATCCCGCTACCGCTGGTCTGGAAGGCGCCTTCCGCCTGCGCGAAGCCGATCTTGACAAGCATTTAACCAATGACAAACCTTCCGATGCGAATGCCGAGGAAGCGCCTAAAGCCACCAAAAAAGCACCCGTAAAAGGAAAAGAAGATGTCAGCAAAGTTGAGATGTCAGAATTCGGCGCCAAGAATGACTATCAACTGAATCAAGCATTGAATCTGTTAAAAGGAATTCATATTCTGAAGGGTAAGTAAGCCATGCGAACTTTTGATATTGATAAAACCCGTAAGCTGATTTTTGCGGATGATTCGCCGGCTCAATTAGAACAGGCGTATTTTCTGCTATCTGGTTTAGAGCATATGAAAGTTGAACGTGGCGAGCACCCGAATATGTTGATTGTCCATTACAGTCTAGAGCATTATTCGTTGGAAGGACTGGAAAAAGCCCTCACCAAAGAAGGCTTCCATTTCAAAGAAAAAAATTGGCACGAAATATTAGACGATCTTTTTATTCACTATTGTGAAGATGTGCAATATCACAACCTCAGCACACCGGAACACCCCACCAAACAGAATCAGGCTGACGTATTTGCACAAGCTTACGATCACCATCCGCACGGTGATCGCGACACCACACCGACAGACCTAAGAAACTATAAATAGTAACGTTTCTTTAGCCATAATTAGCAACGCAGATGCGCGAATAACGGAAGCGTGCGTATGCTGTCAGAAAGACGTGCTATTTACGCTGCAGAACGTCCTTTAATACTCAAACCCACAGAGCGCACTGTCTGAAGCACTTGCTATCAAGTAAATTCCACATGACGCATTATCCGAAGGGCGCTCTGCAAAGTAATTCCCAAATAAGATGTTAATCGGCGTGCAATACTTTCCAGATTAGTGGTGGAAACGGCGTCCAATAGTTTCCACCTCAGTATGTAACCATCCGGCTTTTTAGCTGGGGGTATCTGGAGTGTTTTATATGGATAT
>Ga0114977_10001562_pt1 | contig 15033 bp, 15 predicted proteins | sample S_130805_MF_Meta_FD_87026 | JGI IMG/M metagenome (GOLD analysis project Ga0114977, IMG submission 87026) | Freshwater microbial communities from Lake Simoncouche, Canada to study carbon cycling - S_130805_MF_MetaG | ecosystem: Environmental > Aquatic > Freshwater > Lake | place: Lake...
CGCAAATAGAACAGGGTGAGAACGACTCGCTCCTCCTCAGGGAGGGCGGCAATCACCTGAACCAGAGTGCTCATAGGTTAAAAGGTACCGCCTATAGGGATTAGAAGGAGGCTGCAAACCGTCTGAGTGAGAGTTTCACACCAAATAATAAGGATGGCGCTATCAAGGGCAGGTACCAGCCATCAAGATCTTCGCTCCAATTAAACCTGGTCAAAGTGGGCGAAATTTGTTGTAACTCAAACGTTCCACTGCCACGCAACCAGCGGCCAGTATGGATTACATCGCATCGAGTTGGCGGTTGCCAGAAATTGACTTCCATTGTGTCCAAGATTCCAAACAATTTTCGCTTTGGAAAAACTCCAGTGAAAGCTGCAATCTTGGTTCCCAATCCTTCAGTTCTTTTCTCAACCACTACATCAGTTGCCAACATCCAACTTCCTTGGCTCTCCCAATCAACCATCTTGTTCCAAACTTGATCAACTGGTGCGGCAATTTCTACCGTTAACTCAAGATGCATTTCTTAAACTCCTAACCTCTCTAAAAGCTAATGGAGTTAGTACTGCCGTAACTGTCATGATTGCCAGCAAGCGAGAAGTCTGCGCTACGCCGATTGCTTCAATTATTGGTCCGATTACTACTAGGCCAATTGGCGCTAGTGCATACGATCCAAGTGCATCGTAAGAGATTACTCGAGAATATGATTCGCTCGGAATATGTTGTTGCATCGACGTACTCCATGCAACATAAAAAATTTCAATTGAAACACCAGTTGCAAAGGCGATTAATAGCGTCGCAACAAGTTGATTTGGAACTCCAATTATAAAGATCCAAAGTCCAACAAATATTTCCGGCAAAATTCCAACCAACAATGGTCGGCTGAAGTGGATCTTTAGTGCTAGAACTCCGCCAACGATCATTCCTAAAGTTATTGCGGCTATCACCCAAGACCATTCTTTTGGTCCGCCATTATGTTCCTTGGTAGCTATTGGCCCAAGCACTCCAAGAGTCGCCTCGTAAGCGAGATTTATAAAACTAAAAGCGATTACAACGACCACGACCCATTTTCGGGAAATAAATTCGTGCCAGCCTTCGCGCAATTCGCGCCACATTGCAGGAGGCTTGTCATTTGTTTCAGATGTACTTGGCATCAAGTTAATTGTCCAAACCAGGATGCCTGCGATTAAAAAGGAAATTCCATCAATCAAAATTGCCCAACCAGCACCAAAGGTTGCTACCAAAATTCCAGCAACTAAGGATCCAGCCACATAGCCAAAGTTTGATAAGAGGCCATTAATTGCATTTCCTTTTTGTAACTGCTCTTTCGGAAGAATCTCAGGGAGCATTCCCGAAAATGCCGGCCACCAAAACGCATTTAACACACCAAAGGCAAACCCGGTGAAACATAAAAGTACAATTGAGGTAAATCCAAAAATAAATGAAGCTGCACTTAGAAAAACAAATAAGCAACCGATGATGTCAGAACCGCCAACAATTTGATTTCGCTTGAAGCGATCTCCTGCTACGCCTCCAAAAACCATAAATGCGATTGTCGGTGCTAACTGCACGCCAAGCACCAAACTGACATCAGATGCACTTCCACCGGGTAAACCAAGAATTCCAAAAGAAAGAGCAATTGGCATAAAACCATTGCCAAAATTTGAAATTAATCGCGCAGAAATAAGTTTGGTAAACCCCGGAAAATTTCGTAAAACTCTTAGATCCTCTAACATAAATTAGATTTTCTTTATGCAGGCATCTAGCGCGACATCAATGCTCTTTGTCCACACTAAAGCTTCGAGTTGATGCGGTTTAAGAAATTTTTCGCGTTCAAGGTGATTCAAGAACTCTTTAAGAGGCGCATAAAAATCTGTCGGGTCTAGAATCACAAGAGGTTTTTTACTAAAACCTAGAGAACTTCCAACCCAAATTTCGAAAAACTCTTCCATAGTTCCAGCGCCGCCGGGCAAAGTTATGAATGCATCAGAGGAATCGTCCATTAAAGCTTTTCGCACTCTCATGTCATCAACAACATGTAACTCATCTGCGTGACGATCTGCAAATTCAATATCAGCTAATCTTTTAGGAATTACACCTACTGTCCTGCCACCTGCTTCTCTGCACGCGCGTGAAACAGCACCCATCATTGAAACCTGTCCGCCACCCCAAACCAAACTCCACCCTCTTTTAGCAATGGCCTGTCCTAAATCATGGGCCAACTCGACGTATTTTTCATCGATAGCTTCCGAGGCGGAACAGTAGACACAGATTCGCATGCGCTCAGGATAGAGGGGAAGCGGTAGCGTTTGCCCCATGAATAAGACCGCTTCTGGAATTGGTATTGCCACTATTGCAAGCTCAGGCGCCACATTAGATGTTTGGTACCCAGCGCCAAGTCTTGGTCCCCTAAATGAGGCGGTAAAAGATGAAAGTATTAAGTCGAATTTAGAGAAATTGGCTCTGCCCGATCCGGTTCGCGGCGTTACTAGAAAAATTGTTGAAATTGAAATTGATCTGAACACGCCTCCTAAATCAACTGAAGATGTATATCTGCGCTTGCACTTACTTTCGCACCGGTTAGTTGCGCCACATGGTTTGGCACTTGATGGAATATTTCCTTTGCTCGCTAATGTTGTTTGGACTTCGCAAGGGCCTTGTGAGAATAATGATTTTGAAATAACTCGGATGCGAATGCTCGCTCGAGGTCCAGTAATTGTTTACGGCGTAGATAAGTTTCCGCGAATGGTTGATTACGTGATGCCCACCGGAGTTCGCATCGCTGATGCTGACCGTGTTCGTCTTGGTGCACATCTTGCAAGTGGCACAACTGTGATGCATGAGGGCTTTATTAACTTTAATGCTGGAACTCTTGGGACATCCATGGTTGAAGGTCGTATTTCTGCTGGAGTTGTTGTTGACGATGGTTCTGATGTGGGCGGTGGAGCATCGATCATGGGAACACTTAGCGGCGGTGGTAAAGAAGTTATTTCAATTGGAAAAGGGTGCTTACTGGGTGCAAATTCTGGGTTAGGGATTTCTCTCGGAGATAACTGCATAATTGAATCTGGTACTTACATTACTGCGGCCTCTAAAGTTTTACTTCCAGACGGACAGGTCGTTAAAGCTCGCGAACTATCTGGTGCGAATGGGTTGTTATTTCGACGTAATTCACAAAGTGGTGGACTTGAAGTAATTCCACGAACCGGAACTTGGGGCGGCTTAAACTCTGTACTTCACGCAAACTAGCTAATCCCAACATAAAGTTCTACTGGAATATCAGAACCAATAATTGTTACAGCAGCAATAGTTGGATACAAAGCTAAAGTTTCGCGAACAATCTCTACGCTTTGCTCATCAGAAATTTCAGCTCCTAGAACCACAATTGGTGAGCGCCAAGCACCACTCAAAATTGCGGCAGATAGCGAGCGCGTCACGATAATTTTACTTGGTGCCGGATTGTCCGTTACTTGAATTGGATAAATTCCAGAATTTTTGCGTTCAGCTAAAAATTGTAAAACTAATTTGCTCTCCTTTTCAAAAGATTGCCAAATAATTGGGGTGTTCGCTGAAATCAAAGTATTTGATTGCGTTGCTAGCCATGCACTCTCTTCATTAAAAAGTATTAACGGATTTCCAGTCATTTTTTGACCGAGAATGAGCGCCAGACTTTGGAAGCTATCCCCAGAAATAAATGTCGGTATCAAGCCAGCTTTCTTTACAGTTGTCTTTGAAGGAAGTGAAGTAAGTTTTCCAATTAAAGTTACTTTCTTGATATTTCGTCGTTTGAGTTCAGCAATTGTCGCTTCACTTATCCTTCGATCGGTAGTTACAAAAACCGGAATTTTTTGAGCATTTGCATACGCCATAGCCGATAAGGTCGTTTCTGGTTCTTCGTCTACATTCACAAGTATTCCGCTTTGTGCAGTAGTCCAAAAATTCTTGGATATAGCAATGGCAATTTCATCGATCAAATCTGTATTTATGACTTTGGCATTTAATTGAATCCAAGCTGATGGTAATTTCAGTAAAGATCTAAACTTTTCGCCAGTTAATTGTGAACTTTTTCCATTCGAACTAAAGGCAGAAATACTTTTTACTGCTCCTCCTCCAGTACGTGCAGTGACTTCATATCTGGCAACATCTGGCAAATTAAAGGCTTTAGCCATATTCGCCTGAGAAATTGAACGCACCCAACTGCTGTATGACGGATTAATTGTTGAATCTAAACTCCATGGATCAGGAACCGACAATAGGTAGGGAACCTTTGTTCCCCAGACATCCTGCACATTTTCAGTCACTCCACCTGTAGATGATGCGTAGTAGGCAAAAATTGGTTTTCCGTTATACAAAATGGCTAAACCAGTCGTCGCATCGGGTTGAGTAATCGAAACAGCATCAACCCATTTTTTACCGTAAACCGCCTCAACCTCCTTGGACCATCCAACAAAATTTTGATCTTGAGTTGAGGAATATAAATTGCAATCACAGACTTTACGTAAGTTATCTTTTTTAGCTAATCCAAATGTTCGGGCAGCGATTACTTGTGCTTGAAGAGCTGCACTTGGCCAAGAAGATGGAACTTCTCCAATTCCTCTTAAATACTCATCGTGCAGACGTAATGTATTTGTGACAATAATTGCGGCAGAAGTTAAACCGCCTGAAATCAATTTAACTTGAGCCTGACCGTATCTATAACGTTTGGAAGTACTCCCAATTTTCATCTTAAGTAAGGAATTTTCGCCTGGGAAAGCTGTTGTTCCGCTCCAGCGAATCGTCCAAATTCCACCTTGCGGTAAGGCCGTACTAGTACCTGTGGCGGGATCAGATATTGAGGAGATCAACGCTTGTCCTAAAACCGAAAAAGTTAAAGAACCTCCCACAGGCAATGTTGCCGCCGGAGCCGAAGTTTCAATTACTCCTGGAGCAAGATCACCAGCAAAAATTTGAAGAACGCTAGGGACTGATGAGAGCGATTCATTTGAGAAAATTACTGATTGAATTTTGTCAGCGATATTTATTCTCAAAAAAGCTGAGTCATCGACGGGCGCGATTTCCACACCGGAGTAATAGTGAGTCAAGATTTCAGTAGCAGTTTTACCTTCTCTTGCCATTCCAAATGCTCCCACTTGGCTCATTCCAACTCCATGTCCATTACCAGAGCCCCGGAAGTCGAATTTTTCTGGAACATCAGCCGCATACGAAGATACTGGCGAAAGAATTTGAAGAAGTAGGACAATGGCTAGTGAAATTGAAAAGCGACTACTAAAGATCTTCATCAGCCGACGTTGATTTTGCAACTTGAAGTGATTCCTTATATGCCGCAACAACCTCTTCCGGATTGCCACGCATGACAATTTTGCCTTTGTCAAGCCATATAACATCATTGCAGATCTCTTTTATTGTTGCGAGTGCATGACTTACTAAAATTATTGCTCGATTCTCGCCACGTAGTGTTTTGATTTTTTCTAAAGATTTCTTTTTGAATTTTGCATCCCCTGTGCTTAACGCCTCATCCACGATTAAAACATCAGGTTCAACAACCACTGCCACAGCGAATGCTAAACGTGAATACATTCCCGCAGAGTATGTTTTCATCGGCGAATCGATGGCTTCACCAATGTCGGCAAAGTCAGCGATCGCAGAGAATTGATCCTCAATTTCAGCTTTTGTTAATCCGGCAGCCAATCCGCCAAGAATTACATTCTCACGTCCAGTTAGGCGTGAGTTAAATCCCACGCCCAATGAAAGCAACGTGCTTACTTGACCATAAACTTCTACTCTTCCCGCTGTCGGCGGAACGATTCCAGCTACAACACGCATCAAGGATGATTTACCGGCCCCATTTGCTCCTATTACTCCTAATACAGATCCATATGGAATCTCTAAGTTTAAATCTGTAAGAGCATTAACAGTTCGAATTTTGCGACCAGTACGAGTTAGCGCTTGTCGGAACGTTGGCTTTTTCTGCACAGTAGTTTTGTAAACTAAATTTAGATTACGAACAGATATTGCCACCTGTCCTGCATTGTGGACTTCAGATTCGAAGAGCAAATTCGCGCTCCCGTCTCATAAACATAAAAATTGAAATTAACAAAACTGCAAATGCCCAAGAAAACATCGTTACAAAATTTGCAAGTGTAGGTGCTGCTCCATTTATTAAAATATCCGTCCAAGAACCAATAAATGTATATAGCGGATTCAGATATGAAATTGGTTTAAGTGCTGGCTTCAATTGTGACGCCGTATAAAGAACTGGTGATAAATAGAGCCATGCACGAGTGAAGTAAGGTAAGAAATTTCTAGTATCGCGGAAATACACATTTAGAATTGAGGTGAGAATTGCGATACCAAGTGCAAAAACAATTGAAGCTAGCAATACCGGAACAAGATAAAAGAGCTCAGGACCAATTGGGAGTCCAAGTATTAAGTGAATGAAACCTAAAACAAAAAAAGTTGGTAAAAATTTAAAAAAAGATATGACAGTTGCAGAAATTGGAAGAATTAATCTTGGGAAAGCAGAGTTAAGAACTAATTTCCCACCGCTCGTAATGGATTTAGAGCCAGCCATCATAGAATTTGTAATAAAGTAAAATAAAAATAGTCCCGCCGTTAAGTGAGCAAATCTTTCGGAGCCTGTATTCCCACCAATAACTATTATCAATAAGTAGTAAACAAATGCCAGAATCAGCGGATTAAGAATTAGCCAAAGTTGTCCGAAAAATGATCCAAAATTTTGCGCACGCAACTCAGATCTTGAATAAGCACTTATGAATTCACGTCGGCGCCAAACATCGGAAAAGTAAGGCATGACAGGAGGAAGTCCTCCTTTAAATGGCTCATAAATCTGTACTTTTCCCACTTGATTATCGTACCGGCTACTCTCGACGTAAACCTCTTTTTGAAGAGGTAAGGAAGCCCAAGCCCCACGACTTGTGCATTGTGAAAAGGACGATTGGGAGCATCAACTTTGTGGCAAAAGTATTTCCCACTAGAAATCCACCGATTACTACTCCAACTAAATATCCAATTGGTGCAATTAAAAAGATTGGTGAGAGAAATATTCCAAGAATAAGACCGATCGATGTGACTACTAAAGTCATTGGCGGTGCCAAGTATCGTAAATTGATAGTGCCTGGGTGGGTTCGCATTACTTCACGGCGCCACCTGCCATATTCAAAATACTGTTTCGCTAGTGCACGAACAGTAGATCTTGGGCGATATATGACATGTAATTTTGGTTCGAAATAAACCACACCACCATTTTTACGTAGCCTAAAATTTAACTCCCAATCTTGGGCGCGAATAAAAGCTGGATCAAATCCACCAATTGCATTAATTGCTGATTTTAGAAAGACACCTAGATATACGGTATCGGTTGGCCCTGCTTGACCGCCTGTGTGAAAACGTGAGCCTCCAACTCCAATTGGTGAACGCATTGCTAATGCAACACTTTTTTCAAAAGTTGTTTCACCTTGAGCGGCCATAATGCCACCAACATTTACCGCACCGGTTTCAAGCAAGCTCTTTACTGCAACCCGTATGTAATCTTTTGGTAAAACCGAATGACCATCAACTCGAACGATAATTGGATAAAGAGCAACAGCAATTGCAGCATTTAGGGCTGATGCTGTTTTACCACTTGGATTATCAATTAATTTGATGCGGGAATCTTCTTTAGCTAATTGTGCAGCGATCTCATTTGTTCGATCTCTTGATGGGCCTAATGCCAAAATTATTTCAAAATCGCCTGAGAAATCTTGTGAGGTGATGGCAGACAGAGTTGCCGCTAAGTATTTCTCCTCATTTAAGACGGGGAGGATTACTGAGACGGAGTTCTCATGGGCATCGGGCGTGGTCATATAGGTAAGAAGGTACCCTCCGTTTAGGCTGTGTGCTGTGAAAGCCACCGAAACTTTGCTCGCAGGTCGCTCTCCTGGGCAACGTCGGACCGCCTTAGTTTCCACGATAATCGTCTTGATTTCCGCCCTTTCTTGGGGTTCATTCTCTTTGGCATCAGCCAGCATCAAACGCGTCGATGTATTTAAAGACCGGGTAGAACGACCAGATCGCCTCGCAGGATCGGCAATCAATTATTTAATTGTTGGTTCAGATACCCGAGTCGGGTTAACTAAAGCGGAAATTAAAGAATTAAAAGTAGGTTCAACTGCTGTTGCTGCCGGGAAAAGGGCTGACACCATGATTTTGGTGCACATCAGTAAATCACGCGACCGGGCAACAATTATTTCAATACCTCGTGACACTTTTGCAAATGTTCCGGAGTGGACTGATAGCACTGGGAAAGTTCACCCTCCAAGTCATTCTAAAATCAATGAGACCTTTGGAAAAGGCGATGCAAAATTACTAGTCCAGACTCTAGAGGGAATGACTAACTTACGGATTGATCATTACGTGGAAGTAAGTTTCTTAGGATTTAAAAATATGGTTGACGCACTTGGTGGCGTAACTATTTGTACTAAAAGAAATATCAAGGATCCGAAAAGCCATTTAGTACTTAAGGCTGGTGTGCATAAATTAGATGGTATTGATTCTCTTAAATATGTTCGCACTCGATACTTTGATGGAATGGGCGATCTTGGGCGCATGCAAAGACAACAACAATTTGTAAGTGCAATGATTAGAACTGCTGCGAGCAAAAGCACTTTATTAAATCCAGTAAAAGTCGTTAAATTCATTAATGCTGGACTTGCCTCTGTTGTAACTGATCCTGATTTAACACAGGATGATTTAATCGTTCTTGCTGAACAGTTGCGCGGAATCTCCACCAAAAAAGTGCGGACTTTGACAGTTCCCCTATCAAATACTTTCTACAACAGCCGCGGGGTCCGTGGTTCGGTTCTCTGGGACAAAAAATTAGCTCCTGCACTTTGGGAAACATTAATAAAAGATGAAGATGTGGTTAAGGAAGTAGTAATAACTCCATCCGAAAAGGCTTCTCCTTCTAAATCTTCCGATGGCGCAAGCACAAAACCAAGCGCTGAAATTATTGATCCCTTTAAAACCCGCACAGCTGAAGCAGATACTTGCGGCTCACTCCGCTAGTTCAGGCTTCATCATGCGCTAATCTTCACGGGTGCCACAAACTTTAAAATTATCGGTCATCGGAACCGGATATTTAGGCGCAACCCATGCTGCCTGTATGTCAAAACTTGGATACACCGTTGTAGGAGTTGATTCTGACAGCGCAAAAATTTCGGCACTTCAAAAAGGTGAGCTTCCATTTTATGAGCCCGGGTTGTCTGAGTTATTGACTGAACAATTAGCAACTGGCCGTTTATCTTTTTCTACATCATTCGATTCAGTAAAAGATGCAGATATCCACTTCTTATGCGTTGGGACCCCACAAAAAGCTGGAAGTAATGCAGCCGACTTGACTTATGTAAATGCTGCGTTTGATCAACTAATACCCCATTTAAAAGCCGGTTCACTAGTGGCTGGAAAATCCACCGTTCCTGTTGGGACTGCAGATTTATTAGCGGCAAAATTAGACGCACTAGCACCACATTCTGATTTAGCTTGGAACCCAGAGTTTCTTCGTGAAGGTTTTGCAATTGAGGATACTCTCGAACCAAATCGTTTAGTTGTTGGAATTCGTAACCCTGATTCTGAAAAGAAGCTTGCCGATTTGTACGCTCCGTTAACAGCTGCTGGCGTTCCATGGATAGCTTCAGATTTGCGTACCGCAGAACTTGTAAAAGTTGCTGCAAATTCATTTTTAGCAACAAAGATTTCCTTTATTAATGCGATGGCAGAAATTTGCGAAGCAACGGGTGGTGATGTCACTGTTCTTGCCAAGGCAATTGGTTATGACCCACGAATTGGAAACCGTTTTCTGCAAGCTGGAATTGGGTTTGGAGGAGGCTGTCTTCCTAAAGACATTCGGGCTTTTATGGCCCGTGCTGAAGAAATTGGAGCAAATCAAGCAGTTGAATTTTTACGTGAAATAGATGCAATTAATCTTCGTGCACGCACACGTATGGTCGATGTTGTTAGCTCTGAACTAAGTCAAGGATTAAAAGGTGCACGAATTGCAGTTTTGGGGGCGGCATTTAAGCCAGATAGTGATGACGTGCGCGACTCCCCAGCACTAGATATCGCAGCGTCACTGCTTGCCAAAGGTGCCCAAGTTGTAGTTCATGATCCAAAAGCTATTGAAAATGCGCGTTTACGTTTTCCAAACTTGGAATTCTCAAGTGGTATCAAAGGCACTCTTTCGGATGCGGATATAACTTTGCACTTAACTGAGTGGAAGATTTATCGCGAACTTGATCCTGTCGAAATTAAGAGCTGGGTGAAAAGTGCAAAAATGATTGATGGTAGAAATGCTTTGGACAGCGAAAAATATTTATTGGCCGGATGGCGCTTTCGGGCTTTGGGACGCAACCTTTAGAGCTTTCGCTTTTATCTTTACGCTTTCGTTTAATTCAGACATTTGATTTTCTACTGCCTTTACCAAATGTGGATTTCCTACGCTAAGCATTCTTACTGCCAACAATCCAGCGTTTTTTGCATTTCCGATACCGACAGTTGCTACAGGTATTCCAGCTGGCATCTGAGCAATTGATAACAATGAATCAATTCCTTCCAGCGCCTTAAGTAAAATTGGAACTCCGATCACCGGAAGTGCACTAATTGATGCCAGCATCCCAGGTAAGTGGGCAGCACCGCCTGCGCCAGCAATAATAATTTTGATTCCACGGCTTGCAGCACTTTTTCCATAAGCCATCATCTCTTCTGGCATTCGGTGTGCAGATAGTAATTCAACTTCGTAAGCAATCTTGAATTCTGCAAGTGTCAATGCGGCTGCTTCCATGATTGGCCAATCAGAATCTGAACCCATCACAATTGCAACCTCAGGATTTAGCCCACTCATTTGCAGCTCCTCTTAAACATCGTTACTCACTAACAACTCCACTGATGTAATCGATTGCATGCGCTGCTCGACTACGCAAATCTACTAAATCATCTCCAACTACAGTTGCATGCCCAACTTTACGGCCAGGACGTACTTCTTTGCCATAATTATGAATTTTCAATTCGGGATCACGAGCAAACAAGTGTAAATAAGGCCGATATAGATCGGAATTCTCTGTTCCCAAAATATTTGCCATTACTGCCCATCTAGCAGTCATTTTTGTCTCACCTAGAGGCAAATCTAAAACTGCCCGTAAATGCTGTTCGAATTGGCTGGTAACTGAACCTTCGATACTCCAATGGCCCGAATTATGTGGCCTGAGTGCAATTTCATTAACGATTAATTGCTCTCCAACTTGAAAAAGCTCGACAGCCATTACTCCAACTAATTTAATTGTATTTGCAATATCACTTGCAATTTTTTGCGCAAGGTTTGCAACTTCTTCGGAGAGATTGGGGGCTGGCGTAATTGTTTCTACACAAATGCCATCTTGTTGAATTGTCTCTGTAACTGCCCAAGTCGCCACTTGATTATGAGGTGAGCGCGCGATCAAAATAGAAAGCTCTCGATCAAATGGAACGACCTCTTCATAAAGCGCCTTGCCCCATTCGCCGATAACTTTTTTCGCAGAAATTTCATCTTTTACTAATTGCACACCACGACCGTCGTATCCCCCAGTAATTGATTTCAAAATTGCTGGAAACTTTGGAATTGCAGAGGCGTTATCTACAACTTTCCATTCGGGGCATGGAATCCGATTTTCGGTGAAAACTTTGCGCATATGTGCTTTGTCTTGAGCTACAAGTAAAGATTTAGAACTGGGTCTAATCGCAAACCCTTCATCTTCAAGCATACGTAAATGCCCATTGGGAACTAATTCATGCTCAAAAGTTATAAAATCACAGCTCTTTGCAAAATTTCGCAAAACTTCTAAATCTCGATAATCGCCAATCTCTACTTTTGCAATTTTTGCCGCACTATCAGTTTCTTCGTTAGCCAAAATTTTAAGGTTTATCCCAAGAGCAATCGCCGGAGCTATTGACATCTGAGCAAGTTGGCCTGCCCCAATCATTCCGACAGTTGGCGCACTCATGGTTCTAATCCTACTTGAAGATTACTGGATGGCTCGAAGGTGAGTTAAGTCAGCAGAGACAATGGTTTCACCACTGGAAATAAGCAATCCACCATTTTCTGCGAAGCCAATTGCAATGCTTTCTTTTGACTCTCCGGTTTGAAAATCTAATTTAATTTGCTTTCCAAGTGTCGCTGAAACCTTTGAATATCTTTCTAAAATTTCAACATTATCTTTAGCTAAATTCCATGCGTCAAACTGGCTTCTAATCTCCTGAAGTAAATATGCAATCAATTCTTCGCGAGCTGCAATTACTCCATCTTCACACTCTAAAATTAATGAGGTTGCCGTCGGAACCGGAAGTTCATGGGTGTCTTGTAAAACATTTATTCCAATTCCAACAACAACACAATCTTCATATTGCTCTGCGATTATTCCCCCCACTTTTAAATCTCCAATTAAGAGATCATTTGGCCACTTCAATAACGGCTCTAACCCGGAGTATTTTGAAATCGCATTCGCCGCAGCGACACCAACAATTAACGGTATCCATCCTTGGTCTGCTGAATTTCGTATTGGATATAGGACTGTAGAAAGTAGAACTGCGACTTTGGGTGGCGTATCAAATGTGCGCGTTAACCGTCCACGCCCAGCGCTTTGGTGATCAGCAATTAAGACTGTACCCGCGGGCATTTTTTCTACTTTTAACAATTCAACCAATTTAATCTGCGTTGAGGGAATACTCTCAAACAGGCTTACTCGCCAGTAACTATCACCAAGTAGTGAGATGATTTGTTCCTGATTTAATGGCGCTCGCAGCTGGTCGCTAATCATGAGAGGTACGGTACGGGTATGAGCAGTGACATTCACACAACTGCAGGGAAACTCGAAGATTTACAGGCAAGAATTAGTGCAGCCACGCATGCCGGCTCTGAACGCGCAATTGAAAAGCAACATGCCAAAGGCAAAATGACCGCAAGAGAGCGGATCGCAGCCCTTGTTGATGCTGATTCATTTACCGAATTTGATGAATTGGCTCGCCACCGAAGTGTCAATTTCGATATGCCGCAAAATCGCCCTTACGGCGACGGTGTAGTTACTGGCATTGCAACAGTGGATGGCAGACCAATCGCACTTTTCTCGCAAGATTTCACCGTGATGGGTGGAAGTCTTGGCGAAGTTTTTGGTGAAAAAATTGTAAAAGTTATGGATTTTGCATTACGTACTGGTGTGCCACTTATCGGAATCAACGATTCAGGTGGCGCTCGCATCCAAGAAGGTGTGGTTTCACTCGGCCGTTACGGAGAAATTTTTCGACGTAATGCCCGATCATCTGGAGTGATTCCACAGATCTCATTAATTCTCGGACCCTGCGCTGGCGGTGCTGTTTATTCGCCGGCGATGACGGATTTCACAATCATGGTTGATCAAACTTCTCATATGTTCATCACTGGACCTGAGGTAATTAAAACTGTCACAGGTGAAGAAGTAGAGATGGAAGAACTTGGTGGAGCGCATACTCATAATTCACGAACTGGAAACTCGCATTACTTAGCTGCTAACGAACTAGATGCAATTGATTACGTAAAGACTTTGTTGTCGTACTTACCAAGCAATAACACTGATACAACACCCGTTTTCCCTGTAAGTGGATCAGATTCATTGCAATCAAGTGACGTTGCGCTAAATACTTTGATTCCAGATGCTCCAAATCAACCTTATGACATGCATCAAGTGATTAAGGCGCTGCTTGATGACTCTGAATTTTTAGAAGTGCAAGAACTTTTTGCACCAAACATAATTATTGGATTCGGAAGAATTGAAGGACGCTCGGTTGGCGTTGTTGCTAATCAACCAATGCAACTTGCCGGAACTTTAGATATCAATGCAAGTGAAAAAGCTGCAAGATTTGTTAGAACTTGTGACGCATTTGGAATCCAGATACTAACTTTGGTTGATGTGCCTGGATTTTTACCTGGCACCGATCAAGAGTGGAACGGAATTATTAGGCGTGGTGCTAAATTGCTCTACGCATATGGTGAAGCATCAGTACCAATGGTTACTTTGATTACTCGGAAAGCTTATGGCGGTGCGTATGACGTTATGGGATCGAAACATTTGGGTGCGGACATCAACTTGGCTTGGCCTACTGCGCAGATTGCCGTGATGGGCGCTCAGGGAGCGGTAAATATCTTGTATCGGAAAGAATTAGCAGAAGCTAACAACTCCGAGGATGTACGCAAGAAGTTAATAACTGAATATGACGACACTCTTGCTAATCCCTATCTTGCAGCAGAGCGCGGATTTATCGATGCAGTAATTGAACCGCAGCAAAGTCGCATTCTCATCACTAGGGCTTTTCGTGCATTGCAAAATAAAAAGGATGTTTTGCCATACCGCAAGCATGGAAATATTCCACTTTAATGAGCACTATTAAAATTATTAAAGGAGAAGCAACTGCTGCGGAAATAGCCGCTATCGAAAAAGCTTTATCCAAAAGGCAGTCACAACTTGCCAAAAGTAGTAATTACGGGAAAGTGGAAAATAATTCGTGACTAAAGTAATACTCGCTTCCGCTTCACCTGCCCGACTGCAATTATTAAAAAGTGCGGGAATTTTTGCTGAAGTAAAAGTAAGTGGCGTTGATGAGGAGTTGCCTGAATTCTTAAATTTGCCTCCAATTCAAATGGTTGTTGCCTTAGCAAAGGCCAAAGCTCAGGCTGTTGCTTCACATCTCAATGGAGATCTATTAATAATTGGCGCTGACTCGACCCTTGAGTTTGAAGGTAAAAACATTGGAAAGCCAGCAACATCCGATGAAGCTTTTTCGCTCTGGAATTCATACCGAAACAAAAGTGGAACTTTATATACCGGGCAAGTTGTGATTGATGCTTCAAATGGAGCAATCGCTGAAAGAGTTTCGACAACTAAAATTACCTTCGCAGATATTAGCGATGAAGAACTTAAGGCTTACATAAAAACAGGTGAGCCTCTTCAAGTTGCGGGCGGTGCAACTCTGGATGGAATTGGA
>Ga0114977_10001567_pt1 | contig 15014 bp, 15 predicted proteins | sample S_130805_MF_Meta_FD_87026 | JGI IMG/M metagenome (GOLD analysis project Ga0114977, IMG submission 87026) | Freshwater microbial communities from Lake Simoncouche, Canada to study carbon cycling - S_130805_MF_MetaG | ecosystem: Environmental > Aquatic > Freshwater > Lake | place: Lake...
CATTGTTAAGGTAATCAGACATCTGCTCCGCAACCTGTATTGCCACGTTTTCCTGTGCTTCAGAGGTTGAAGCGCCAAGATGTGGTGTGCAAATAACTTTTTCCATGCCAAATAATGGGTTTGTTTTTGCAGGTTCCACTTCAAAGACATCGAGAGCAGCGCCGGCAACATGTCCAGATTCAATGGCTTTTTTTAGGTCTTCCTCAACAATCAAACCGCCACGAGCACAGTTAATTATACGCACGCCTTTTTTACATTTTGCGAGTGATTTTTCGTTCAAAATATTACGAGTTGCATCGTTAAGCGGAGTGTGCAACGTAATAAAATCAGCGCGTTTTAGAAGCTCATCAAGCTCAACTTTTTCAATATTGCGTTCTTTAGCTTTTTCAGGAGAGAGATAAGGATCGAATCCCACAACCTTCATTTTGAGACCCTGCGCACGGTCAGCAACGATACTGCCGATATTACCGCAGCCAATAAGGCCTAAAGTTTTGCCCGAAACTTCAACACCCATGAAACGGTTTTTTTCCCATTTTCCAGCGTGAGTAGACGCGCTTGCAGTTGGGATATCCCTTGCAAGAGCCATCATCATCGCTATTGCATGCTCTGCAGTTGTAGTTGAATTTCCAAAGGGTGTGTTCATCACAACAACGCCATTTTCTGTGCCTGCAGGAATATCAACGTTATCAACGCCAATACCAGCGCGGCCGATAACTTTTAGTTTTTTACCAGCTTCGATAACTCTGCGAGTAGCAGTTGTGGATGATCGGATTGCAAGCCCATCATAATCGCCAATGATTTTGCAAAGCTCATCTTCAGAAAGACCTGTTTTAACATCAACTTCAACACCGGTTTGTTTGAAAATTGCTTCAGCCTGTGGGCTCATTTTGTCAGATATTAGTACTTTTGGCATTTTGATTCTCTTTAATTTTATATTATTTAAAGTTATTTCGGATTAGGAATTCTAATATATCCTTGTTCTTTATAGTCTTGAATGCATTGCAATTCCCTTGCTGCTACATCATTGCTAATATCTAAAAAATAAGGTCCACATTTTAAAATGCTTTCTTTATTTTTCATGTATACCGGTGTTGTGCAGGAAGGTAATAACAATAATATTAGGATATATTTTTTCATACGAATGTTTGTGTAAAAAATGATGATTTTTTAAGCAGCTTTTGCCTTACCGCAAACTTCAGAAAAAGCCCAATCAAGCCAAGGCAGGATTGCTTTTATATCGGCAGTTTCTATTGTTGCTCCGCCCCAAATGCGAAGGCCAGTTGGCGCATCGCGGTAAGAGCCTATATCATAGGCAACTTTTTCTTTGCCCATGAGCGATATGATTTCTTTTGCCTTTGCTTCCTGCTCATCTTTAGAGAGAGAGGTGTAGCTAGGGTCAACAATTTTAAGGCAAATTGATGTGTTTGAAACTATCTGTGGGCTTGATGCAAGAAATTCTACCCATTGAGTAGCAGCCACCCAATCGCGCACTGCATTTAAATTAGCATCAGAGCGTTTTATCAGCGCAGGTAATCCACCAATTGATTCTGCCCAGCGCAGGCCATCCAGAGCATCCTCAACAGCGAGCATTGAAGGGGTGTTGATAGTTTCACCTTCAAAAATTCCTTCAATAATTTTGCCGCCCTTAGTGAGCGTAAAGATTTTCGGCATAGGCCATGAAGGTGTGTAAGACTCAAGACGCTTAACAGCACGAGGAGATAGCACAATCATGCCATGCGCACCTTCGCCTCCCATAACTTTTTGCCACGACCAGGTGGTTACATCCAGTTTGTTAAAGGGCAAATCCATTGCAAAAACTGCGCTTGTCGCATCGCAAATAGTCAGACCTTCGCGGCTATCTTTAATCCAATCGCCATCTGGTACCTTAACGCCAGAGGTGGTGCCGTTCCATGTGAAAACAACATCATTAGCGAAATTTACTTTTGATAAATCAGGCAGCTCGCCATATTCAGCCTTATAAGAATTTACATCCTTCAGTTTAAGCTGTTTTATAATTTCTGTTGCCCAGCCTGAGCCGAAACTTTCCCAGTGCAAAACATTAACTCCGCGCTCACCAAGTAGGCTCCACATAGCCATTTCAACGGCGCCAGTATCAGATGCAGGCACAATTCCGATTCGGTAATCGCTGGGAATTCCAAGAATTTTGCGCGTGCGGTCAATCACCTCTTTTAACTTTTCTTTACCAAGTTTAGAGCGGTGTGAGCGGCCTGCTGTAAGTGCTGCATCTTTTAGGGATTCAAGACTCCAGCCGGGGCGTTTTGCGCATGGGCCAGATGAGAAGCAGGCGTTGCCTGGTTTTTGTGTCGGTTTCATAGAGTATTTTCCTGTTCTAAATTCTATGGAATTAAAATGTGACTTCTCTCTAGATCATTTATGCTGGGTTTGCAAGGAAATAATTGTGCACTATATTATACTAATATGGCAAACAAACTAGAATTCTAATTCTTGCTAGAATGCCTAGTCGAAACAATAAGTCTGAGTAATATATAGCAGTTTTATATTAAGTAAAATTTAAACCATCTTGCTTGCATCTATAATTTGCCCATCTTTAAGCGTAACCGCGCGGTCAGCTTTGCTGGCCAGCTCTAAATTATGCGTTACCATAAGTACCGATAGTTTTGCAGCGCGGGCAGTCTCCAGAAGCATTTCAAAAACTACGCCAGCCGTATGTGGGTCGAGATTTCCGGTTGGCTCATCTGCAAGAAGAATTGATGGGCGGTTAACTATTGCCCTTGCGATGGCAACTCGCTGCTGCTCACCGCCAGATAGTTCTGATGGGCGGTGGCTTTCGCGCTTGTGTAGCCCAAGGAATTTCAGCACCTCATGCGCTCTTCTTTCCGCATCTTTCTTTTTTATACCGGCGATCATTTGCGGAATCACCACATTCTCCAGCGCTGAGAATTCAGGTAGCAAATGGTGAAACTGGTAAATAAAACCAATTTCCTTTTGCCGTGTTTTTGTGCGCGCAGAATCTATTACTTTTGTATATTCATTGCCACTAATTATAACTTTGCCAGAATCTGCATTATCAAGCAAACCTGCAATTTGCAGCAATGTTGTTTTACCAGATCCGCTAGGGCCAACAAGTGCCACAACCTCACCTTCGGCGATTTCAAGTGATGCCTTATTAAGTATAACTAATTTATCTTTGCCCTGCTTGTAGGATTTAGAAACATCACTTAGCACCAAAGTATTCTTCACTGTTTTCGGCGGCTCTTTTGGTTTGGCAGCTGCTTTTTTCCTTACAGGTTTCTTTGCGATTTCTTTTTCACTCATAACGCAGCGCCTCCGCTGGGTCTTGCCTTGATGCTTTCCAGGCCGGATATATTGTAGCTATAAACGAGAAAAACAACCCTACAAATACCGCTTTCATCACATCATCTGCACGCACATCAGCAGGAAGTTCAGAGAGGAAATAAATTACAGGGTCAAACAACCTTGTTCCCAGCATTTTCTCAAGTATTTTTTTTATTGCATCGATATTTAACGCAAAACTAATACCAAGTCCAAAACCAGTGAGAGTTCCTGTTATGCCAATTGCCGAGCCACACAGGAAGAAAATTTTCATAATTGAAAAACGGCTGGCGCCCATAGTCCTTAGAATCGCAATATCGCGCCCTTTATCGTTCACCAACATGATAAGGCTGGAAATTATGTTAAAGGCGGCAATGAAAACGATCAGGGTAAGTATAAGGAACATCACAGTTCGTTCAACTTTGAGCGCGCCAAACAGGCTGGCATTTATCATTTGCCAATCACGCACAGCATAAATTTCACCAAGCTGTTTAAATAAATCCTGCGCCATTATTTGTGATTTATCTGGGTCTTTTATCATTACCTCAATCCCGCTTGCGCTCCCAGGGAACTGGAAGAAAACCTGTGCGCCCTCAAGCGGCATGAAAACACCTGCGCTGTCATAATCATACATACCCGCCTCAAAAATGGCGGCCACAATATATCGCTTCATACGCGGCATAGTGCCAATTGCGGTAGCGCGGCCTTGCGGTGAAATAAGAGTTACCTCATCACCAATACCAACTCCAAGGTTGCTGGCAAGTTGTTTGCCAATCATAATAGTATCTTTGCCATGGAATTGTTTTATATCGCCATCAACAATATGCTGGGCGATGAGTGGCCTTTTTTGTATGTCGTTAAGTGAAATGCCTTTAACTACAACTCCAGTGGTAGTTTCGCCAGAAATAGCCATCGCCTGACCGTCAATAACTGCGCTGGCGGAAACAACATCTTTAGTACCCTCTAATTTCTTGATAACTTCGCCATAATTTTCAAGTTGCCGCTCATAACCGGAAACGGATATATGGCCGGAAAGGCCAAGTATTTTTTTTGTGATTTCAACGCGAAAGCCATTCATTACAGCCATCACCACAATTAATGTGGCAACACCGAGCATTATGCCCATGAAAGAAAACCCAGCTATAACCGAAATGAAGCCCTCGCGGCGTTTTGCGCGGAGGTAACGGAAGGCCATCATTCGCTCGAGAGGTGAAAACATAGTTTAGTTAGTGGTTAGTGGTTAGTGGTTAGTGGTTTATACTATCAATAACTATAAACTACTATAAAAAACTACAAATCAGGAACTACGAACTACAAACCATTTTAATCGCTGCCTCAGTCGATATTTCTACTTTTTCACCAGTTAGGCGGTTTTTCAGCTCAATGGTTCCAGCTTTGACGCCGCGTGGCCCCACGGCGATTTGCCAAGGCAAACCGATTAAATCCATACTGGCAAATTTGCTTCCTGCAGAATTATCCGTATCATCATAAAGCACCTCAACGGTTGCATTTTGGAGTTTGCTATAAATTGCATCGCAAGTTTTTTTGCAAGTCTCATCACTGCCGCGCAAATTAATTATGCCAACTTTGAAAGGCGCAACAGATTCAGGCCATTTTATACCAGCGTCATCATGTGATGATTCAATAATAGCGCCCACTAACCTTGAAACACCAATGCCGTATGAGCCCATATTGGGATGGAAGCTCTTACCTTCTTTATCATTTACCAGCACACTCATAGATTTTGTATATTTATCGCCGAAATTAAATATATGCCCAACCTCGATGCCGCGCTTAGCTCGCAGGCGTTCAGCAGGGACTGGGCAATTGGCCGCATCGTGCTTTTCATCTGCGGCAGCATATAGGGCGCGAAGAGCAGGTATATCAAGCACATCCCTCTGTAATAACTCTTCAAAATCAGCATCATAATATAGGGCGCTCTCGCCTGTTTCGGCTAAAATTTGGAATTCGTGGCTTAAATCGCCGCCAATTGCGCCATTATCGGCGCGCACAGGAATTGCGGTTAAGCCCAAGCGCTTGAAAGTATTTAAGTAAGCAATATACATATTATCGTAAGATGCTTTTGCGGCTTCATAATCCAAATCGAAGCTATACGCATCTTTCATGAGGAATTCGCGGCCGCGCATAACGCCGAAGCGCGGGCGGATTTCATCACGGAATTTCCACTGTATATTATATAAATTAAGCGGTAAATCCCTATAGGATTTGACATTGTTCCTGAAAATATCAGTCACCACTTCTTCGGCGGTTGGGCCAAAAAGCATATCGCGTTTGTGACGGTCTTTAATGCGGAGCATTTCCTGCCCATAATCGTCATAGCGGCCTGATTCCTGCCACAGTTCCGCAGGCTGCAAGGTTGGCATGAGTATTTCAACTGCTCCTGCCTTGTCCATCTCCTCGCGTACAATTTGTTCGATTTTTTTCAGCACGCGCAGGCCAAGCGGCAACCAGTTATAAATGCCGGATCCAACTTGACGGATCATGCCGGCGCGTAGCATCAGGCGGTGCGAGACTATACTGGCTTCACTAGGGTTTTCTTTTAGGATAGGGAGGAAATAGCGAGATAGTTTCATGTTATTTAAGATTTAAGATTTAAGAATTTAGATCTAAAAACTGATTTATCCTTTAAAATCTAAAATCATACTTCTTAAATCTGCAATCCCTTCTACTCCCTCGGACTTAGAAAATCAAGATAACCATGCTGTAAGAGGAAAAAAAATGTGAAGGTTAGAGTGGCAGCAATTAATGTTGTGTAAAGAACTTTTTTTAGCAGGCGGGCGTTTTTGGGTGCGCCGGCAGCATTGCCAATTTGTGGGTTTTCATCTCGCTTAACGCCTATTGGCAATGCCATAAAAAAAAGCAGCCACCATAGCATTACAAAAGTTAAAGTTACAGTGGCTGGGTTCATTTCCTGTTAACTATAGATTTTAATAAACATAAAAATTGATGTATATACTATCCTAGCGTTTTTGTCACCGAAGATTTAGCCTTAGAAGAGTTAGCCTTAGAAGAGTTAGCCTCACGTTGTAGCAGGTCTTTGAAACTCTCGTAACCACCCCCTGGTAAACTACGCCCCCTATCATATAAAGGAGATACTGGTGCTTTTTTAAGCTCCGGTATAACATTTCCTATCTTTGTTTCCCGTCCATTATTATCTCGCCCCATAATATATTCTATAGTAGAAGGTCCTGTAGGAACTTCTACTATATATCCTATGGTCTTACCATCTTGCTTTAAATATTTTGTAGTACCAAATTCATTTGTTTCCAAAACAACATTTCCTTTAGCATCTCCCCTTGAAGTAGTAAAAGTTACATCTTCAGATTTGCTTCTATAGCTTTGAATATTGCTCATAAATCAACGCCTCTTTAAAATTAATATTAATAGTAAAATAAAAACCAAAGGACATGGTAACATGCCCTTGAAAAATTAAAATAGTAAGTACTTCGCAAAGTAAGATGCCTACTTTTGATTCCAGAGAGTTCACAGCTTAATCAATTAACAAAGTCAATAAGTTGTGTTAATAAATTAAGTCATCTTGTGGCTTTACAAATGATGTGCCTATCTGTTAAACACCCTAATTGAAGGCGAATTTATAATAATCAGACAACTTTAACTACAATATTAAATGTCTAAATTCTTTGCATCTGAAACTAGCCTATTCCTTAAGGCTGCCACAAGTTCTGTGGGCATAAATGGTCTTTCGCTGTTGATAGGTATGGTTGGCTCAATTCTTCTAACCAGAGCATTAGGTGCTGAGGGACGAGGCTTGCTGGCGTGGATAACCTCACTTTCATCTATTGCCACTGTAATACTTCAATTTGGTATAGGCCAGGCGAGTCGACGTTTTGTTGCAGAAGATAGTTCAAGGGCCGGTGATATGGCAATTTTAACAGTTTTACTAAGTGTGGCAGGCGCTGCTATAATATTACCATGTTTTATTTTATATGGGTTAAATGCCCAAATTGCCGAAAAATATCACCCATTGGTTTTGATAGGCATGTTGATAGCTCCAATAATGGCAATAAATGTTAACCTTAGCGACCTGCTTCTTGGATTGCGGAAAAATTTTTGTTACAACATCCACCTTCTTACCCAGAAAACCATAAATAGCCTTCTCGTGGTACTGTTGATTATTCTGGGTTCCGCAACCCCCACCTATGCGATATTAGCACTAATGGTATCTTATATTGCACAACTTCTGCTGGTTGTTTCGTTTATAAAACATGAGATTAAAAACCGCTTGCGGGATATGAGCTGGATCATTAACAACCTAAAATCATATATAACAGCAAGTTATATCGCCCATTTATTGCAGATTATTTCTACTTCTCTGATACCAATATTAATTGCCAGCATCAGTGGAGTAAAAGAGGCCGGGTTATTCGCTGCGCCTATGATATTTATTGATGCTGCCCGCGCTTCAATAAATATGGTTTCCATGCACACATTGCCTCATATTGCCCAAGCAGCAGACAAGTTGGAGAAAGTTAGACGAATTAAACATAGCCTATATATTACTTTATTCTTTAGCGTTGGAGCGGCAATAATTTTTTATATAAGCGCGGGATGGGTGCTTTCATTATTATTTGGCGAGGAATTTGTACAGTCAGCCAACATATTAAAAGTGCTTGCAATAGGCCTGATCTTTATCTCAATACACAATACTCTTCTTTCAATAATTGCCTCTATGTTTGAGGGAGTTAGGCTTGTCTTTTCATCTGCTGTGGTTGCGGTGTTGGCAAATTTGCTTTGTGCAATACTGGCCTCACGCTATGGGGCAATGGCCGGGGCAATATCATTCCTTTTAGCTAATTTTGTTGCTTGTATTGTTGCGTCACTTTGTTTCATGAGGCGGTATTGAAGATATTTTTGTAGAATGTTTTTTATATTCTACTTCAGCCCAAATCGATATTCCATTGAATAAGGAAAAGAAGCGATAATTCTGATTCAGATTTCTGGCTTTTCACATGTGTTTTGTTGACACAATTTTGGCGGGCATATATGTTGCAAGCATAAATAGGGTATAGTGCTGCCTATTTTCACAAGTCAGTTTGCAGCGATAAGTTGTTTTATTCGAAGTTTACACCGCTTAACATATAACTAGGGCGCCTGGGGGTTTTTATAATGGCTGTTGGAATTGAATTAGTCATAATGCTTATAGTAATCCTGGTTGCGGCCGAGGTGTTCACTAATGCACTTGAGCATTTAGGGGATCGTCTTGGTATATCTGAGGGAGTAACGGGTTCAATTTTTGCAGCCGTGGGAACAGCATTGCCGGAAACGCTGGTTCCTGTTCTTGCAATATTTGCCGGAACTAAGAATCAGCTGACTAATGAAGAAATAGGGGTTGGTGCAATTTTGGGTGCACCATTGATGCTAAGCACCTTAACAATATTCCTTATGGCGGTTGTAGCTTTTAAATCACGTGGCATACACGGTAGAATTGCCCCTGAACAATCCGGTTTCATAAGGGATATGAACTTTTTCCTATGTGCTTTTATACTTGCTGCAATAGCAATGTTTGTGCCACATGAAAATACATTGGTCAGGGGGATATTTAGTATTTTGCTGGTAGGATTGTATGTTGGATATATTATCCTGACACTAAAGGCATCTAGCAAGCTTGTAGAAGATGGCCACAAAACAGAAGCCGAAAATGAAATGTTTTTCAATAAATTTGGTATGAAAGACAACACTTTCACAGTTATATTTCAGCTAGTAATTGGTCTGGTGCTGTTAATTTTTGGAGCAAAGGGTTTTATTCATGGCGTTGAGGCTGTATCACCCATAATAAATATTTCCCCCCTGATTGTATCGCTTTTAATTATTCCAATTGCCACGGAATTGCCAGAAAAGATCAATAGCATGCTTTGGGTGAAGCGAGGTAAAGATACTATGGCGTTTGGAAATATAACAGGTGCAATGGTTTTTCAGGGGTCCCTGCTTCCCGCGCTAGGTATATTGCTAACCCCATGGCAGCCAAATAAAGATGTTCTGCCAGGAATTATAATCACATTAGTTGCTGCCTTTTGGCTAAGGTTAAATGCATCAAAAAGTGGGCTTAGCATTATGTCACTATCAGTTTGTGGCATACTATATGCAACTTATTTAGTTATCATTTTGAAGTTCAGATAGAATCAAAAACTCTTTCCGCCATTTAGAAGCCCAGGAGGGCTATGTAAATTTTCTACAGGCTTATTAAATTCAGGTGCTTTGAAAGATTTCGTCGGTATGTTCGGCAAAGGACTCGTCATCCTAGCCTCTTTATTAGTAGTTATACCTGACGCAACATTAACTTGTTCAGTAGTTCTTTCAGCCACAATAGTTTTTGCTTTTGCAGTTAATCCAAATTTTGCATCGGTAATTTCTTTTATTTGGCTATAATTATCTACAATGTGGGTTGGTCTCTGGTCGATTGACAAATTATCCAATTTTTCCTTTGTAAATTTACGACTATTTAGCAAAATGCTAGTGCATGAAGAGCGAGGATTTAATTTCTTTAGTTGCTTATCAAGTGCATTGGCCGCTGCAATATCCTGATCTGGCCGATCTCCAACAAATATTACATTTACCGGCTCCATATCCTTGTGTAGTTTACCTATTAATCTTTCGGTTGCTAATGCAGGAAGGTTATACCAGCCATTAAACCAAGACTTTCGCGTATAAAAAGCATTAAACCTGTCATGGCCTATAATTTTATCAAATAACAACTCCCATTTATGATGTTTGGCTTGTGCTAAAAGCTTTTCATGATCTTTATTACTTACGATTGCTGTTCGCACGTTGCCTGAATTTAGTGCGTCCATATGCTCTTTGAAGCCTTCAAAACACTCTATTTTCTCATCGGCAGGACGGTAAATAGTTTTATGTATTAGTTTTTCGAATTTAGAACGTTCGGTCGGTTTCCAGTCAATAATTGTGTCATCAAGGTCTGTAAGGTAGATGTTTCTACTGCCAGCTTTGGCTTTGCTGTCTTGCATTGCGTAATATTTAGTTATTTCTTCAGGAGTGCTTGTTTTTTTGATATCCGCTTGATGATGGTGAGAATCTTTTTTTGAAATAGCTGTGTGCCATAAAGATGTGATAGGAGCAAATGCCAGCTTAATTGCGTCTGTGATCGTATATAAAAAGGTTCTAAAAGTGCTTTCTGCCACGGTACTCCAATTTTTTTATATGCTGCATAGCCATGAATTGTAACATATTTGAGCGTGTCTGTAAACTCACAATACCTCCCAACTAAAGGTTGGAGCGGGGGGCGCATATAAAACTTTTGGCATCATGGTTGTCTATTGAGAGTGTTTTAAAATATAGCCTTATAGGTCTTTTTAAAGCTGTGTTATCAATTGCCCTGGTAACGTTATTGCAGCTAGTAGAAAATGAACAGCAAAGAAGAAGAGTAACAAAAATAACGCATCAACTTTTGCTTGCAAATGCCTCATATGTCTATTGCCATAATTAGAAATTTAATATAGGGTTTATAATTAAGGGTTGTGTTGCTTTTGTAATGACAATTGTAAAATATTTAATAAGTACATTGTCAGGTTTTTTATGAGGAATACTAGATGGATGATTTTATAGATAAAATGAGGGTTTTGCTAGTTGATGATCATCAAATGACAAGGAAAACCGTCCGAGACCTTCTCTTACTTCTTGGAATTAGATCTCAAAATATCGAGCAAGCAGAAGATGGCGAAGTTGCCTATAGGAAGCTTATGGGCAAGCCCGAGGAACTACAGTTTCATATAGTCGTATTAGACTGGCATATGCCTGTAATGAATGGAATTGAATTATTGAAGAAATGCAGGACAGAACAGCGCCTTAATAAAGTAGCTATGATAATGTTAACAGCAGAAGACGAGAAGAGTCACGTAATAGATGCAATTAGATGCGGAGCAAATTCATACATACATAAACCATTCACAGTTAAAGCCTTTGAAGATAAACTAAAGAAAGTTATTGAGTTGATTAGGCCAAAGTCAGAATAATTAGTATATACGACCAAAATAAGTCACAATATTAATCACTTAAATCATGAATAGCTTTTATTACAGCATCGGTAAGTTTTGTTAACTCTTCTTTTGTAATGGTAAAGGGAGGCATAATATAAACCACATTAGAAAAAGGCCTTAAGAACACTCCTAGCTCTATAAACTTTGTCCGGAGCAACAGGATCTCATCCCGGTTTATGTCCATTTCAACTACCCCGATTGCTCCTTTAACTCTAACATCAAGAACCTTATGCAGTTCCTTGCAAGGCATTAATTCTTCATATAATTGCCGCTCAATTTCTTCAACCTGATTTTGCCTTGGCTCGCTATCAAATAAATCAAGTGAGGCATTGGCAGCGGCGCAAGCCAAAGGATTTGCCATATAAGTTGGGCCGCTCATAAGCGCCTGCTCCAAACTATCTCCCAGGAATGCATCATATATATTTTGGCTGGTAAGAGTTGCGGCAAGAGTCATTGTGCCACCTGTGAGGGCTTTGCCAATACACATTATATCAGGAATAATCCCCGCCTCATTACATGCAAATAAGCTGCCTGTTCGGTAAAAACCAGTCATAACTTCGTCGGCAATGAATAAAATGCCATGTTTCTTAGTTATGCGGTGTATTTCTGCCAGAACATCAGGTGAGTGGAATTTCATGCCCCCTGCACCCTGTACTAAGGGCTCAATTACAACTCCTGCAACCGTGTTGCCAATACCTTCAAGCAACATATCGAATTCAGAAAAATCATATTCATCTAGTGGCAGGCGGATACAATATTGCTTAGGCATATAATCGTTAAGCTGCTTATGCATTCCATGGTCAGGATCGCATAGCGACATTCCTCCCATAGTATCTCCATGATAGCCATTTAAGAATGAGAAGAATTTATTGCGCTTTTTATCGCCTTTATTTTTCCAATATTGTACTGCCATTTTCATCGCAGTTTCAACGGCTGTCGAGCCTGAGTCAGTTAAAAAAACTTTTTCCAAACCACTAATTTTACTAAGACGTTCAGCCAGTTTATAGGCTTGTTCATGTGCGATGCCTGCAAACATAAAATGCGGCAGGGTTTCTAGTTGCTTCTCTATTGCTTGTTTTATGTGCGGATGGTTATAACCATGACAGGCACTCCACCATGAAGATGTGCCATCAATAAGCTCACGCCCATCTGAGAGCTTAACCGTGCAGCCACTTGTAGAAATTATTGGCAGTGGCGCAGGCGCAATTTTCTCCTGCGTATAAGGATACCAAACATGCTTCCTGCCGCTCTCAAACCATCCTGGTGTATTTGGCATAAAATTTCGTTATTTGCTTAAAAGCCCTTATTTATAATATAACGCAATTTTTACGAAATGTTTAACTAATTGTCTATATAGTAATTATTTATGTTTTAGGCTTTTTTTATAATTGTTGATAACCAGCTGGGCTTTTTGTTTTACACTAAGGCCTTCAATTGATTTAGATACTTCAAATATTTCTGCGATTGCTTTTTCTAGGGATTCTTCATCGATATCAAAAAGATTTGGTTTTTCTAAATCAGGGACAAGTATATATGGGGAAACTTTAAGTGCATTGCATACTCTTACAAATTTATCAATAGTCGGACTGATTAATTTACCGCTTACCAGGTCTTTGAAGTAGCTTTCACTTACATGCGCCCTAAGAGAAAGTTCCCGCATGGAAAGATTACTTTCGTTTATAAGGTTTTTTAATAAATTTCTGTTTAACAAAGGTGCCTTTTTCATGCCTTGTATATAACAAGGTAAATATACTTCATGCACGAGATATATTTCTCCCGCAGAGCGCTATCTCTTGTTGTTTTATTAATCTTTTTATATCAAGAATATTTAAATGGAATTTCCCTGGAGATTTTGGAGTATTTTATTTTTAATTGATTCCTATAAATAAATCACTAATCCATTCATTTAATCATTTTAATAGGTTTTAAGTAATAATGTCACGGCTGGGAGATATTTCTCTTGAAATGATAAAAATTGGAGATATATTTTTATAATAACTATTCACCATGCTAAAAATAATGAGGAGAAAATGCACCCAACAACACCAAAATGGCGTAATATGCGCAAAAACATAGGAGCTAATATTCAGCATTATAGAATGACAAAAAGGCTAACAAATAAGAAATTATCTGATTTAAGCGGTGTTGCCTGCAATGTTATTGATTGTTATGAGCTTGGTAAAGGCCAGGCTAATTTACAGATATTAATAACAATAACCACTGCAATGCAAATAGATATCAGGAGGTTATTTGAAAGGTTAGATTAAAAACCTTCCGCGCCACGCGCAAGTGCAGTAACTCCAGTACGGCTATATTCAATGATGCCGTAAGGCTTCATTATTTCTATGAATTCATTTAGTTTTCCCGGAATATCGGAAAGTTCAAAAACAAAAGATTTATCAGTGCCATCAACTTCACGAGCGCCAAAACTATCAGCAAGATGCAAAATTTCTGTACGCTTTTCTGAAATAGCTTTAACTTTTATCAGCACCAACGCACGCTCAACAAAAGCGCCATCAGTAGTTAAATCACGAACTTTATGTACAGGTACAAGGCGCTCGAGTAGTGTTACAATGTGCGCAATAACAGCTGGCGGCGCAGATGTGGTAACAGTGATGCGGGAGAGCTTTTTTTCTTTATCCACCTCAGATACTGTAAGGCTGTGGATATTATATCCCCGCCCTGAAAACAGACCAACCACGCGGCCGAGAACCCCAGCTTCATTATCAACAGTTAGGGCAAGTATATGGCGTTCTTCATTTTTTTCTATATTTTTCATTTCTCACACCTGCATTTTTGCAATATCGCTGTCCACTTTAACCTTATCTTCAGGCCCAAGTTCCACTTCATAATGTGCAGCTCCAGCAGGAATCATCGGGTAAACATTTTCTGCGCGGTCAACATGCATATCAAGGATAACCGGGCCTTTTGTAGATAGCACCTCGCTAATTGCATCATCAACATTTTCTGGCGCATCACACCTTATACCAGATAGGCCAAATGCTTCGGCTAAGGCTTTAAAATCAGGCAATGCATCCATATAACTTTCTGAATGGCGGTCACCGTGGAATAATTCCTGCCACTGGCGAACCATACCCATATAGCTATTATTCATCAGGAAAACTTTCACCGGCAGGCGATACTGCACAGCTGTGCTAAGCTCCTGAATATTCATCATTATCGAGGCCTCGCCTGAAACGCAAATTACTGGCTTTTTTGGGTGTGCAATCTGCACGCCAATTGCCGCAGGCAGTCCATAACCCATAGTACCAAGGCCGCCAGAGGTCATCCAGCGGTTAGGATTCTCAAACTTTATATATTGCGCTGCCCACATTTGGTGCTGGCCAACATCAGTTGTGATGTAAGCATCCTTGCCTTTCAAAGCTTCGTTAAGGCGATCCAGCGCATATTGAGGTTTTATAATTTTACTGGATTGACGATAAGAGAAGCTTTTTTTAGCACGCCATTTGTCAATTTGTGCCCACCATTTTTCAAGTGCCGCGCTATCAAGCTTATATTTTTCTTTCTTCCAGATATCAATCATGCGCTCAAGCACGTATGCCACGTCACCTACAACCGGAACATCCACCATCACTACTTTATTTATAGAGGATGGGTCAATATCCACCTGAATTTTCTTAGAATCTTTCGAGAATGCATCACATC
>Ga0114977_10001573_pt1 | contig 14990 bp, 15 predicted proteins | sample S_130805_MF_Meta_FD_87026 | JGI IMG/M metagenome (GOLD analysis project Ga0114977, IMG submission 87026) | Freshwater microbial communities from Lake Simoncouche, Canada to study carbon cycling - S_130805_MF_MetaG | ecosystem: Environmental > Aquatic > Freshwater > Lake | place: Lake...
ATTTTCTCTTTTCAGAAGTTAGTGGCGATTTAACTCCGCAGATAAGCGAAGTTGATGAAGTCTCTTGGTTTCCTTTAACTGAGATTATCGACCATCTTGCTTACCCCGATGAAAAGAAGTTAATCGCACGGAGCGGTGAGCTAAAGATATGAAAAAATTCGTTGGTGGTTTGTTATCAATATTCTTTATTTTTTGCCCACTACCTGTTTCGTCTGCTGAAAGCTCTGTAGTTAAGATTGTTAGCCCACCACACCAAACTTTCACGGGTGAGTTTCGAAATGATGATTTAGCTCAAGAGCTAACACCATCGGGTCGGCTGGGACAATTAGTTTACGTTCCTGATGTTCGATCTAAAGTTTGGGTTATCGATTCATCCCTGATTGACGAAGTTATTGCAATGACCGGTGACTATAAAATTGCGAGTAAAGCCACACCGATCGGAAATGCGATTGCAACTAATTGGTTAGCACAGTTAAGGAGAGTGACGTCAACAAATGATGTTGTCTCACTTGCATATGGAAATCCAGATGCTGCTCTGGCTAGACGTTTAGCTCCAAGTGAATTAAGGGCCTACTACGCCTTTGGAAAGTTAAAGCTTGAAACATTCTTAGGCCGCTCGGTTCGAACTGCTGAGGGAACGGGTTTAAATGCGGGTAGTTCGCGGATAACACCTGCGCAGCGTTTGTCATATAGCGATAGTCGCAAGGCTCTAACGCGGCTTTCAAGAGTTGTCACACATACAGATGTATCGGATTTACGCATGAAATTGGCTAGCCTGCTGACACCTACGCTCGATAAAACATCGCGCGAATACTTTACGGCTAGTGCTGTTAAGGCAGTTGCAGCGCAGACACACAGATTGCGTGTGAATCCCGGGAAATACCAAATAACAACCGAGAACGCCAAACTACCAGTAACCGTGATTAACCAATTCCCTGTCGATGTCACTATTGATATCTCCATGATGGCCAAGAACTCTCGAATTCTTGTCTTAGGCTTTACTGGAATTCACTTAGCACCTAACTCAAAAACTCAGTTAGAGCTGGCGACTCAAGTGATTGCTCCAGGTGAAACGACTGTCTTTGCCCAGATAACCGATTCAAAGGCCATCCCAGTTGTTGATTTCTCCATTTTACAGCTCAACGCCACCGTCATAGATTCCAGAGTCACGTGGTTTACAACTGGAGCGGCAATACTTCTCTTATTAGCAGCCGTTACCCAAAGTGTTCGCCGAGTTCGAAAGGGGCGCAAATATGAAATCTAACGAGCTTTTTCGTGCTTCTGGAATCATGGCTCTTGGAACAATTATTTCGCGTATCACTGGCTTCATTCGCGGAATTCTTATCGTTGCCGTGCTTGGTACAACTTTATTAGCCGATACGTACAACGTTGCAAATACGATGCCGAATATCTTGTATAACTTGCTTGTTGGTGGCGCTCTTACTGCGATATTTATTCCGCAACTTGTTAGATCTTTTGACCATGAGGATGGCGGCGATAGTTTCGCTTCTCGACTAGTGACAACTATTTCATTAATTTTACTTGTTCTGGTTGTAATTGGAGTGTACTTCGCGCCTGCATTGGTGCGTCTGTATGCGCCAGAGTTCTTTACGCCTGGATTTGAAACTGAAAAAGAGATTGCAATCGCTTTCACGCGTTACTGTCTTCCTCAAATCTTTTTTCTTGGTGTCTTTACGATGTTGGGCCAGGTTGCAAATGCCCGTGGTTCATTCGGCCCTTTAATGTGGGCGCCGATTGCTAATAACCTAGTTGGCATAGCTCTTTTTGGCTCATTTTTAGTCTTTTCTCCTGCAATAACCGCAGACACAATTACATCTTTACAAGTTCAAGTTTTAGGGTGGGGTACAACTCTTAGTGTTGTTGTGCAGGCCTTGGTATTAATCCCGGTTATTCGACGTTTAGGAATTACATTAAAACCACAGTGGGGCTTATCTGGCTTAGGAAAATCTTTTGGTTTAGCTGGTTGGACTCTCTTGTATGTCCTAATATCACAACTTGGTTACTTGGTCACTGTTAATGTTGCAACGAGTGCCGCAGTTAGAAGCGCGCAGGAAGGCATTACTAGGGGAGTTGGGTATACGCCATACACATATGCCTATTTTGTGATGCTACTTCCTTATTCAATCGTAACGATCTCAATTATTACGGCAATTCTTCCTCACTTATCGCGTTTGGCTGTTGCTAAAAATCGCGATGAGGTACGTGTTCAATTGATTCGTGCAATTAAGTTAGTAGGCGTCATAACTATTCCAAGCGCAGTCGCTTTCCTATTGTTTGGCCCGCTTATCACCCAAGTTATTTTTGTTGGTATTCCTGCAGATGACTCACGATATATAGGCTATGTACTTTCAGCTTTAAGTTTTGGATTGGTTGCCTTTTCAATCAACTTAATTTTAATCCGTGGTTTTAACGCTTTTGAAGATACTAGAACACAAGTTATTTCGATTTTTATAATTAATCTAATCTCCGTTGGGCTTTCTTATCTATTTCTTCATCTTCTTAAGATTCAATGGGTAACTATTGGTCTTGGTTTAGCGTTCTCAATTAGCTATTTAGTTGGCTTGCTAATTACTCTCTCACTGCTTAAAAAACATACTGGCAAGATCTCGGTGATGGATTTCTTTGGCCAACACCTGCGCTTGCTTGGCGCCGCTTTTGGTGTAATGACGCCTCTATACGTATTTATGCGCTACATCACATGGTTAGGCGTTGAGTTATCGCCTATTGCTCGCGCTGGCGAACTCCTTCTTGTTATGGTCATGGCCTTCTTAGGATATTTAGTTGCAGGTAGGGCCGTTGGAGTTGAGGAGATCAGCATGATTCGCCACTTACGTGACTCTGTGGTTCGCCGCTCATCAAGTACGGAATAAAGTGTGTAAATTGCGGGTTATAAGCATCGGTGAGGTCAACAAGGAGTGAAAAATGAGTGAAGTGCGCGATGTAGTAATCGTGGGATCTGGGCCAGCTGGTTATACGGCCGCTATTTACGCATCTCGCGCGCAGTTGAACCCAATTATTTATGAGGGTTCTGTAACTGCTGGCGGCGCGCTAATGAATACAACTGAGGTAGAGAATTTTCCTGGTTTTGTTGACGGTGTGATGGGTCCAGATTTAATGGACAACATGCGTAACCAAGCCAAACGTTTTGGTGCAGAACTGATTACCGATGACATTGTTGAAATGGATTTAGTAGGGGATATAAAAACTCTTACCGATGGATCAGGAAATATTGTTAAAGCAAAATCAGTCATCTTGGCAACTGGTAGTGCTTATCGTGAAATTGGACTTGAGAATGAAAAGCGTTTATCGGGTCATGGTGTTTCATGGTGTGCAACTTGTGATGGCTTCTTCTTCCGTGATCAAACCATCGCTGTTGTGGGTGGAGGCGATTCAGCAGTAGAAGAGGCGACATTCTTAACGCGCTTTGCCAGCAAAGTAGTTCTGATTCACCGTCGTGATGCATTGCGTGCCTCAAAAATTATGGTTGATCGAGCAACATCAAATCCTAAGATTGAGTTTTTATGGAATACCGAGGTAATCGATGTTCTTGGTGATGCAAAGGTTTCAGGTTTAAAACTTCGCAGCACTGTTGATGGCACCGAATCCGAACGTGCGTTTACAGGTTTATTTGTTGCTATCGGACACATTCCGCGTAGCGAGCTTCTTACCCAACAAGTCACGCTCAATAGCGAAGGTTACGTAGAAGTCGATGGACGATCAACTCGTACAAATCTTCCTGGAGTATTCGCTTGTGGTGACCTTGTAGACCACACCTATCGCCAGGCCATTACTGCTGCAGGCTCGGGTTGCCAAGCCGCCCTTGATGCAGAGAAATATCTAGCCCACCACTAAAGTTCACGTACTACACAAAGAATACGAGGAGTAAAAATGGCAACAAGTAAGGTAACAACTGCAACTTTCGATGCAGAGGTTTTGAAGAGCAGCACACCTGTTTTGGTTGATTTTTGGGCTGAATGGTGCGGACCTTGCCGTGCAGTTGGACCAATTCTTGAGGAAATCTCAAATGAATATGGCTCAAAAATTAAGATTGTAAAGCTTAATACTGATGAGGAATCAGCGATTGCTATTAAGTATGGCATCACGTCGATTCCAACAATGAATGTCTTTGTTAACGGTGAAGTTGTAAAGACCATCGTTGGAGCAAAGCCAAAGCCTGCATTACTAAAAGATCTCGCAAGCTTCATCGCTTAATTTTCTTCCTAGGAAAACTAATGCCAGAGCTAACGCAAGCACAGATAAGATCCTTTCAACAAGCCCGCGGATTGAGTGTAACTGGGCTCATTGACGAGGTAACTGCGCGTGCACTAGAAGAAGCTCGCTGGAAATTAGGGGACCGTTCTTTAAATCTTCAAACACCGCCGTTGATGCGCGGTGATGATGTTGCAGCGTTACAGTCTCGCTTAACTGAAATGGGTTTCGACTGTGGTCGAGTTGATGGAATTTACGGGCCGCGCTCTGAAGCTGCAGTAAAAGAGTTCCAACAATCTGTTGGAATTAATGTTGATGGAAAATGTGGACCTGCAACCATCATTGCCTTACTGCGATTAACGCGAATAGTTTCTGGGGGAGCACCTTCTGCAATGCGCGAAAGTGCAACCCAGAGAAATCGTGGACCTGCACTTGCAAATAAAGTTATTGTTTTGAATCCAGATGGTGTTGATCCACTTATCTATGACGTTGCGGTGCGAACCGAGGGTCGCTTGTTAGCATTAGGTGCATCTGTTTTCTTAACGCGTGGTGTTTCAAATAATCCATCCGAGATTGAACGTATTGCATTTACAAATCAAAGTGGTGCTGACCTAATGATTTCACTGCATTTAGATACTTATCCAAACGAGTTAGCGCATGGTGCGGCAACTTATTTCTATGGCAGTGATGCTCATGGAGTTCACTCAATTGTTGGCGAGCGCTTTGCCTCTCTGGTTCAGCGCGAACTATGCGCCAGAACAGATCTGACTAACTGCCGCACCCATGCTAAAGCGTGGGATCTCTTGCGTTTAACGCGGGCACCTGCCGTACAAATCGATTGTGGTTATGACAGTAATCCGGGAGATATGGAGCGCATCGCTCGTCCCGATTTCAGAGATGTAATTGCTGAAGCTTTAGTAATAGCCATTCAACGCCTTTATTTGGCTGCCGAAGATGATGCAAAGACTGGAACCCTGCGAATTGCAGATCTTAGAAGTGCAGGCATTCGCCGCTAAATACGGCCCGAAGTACGCATGGGTTATGGCAGACTTCGCCCATGTCTGAGATAACGCAACGCTTTGCAACTGGAGCCCCTCAAAATCTAGAGGAGCGCTTTGCAAGCCGAGCCGCGCACATGAAGCCAAGTGAGATTCGCTCACTCTTTGCCGTTGCATCTCGCCCTGAAATCGTCTCGCTGGCTGGAGGAATGCCCAACTTATCGGCCTTCCCAATGCCCATGATGGCCGATGTCGTCCAGAAACTAGTTTTGACCAATGGCGCTGAAGCTCTGCAATATGGAAGTGGTCAAGGCCACCCAAAACTGCGCGAGCAGATTTGTGAAGTTATGGCACTTGAGGGCATCCGTGCTAACCCTGACGATGTTTTAGTCACTACTGGATCTCAACAGGCCTTGGATTTAATCTCTCGCATCTTCATCGACCCGGGCGACGTCGTCTTGGCCGAGGCCCCGTCATACGTCGGCGCTTTAGGAACTTTTCACCAGTATGAGGCCTCGGTTGTCCATGTTGAGACCGATGACTCGGGTTTGGTTCCGCAGGGTCTGCGCGATGCTATTAAGAGCGTGCGTGCATCTGGACGCAAGATCAAATTCCTGTACATGATCCCAAACTTTCAAAACCCTTCAGGTGTATTGCTGCCGGCCGAGCGTCGTACTGAGATTTTAGCAATTTGCCGCGAAGCTGGAATCTTTGTTGTTGAAGATAATCCTTACGGGCTACTGGGCTTTGATAAGCCATCGCCTAATGCAATGCGCGCTGAGGATTCAGAGAATGTTATTTACTTGGGAACTTTTTCTAAGACAATCGCGCCAGGCCTTCGAGTCGGTTGGGCCCTTGTTCCCCCTTCACTAAAAGAGAAGATGGTGATTGCAAGTGAGTCTTCGATTTTGTGTCCTTCTAATTTTGCACAACTAACTATTTCAAGTTATTTGGCCGACCAACCATGGCGCGATCAAATTGCATCATTCTGCGATCTATATAAAGTTCGCCGCGATGCAATGTTGGAGTCTCTCGACGAGTATTTTCCTGCAGTAGCAAAGTGGACTAAGCCTGGTGGCGGATTCTATGTATGGGTTACTTTGCCGCCTGAAATCGATACAACGGCGTTAATGCCAAAAGCCATTGTCGCCAAAGTTGCCTATGTACCAGGTACTGCTTTTTATGCCGATGGTTTTGGTTCGTGGTCACTGCGCTTGTCCTACTGCTATCCAACTCCAGAGCGTATTCGTGAAGGTGTTAAAGCACTTGGCGGAGTAATTAAAACGGAGATGTCTCGCCGGAGCGGCAATCAACTAACTTAACCCTCTAGTTTTTGAGTTAACCGTTTCAGATCTTCAGCTCCAGCAAACTCAACAACAATTGTTCCTTTTTTAACGCTGCCTTGTATCGTTACGCGAGTATCTAGCGCATCGCCGATTCGTTCGGCGATCTCATTGAATTCAACAATGCTTGATGTAACTGTTGTAAGTTTCTTTGTCTTCTTCTTAGTCGGATTTGTAGCGATCGCTTGCTCGGTTGCACGAACACTTAGGCCCTCTTTCACAATTTTGCTGGCGAGAGCTTCGATTGCGTGAGAATCACTTAACCCAAGAAGAGCACGGGCGTGGCCTGCCGACAACGCGCCTGAGGCAACTTTTTGTTGGACTGAAAGTGGAAGATTCATTAAGCGAATCGTGTTTGATATCAGTGGACGTGAGCGCCCGAGTTTTACCGCTAGCTCTTCATGTGTGCAGTTAAAATCCGTTAGCAACTGTGAATATGCCGCCGCTTCTTCTAATGCATTTAGTTGGCTTCGGTGAATATTTTCTATAAGCGCCTCGCGCAGTAATTCATTATCAGACGTCTGGCGAATGATGACCGGGATTGTTTTTAATCCTGCAGCTTTTGCCGCACGAAAACGTCGCTCGCCCATGATCAATTCATATTTACTTGGTCCAATTTGACGAACAACTGGGGGTTGTAAAATACCAATCTCTTTGATCGATGCGATCAATTCATTAAGGGCCTCTTGGTCAAAATGTGTTCGAGGCTGGCGCGGATTAGGTGAGATGTCGCTGAGTGCAACTTCATTCTGTGTTGCAACTTCTTCACCGCCAACGGTTAGTGATGTTGGAATCAATGCATCTAAGTGTGTACCTAAACCTCCACGACGTGCCATTATGCAATCTCGCCTTCACGTTTGTAATTTATCGAAACAACATTAGAGTCAAATGGTTTTGCTCGTAGTGCAAGTTCGCGCGCTACAGACATGTATGCAATCGCTCCGGGTGATGATGCGTCATAGGTCATCACCGTCTGATTAAATCCTGGAGCCTCCGACACACGAACTGCGCGTGGGATTGGAATATCAATTAATTCATTTGGGTAATGCTTGCGAATCTCATCTGCAACATCGTTAGCTAAGCGTGTGCGTCCATCAAACATTGTTAATACAAATGTTGAGAGTTTTAAGTTCGCGTTCAAACGTTTCTTAACTACATCAAATGTTTTTAACAGTTGCGCCAAACCTTCTAGTGCGTAGTACTCGCATTGAATGGGAATCAACATCTCTTTGGCTGCAGTCAGTGCGTTAATTGTTAATAGCCCCAAACTTGGCGGACAGTCGATAAATATGTAGTCCAAGGCTTCGCCGTGTTTTTCACGTTCGGCAACTAGCTCTTCAATCGCCTCTTTAAGACGCATTTCTCGGGCAACCATTGGCACTAATTCGATCTCTGCTTGGGCCAATGAGGTATTTGATGAAATGCACTCAAGGGATGGAAAGCCTTTAACTTTTTGCGCGCACGCCGCCATTGTTGTTTGGCCCATCAAAACTTCATAGATTCCAGGATTTTCTAAATGCTCGACTCCAAAGGCTGTTGAGGCATTTCCTTGGGGATCTAAATCGATCACGACAACGTTTAAGCCCCCCATTGACAGCGCCGCGGCGATATTGACTGTGGTTGTGGTCTTGCCTACCCCGCCCTTTTGGTTGGCCACAGTAATGATTCGAAGGCTCGCAGGTTTAACCATCGCCTCTTTGAGGCGGCGGGTTCCAACAACCTTTTTTGTTTCACGTGAATCATTCACAGGGCTTAGTTAAGCACCTTTACGGATCTCTACGATGCGTCCGCGCTCAATTCCCTCTAAATCCACCTCATGAAGGATGGCCTTTGGAAGATTCTTCATCTCCTCCTCGGCCGATTTGCCCTTAATAGCCATTAAAGAGCCGCCTGTTTTAAGTAGATGCCAGCTAATTTTCTTTAACTTCTCTAAAGGGGCGACCGCCCGGGCTGTGACATAGTGAGCTGTTGCCCGTACATCTTGGGCTTGACCTCTAATAACCTCAATATCTAAGCCTACAACTGCCTCTTTGAGGAACTCAACTCGGCGCTCGAGTGGCTCGATCAAAGTTACACGTAGATCAGGGCGGGCTAGAGCGATGACAATTCCAGGCAGGCCGGCTCCAGAGCCGATATCAAAGACGATAGAGCCCTCTTTTAAGAGGGTGGTTACGGGCAGGCAGTTAAAAATATGCCTGTCCCAGATACGATCTGCCTCGCGCGGACCTATTAAGCCACGCTCAATTCCCGCGGTTTCAAGAAAATGAGCGTAGGCGTGAACCCGATCGATATCTGGAAAGTACCGCTCGATCAGAGTTTCACGTGAAACATCCACTTACGCTGGATAGATAACGACGAAGCGGTTTGGGTCTTCGCCATCAGATTCACTGCTCAGGCCAAGCTCTTGGATAGTGTCGTGGATGATCTTTCGCTCGAAGGCGTTCATCGGGGCCAGCTTTATAGAGGCCCCTGTTGTCTTTGCCTCTTCTGCCATCTCCCCAGCTAGCTTCTTAAGCTCGGTACGGCGGTTGGATCGAAAGTTGTCTATATCGAGCATGAGGCGGGAGCGATCACCGGTGGCGGTCTGAACCGCTAAGCGCGTGAGCTCTTGAATCGCATCCAAAACCTCACCATCACTGCCTACAAGGTGGCGTAGTTTTCCGCCGACGATTGCCAGTGATGCTCGGTCATTTTCGACATCGATATCGATATCTCCATCAAGGTCGGCGATATCTAATAGAGCCTCTAAGTAGTCAGCGGCGATATCTCCCTCTTCCTCTAGTTTTGCACCAGCTTTTACAGGCTTAGCCTCAACGGCCGCCTCTTCCACTACTTCTACAGTCTCACTCTTTGTCTTTGCCATATCTCGCTCTCCCTGTCGGGTTTGTGGTGAATTAATACTATTTGTCCTATTTTGTCGGTAAATTACTTCTTTTTCTTCTTCTTTTTGGGTTGGTTTCGTTGACCTTTTAGATCCTCTGGGCTCTCGGTGATTTCACTCTCTGGGCTCTCGACCACGCCGCTCTTTTTGGACTTCTTATGTTGGAGCTCCTCATAAGCAGGAGATCCAGGTGTCGGATTTCTTTTGATGACATAGAACTGTTGTCCCCATGTCCAAAGGTTTGTTGTCGACCAGTAAATTAAAACACCAATTGGAAAGTTAACTCCTGAGATTGCAAAAATCACTGGGAATGCATACAACATTATTTTTTGTTGTTGCAACATCATATTGTTGCTGGAATCCATCTTAGGCATTCCCTTTAACATCAACTGTCGTTGTGTGGTGAAGGTTGTTAGTGACATAAATGCAATCAAAATAACAGTAACTACTTTAACGGTCGTTATATCTGTACCTAAAAATGTCTGCGAAATTGGTGCACCGAAGAATTTGGCATTAGCTGCGCTAACCACATCATCTTGAGTAAGCACACCGTGTTTTACCGGCGGGTTCTTACCTATTCCGTTTAGAACAGTGAAGAGTGCAAAAAAGATTGGTGCTTGCGCAAGAATTGGAAAACAGGAAGCTAAAGGATTTGTCTTGTGCTCTTTGTAGAGTTTCATCATCTCTTCAGATTGTTTTTGGCGATCATCCTTGTACTTCTTTTGAATCTCCTTCATGTGTGGTTGAAGGGCGGTCAAGGCGCGCTGACTTTTAATCTGCTTAACAAAGAGTGGAATCAAAATAATACGAATTAAAATAACGAGGCCAACGATTGCTAAAGACCACGACACTCCGCTATTGGTTCCAAAGAATGGGGAAAGTAAATCGTGGATTGTTGTAATCACCCAGGAAACCGCTATATATAAGGGGTTTAGGATAGTGTTCATTTTTTAGGCTCCAACCTTTTCTTTAACTGCATAATCGACGCCACCATGTGACCATGGATTGCATCGCACTAAACGCCAGGCGCTCATTGCTACACCTTTAAGGCCATAGGCTTCGATCGCGCTAACTGCATAACTAGAACATGACGGGTAGTATTTACAACGTGGCCCAAACATTGGGGAGATCCATTTTTGGTAAAATTTAATTGGTGCAGTGAGAAGACTTCTCATTTTTTCATCGTTCTTTCATCTGCCTTTTTAACTAAATTCTTTACAACCTCTTTTATCTCGCTGGCACAATCCGCGTTCGCCGCGTTATTTAATCCGCGCACAACCAGCAAACTTCCTTGAGGAAGTTGTGTGTAGCAATCTCGAAGGCAGTGACGAATTTTGCGCGCTAAGCGATGACGAGCCACGGATCCCCCGACCGCTTTACTAATAATTAATCCCGCGCGGGCAGGGTTAGCTGTTTCTGCGGTGATATAGAGGTAGCCGACGAAGTTGGTCGAAGTAAATCGAATTCCACTCTTCGTTGCGCGGGCGAAATCGCCGCTCTCAGTAAGACGTGCTGTTTTTGCGAGCACGGGAGTCTTTGTATAAATCCTTATGCAGAAAGTCGGGCGCGACCTTTAGCGCGGCGAGCTGCAAGAACGGCGCGGCCAGCGCGAGTTGCCATGCGTGCGCGGAAACCATGCTTTTTGGCGCGACGTCGGACGTTGGGTTGGAAGGTACGTTTTGTCATGTGAAACTCCTAAGATAAAAATCTGGCGATCGGTCAGAAATACGGGGGAAGCGAGGGTGTAACGGTAGAGGTCTGGGGATAAGGCGGTCAAACTCAGTTTTTTACCCCTCGAATTCTTCTCACTCTGTGGATAACTAGTTGCTTTTTTTCTCATTTCGCTCTACTTTTCACCTCTCTCCACAGGTTTTTCGCCTTAGGGGTTATTTCAAGGCCTCAACTTGAGGTTTAGACCACAGGCTGTGGATAACTTTGTGGATAACGGAAAGGCACCCTATGGACGTAAAAGAGATCGAACTCAGCGCCTTATGGGGCCGAGTTATTGAAGAGGTCGCCGCCGATGCCCCACAACACCGAGCTTTCTTACAACTAAGTAAACCTCTAGGTCTTTTACATAACAATGATCAAACAACTTTATTGGTTGCAACGCCAAATCTTTTTGCTAAAGATGTCCTTGAAAGTCGTTTACGTACAGCTGTTAGTGAAGTCTTAACTCGAGAGCTTGGCGAGAAAACAAATATTGCCGTTACGGTCGATGAGACTTTGGAATCTGCAGCTACACCACAAGCAGATATCGATATCGAGTTCGTTGTTCCTAAAAGCGGTACAGGTCGCGGTGATGCTCCGGCTCACAATGCTCCTGTCTCTGAACTTTCGCAATTAAATCCGCGTTATACATTTGAAAAATTTGTAGTTGGTTCATCAAATCGTTTTGCTCACGCCGCAGCCGTAGCAGTTGCTGAAGCACCAGCTAAGGCATACAACCCATTGTTTATTTATGGTGAGTCTGGACTAGGTAAAACCCATCTCCTGCACGCTATTGGCGCTTACGCTAAAGAGTTATACGGCCATGTGCGTGTGCGTTATGTTTCATCGGAAGAGTTTACAAATGACTTTATTAACTCGATTCGCGATGATAAAGCATCGGCTTTCCAGCGCCGTTATCGCGATTTAGATGTTTTAATTGTTGATGATATTCAGTTCTTAGAAAATAAAGAGCGGACCCAGGAAGAGTTCTTCCATACGTTTAATACTTTGTACAATGCCAATAAGCAGATAGTGATTTCTAGTGACCGGCCACCAAAACAGTTAACAACTTTGGAAGATCGACTACGAAGTCGATTCGAGTGGGGTTTAATTACTGACATTCAACCTCCAGAGTTAGAAACTCGTATTGCAATTCTGCGCAAGAAAGCTGCGCAAGATAAATTAAACGCCCCGGATGATGTGTTGGAATACATCGCTAGTAAAATCTCTTCAAATATTCGAGAGCTCGAAGGCGCCCTTATTCGAGTGACCGCCTTTGCCTCCCTTAATCGTCAAAGTGTGGATTTATCATTAGCTGAAATCGTTCTTAAGGATTTAATTCCAAACGAGGGCAATCCAGAGATAACTGGGGCGACGATCATGGCTCAAACAGCCGTCTATTTTTCATTGACCATCGATGATTTGTGTGGAACCTCTAGATCTCGGGTTTTGGTAAATGCCCGCCAGATTGCAATGTACTTATGCCGCGAGTTAACCGAACTCTCACTTCCAAAAATCGGCCAGACATTCGGCGGGCGTGACCACACAACGGTTATGCACGCCGACCGCAAGATCCGTCAACTAATGGCTGAGCGCAGATCGATCTATAACCAGGTCACTGAGCTCACCAATAGAATCAAACAGCAGGCCCGATAACTACCGTTATAGGTAGAAATGTCCCTTTTGCCATTTTTTACCCCCAGTTGGGGATAACGTGTGGATAACTGTGGGAATCTAAGGGTTTTTTGTGTATAACTAACAAATGAACGGCAGAGGTTAGGAAGGGAGTGGGTGTACTTATGGTAAATCTCCACAGTTTTACCCCTGTTGTACACACCCCTTCATTGTTAAATTCAGGCTTTGAGCAGGGCTTTTCTTACTTACCCACAAGAGTTGTCTCTGGTTACTACGACTACCTTTATATACATAGATCTAGATGTGAAACGAACCTTTCACTAAATTGGAGTACTTCATGAAGTTCACAGTTGAGCAATCTGTTTTAGTTGATGGTGTTAATTGGGTCTCCCGAAGTCTTTCAACAAGACCTATTAAAACCGAGCTCTTAGGAATCGTCATTGATGCGACAGGGGATCAAGTTTATTTATCCGCCTCCGATTTAGAGACCGCCAGTAAGGCTCATTTTCACGCTGAGATAAAAGAGGGCGGCAAAGTTCTAGTACCAGGTCGCTTACTGGCAGAAATCTCACGCTCTCTTCCTAATAAACCGATCGTTTTTGCGCTAGAAGGCACCCGCGTCTTAGTAACAAGCGGAAGCGCCAAATTCACACTCCCAACACTCTCTGTTGAAGAGTATCCAAACCTTCCTGAACTACCAGATACAACCGGGGTTATTCCTAGCGACGTATTTGCAACCGCAGTTGCTCAAGTTGCAATAGCTGCTGGGCGTGATGACTCACTACCAACACTTACAGGTGTGCATATTGAAATTAACGAAGAGACTGTCACGTTAGCTGCAACTGATCGCTACAGATTAGCTGTGCGCGAAATCCAATGGCAGCCATCAACGCCTAACGTTTCAACATCATCATTACTGCGCGCTCGCACAATCGCTGATGCTGCTAAATCTTTAACAGGAACAAAAAACGTATCAATCTCTTTTGCACCAGCTTCTAGCAATGATCGACTAGCGGGCTTTGCAAGTGATGGAAAAACAATGACGTCGAGAATGCTAGATGGAACTTTTCCCCCATACCGTCACTTGCTTCCACAAGAAGTAACAACAACCGCACTTATAGAAGTAGCCACCCTTCTTGATTCAGTGCGACGTGTTGCTTTAGTGACTGATAAAACAGTTCCACTACGTTTAGATTTTAACAATAACTCACTATCACTTGAAGCCGGCGCCGGAGAAGAAGCACAAGCAACCGAAGCGATAGAAATTCTTTTAACAGGTGAACCAATTTCAATCGCCTTCAACCCAGTATTTTTAGCCGATGGGTTAAACGCCGTTGGAACCAAGTTTGTTCAAATATCCTTCACTGGACCAAATAAACCAGCGATCCTTATGGGCAAGAGCGATAAAGATGGTGCTTTAATTGAAAACTATCGTTATTTACTAATGCCTATGCGTTACGCCTCGTAACAAAACGGATACCTATGCGTATTAACAAGTTGGCGTTAACCAACTTTCGTTCATATTCAACTCTCGATATCACTTTTGAGCCGGGCGTTGCGACTTTTATAGGAGACAACGGCTCAGGCAAAACAAATATCGCAGAGTCGCTAATCTATTTGGCTTTTCTTTCATCACACCGAGTTTCAAATAATACGCCGTTAATTTCACTGGATGCCCAACAAGCAATTATTCGCGCAGAGATTGAACGCGACGATAGAGTATTAAATGTTGACCTAGAGATAAATATTAACAAAGCTAACCGAGCACGTTTAAATGGAAACCCAACTAGAAGTCAACGAGAAATACTTGGAGCTTGCCAAATAGTCTATTTCTCGCCTGAAGACTTAGATTTAGTGAGAGGTGAGCCAGGAACCCGCAGGGATTTCCTCGACCGTTTATTAATTACGCGAAGTCCCAGACTAGCCGGCGTAATTGCAGACTATGAGAGAACAGTCAAACAGCGCAACGCTTTATTAAAAACACGGTCATCACAAAGTGCTTTAGTTCCATGGAACGAGCAACTTGTTAATTTGGGGGCCCAACTAACCGCCGAGAGAATCGCTTTGATTGATGCTTTAAACCCTTGGGTGGCAAAGAACTACGCACACCTCAATGAGGTTAAACCAGCATCTATCGCATATAAGTGCAGTACTGAAGGCGTCAGCCCTAATATTGAAAGCAATGTAATTGCA